>LKMJ01001373.1_pt1 | contig 21361 bp, 21 predicted proteins | sample 643391 | NCBI WGS metagenome assembly LKMJ01 (sample SAMN04112250, study PRJNA286221) | soda lake metagenome | biome: soda lake; feature: Kulunda Steppe; material: water; isolation source: sample PL-Br10 brine of Picturesque Lake | place: Russia: Kulunda steppe | collected 2010-07
ATACCGGCCTGTTTCATCCCCTGAATGAGATAGTAGACGAAGGCGGGGCCGCTGCCGTTGACCGCAGTGGCGATGTCCATCTGTGCCTCGTCGATTTCGGCGAACTCGCCGACCGTTCCGAGTATCTCGCGGACCTCGTCGGTGACGGTATCCCCGGTGACCGCGGCAGCCATATTCCGGGTCGCCGCGGCGAGGTTAGGCATCACACGAACGACGGTCGCGGGGGTTCGTCCCGCGACGAAATCCGTCGAGACGCCCGCGGCGAAGGTGACGAGCGTGTGATCCGGAGAGAGTTCGAGTTCGTCGAGAATCGCTCCCACGACGTCTGGCTTGACCGCGATGATTACGACGTCCGACTCGGCCGCCACGTCGATATCGTCGGTCGTCCAGTCACTGTACGCCTCGACCGCCGCCAGCGCGTCGGGGTCGACGTCGATGGCCGTCACGCGGTGGGCGTCGGAGTCGGCGAGCCCCTCAATGAGGGCGCTCCCCATGTTTCCACAGCCGATAATACTCACGTCAGTCATGCTACCTCCCCGTATCGTCCTGGTGGATTTACCAACTTTGATTCGAGCCGATGCGTGGACTGCGTGCGTGACGCTTCACCGGCGTCCATCCATCCTGATCGGTTACCACAGACCCTTCACGTTCGTGTACATGGAAAGCCATTTATCCGCTCTGAGTCAACACGGGGATGAATGAGTCTCTCCGATTCGGACAGGGAGGTCGTCGTCGACGAGCTGGGACGGGAGCCGACCCCGGCCGAGGCGGCGCTGTTCGAGAACCTCTGGAGCGAACACTGCGCGTATCGTTCGTCACGACCGCTACTGGGTGCGTTCGAAAGTGAAGGTGAGCAAGTCATCATCGGTCCCGGGGACGACGCTGCCGTCATTGCACTCCCCGAGCCGTCGGGCGAGGGAAACAGCGAGACCTACATCACGATGGGAATCGAGAGCCACAACCATCCCTCCTACGTCGATCCGTTCGACGGCGCGGCGACCGGCGTCGGCGGGATCGTTCGTGATACACTCTCGATGGGTGCATACCCGATCGCACTGCTGGACTCGCTGTACTTCGGCGACTTCGAGCGCGAGCACTCCAGGTACCTGTTGGAGGGCGTCGTCGAGGGGATCAGCCACTACGGTAACTGTATCGGCGTCCCGACGGTCGGTGGGAGCGTCGACTTCCACGAGCGCTACGAGGGCAATCCCCTCGTCAACGTGGCCTGTGTCGGCCTGACGAACGAGGACCGAATGATCACAGCGATCGCCCAGAAGCCGGGTAACAAACTCGTGCTCGTGGGGAATGCGACGGGCCGGGATGGACTCGGCGGAGCCTCCTTCGCCAGCGAGGACCTGAGCGAGGATGCAGAAACCGAGGACCGGCCCGCAGTACAGGTCGGCGACCCCTACAGCGAGAAGCTGTTGATCGAGGCCAACGAACAATTGATCGAGGAGGAGCTGATCGAGTCCGCACGGGACCTCGGCGCGGCGGGCCTCGGCGGAGCGTCGAGCGAACTCGTCGCCAAGGGCGGGCTTGGCGCGGATATCGACCTCGAAGCAGTCCACCAGCGCGAGCCAAACATGAACGCCCTGGAGATCCTGCTCGCCGAATCACAGGAACGGATGTGCTACGAGGTCGCCCCCGGAAACGTCGACCGCGTATCCGAGATCGCCGACCGGTTCGATCTGGGGTGTTCGGTCATCGGCGAGGTGACGGATACGGGTCGGTACGTCTGCCGATTCGACGGCGAGGTCGCGGTCGATGCACCCGCGGAGTTCCTCGGTGAGGGTGCGCCGATGAACGATCTCGATCACGTCGAGCCCGAGCAGCCAGAGACCGACCTGCCCGATGTCCCACTCGACGAAGCGTTCGAGACCATTATCGGTGCCCCATCGACCGCCAGCAAGCGCTGGGTCTACCGGCAGTACGACCACGAGGTCGGCGTCCGCACGAGCGTCCCGCCGGGCGATGACGCGGCGGTGCTGGCTATTCGTGAGACCGAGGGAGAGGACGGTGCTGGGACCGGACTGGCCCTCTCGTCGGGTGCTGCGCCGAACTGGACCGAGACCGCGCCGTACGATGGGGCACGCGCCGTTGCACTGGAGAACGCAACCAATATCGCTGCGAAAGGGGCGACGCCGCTCGCCGCTGTCGACTGTCTGAACGGTGGGAATCCCGAGAAGCCCGACGTCTACGGCGGGTTCAAGGGAATCGTCGACGGACTCGCGGACATGTGCGCCGAACTGTCGGTGCCCGTGGTCGGCGGGAACGTCTCGCTGTACAACGATTCACCCACCGGACCGATTCCGCCGACACCGACGCTCGCGATGGCTGGAACGAAGGCAGGCTACGATGCACCGGGACTCGCGGCTACTGCCGACACTGATCTCGTGCTCGTCGGGGATCGCGGACTCGACGAAGGGACGCCCCGACTTGGTGGCTCGGAGTATCTCGCTCGCTTCGGCGGGACCGATTCGTTCCCCGAGCTTCCCGAGAACCCTGCTGACGTCGTCGAAGCCCTCTCGCAGATCGCCCAGTTCGACTCGACTGTTGCGGTCCACGACGTGAGCCACGGCGGCCTCGCCGTCTCGCTCGCCGAAATGATCGACGAGGATGTCGGGCTCGACGTCTCCCTGCCCGGCGACGCCCCCGCGGCCGAACTGTTCCACGAACAGCCGGGGCGTGCGCTCGTTGCGACGACCGATCTGGACGCCGTCGAGGCTGTCTTCAATGGGGTTGCTCCGGTCGAACGCGTCGGAACCGGAACTGATGACGGAACGCTGCGGATCGACACCGGCGAGGAAACGATTCGTGTAGATGCCATGACCGTTGCCGAACGCCGTGACGTGATCGAGCGCGAGCTCGATTGAGGAGGTCATCTCTTTCGATTTGCTGAGTATGTGTATCGTCTCCACCGTTATATTCAAGTCTCCCCCCGGAGATAGTTAAATCAATGATCTATACGGGGGTTGTAAATAATGGATCACGGGGATGATCCAACGGTTCTCATCGCGGAAGACGAGCCTGACCTCGCGGATCTGTATACGGCGTGGCTCGAAGAGGATTGTCGCGTACGGACCGCCTACAACGGTAGTCAGGCGCTCGACGCCATCGACGAGAGCGTCGACGTCGTCCTGCTGGATCGGCGAATGCCCGGACTGTCCGGAGACAAAGTGCTGAATACGATTCGGGACCGGAAGTTGGGCTGTCGTGTGGCAATGGTGACTGCAGTCGAGCCTGACTTCGATATTATCGAGATGGGGTTTGATGATTATCTCGTCAAACCCGTATCGAGGGAGAAACTTCGGTCACTGGTCGATCAACTGCTGTTACGCAGCGAGTACGACGGGATGTTACAGGAGTTCTACGCACTCGCCTCGAAGAAGGCGATCCTCGACAAACAAAAGCCCGAGTACGAACTCCGGGCCAGCGAGGAGTACCGTCGGCTAAAGGATCGGCTTGCCGTACTCCGGGCCGATATCGACGACACGATGGCGGAACTGTCCGACCGCGACGCCTACACCCAGGCGTCTCAGGATATCGCCCGGTGAGTTGGACAACTGACCGACTACTTCCCACCGGCCACGTCTTCGACGAGGTCGACCGCGAGCTCAGCGGCATCGACCGCCGTCTCGCCGAAAACATACGTTACTGGTTCGATGCCGAACTCGCCACGGTGATAGATCACTTCTGGGACTGTTTCCCTGTCTGCAAGACGCTCTCGAAGGCGATCGTCCCGCCCCTCGTACCCCGCATCGAACGCCAGCGGATCGATCCCCCGATCGCGAGCGGCGTCCAGTAACGCGTCGCTGGTTGCGAGGTTGAGCGCCGCCCCGATATCGTCGTCTTCCGAGTTCACGAGGAGAATCGTCCGGGCGACATGCTCGGACGCACCAAACTCGGGATTTGCCGCGCGCTCGGCCGTCCCGCGGATACGATATATCCGACCCGGAATCGCTGCCACGTCGGTTGGTCCATCGGCGTCGGGGAGTGCCATCCCGATGTTCGTGCCGACGTTCGGGATGTGCTCGACGGCCGCATCGGTACCAGTCAGCAGCCGGGCGGCCCGACGGACCGACTGCAGCACGTCCCGTTCGGCGAGCATCTGTGACTCCGGTCCGCGGACGCAGAGATCACAGCCCAGCCCTTCTAACTCAGGCATCAACTCCTCGTGGACGGCACAGATCGGCCCCCGATCCTCGAACTCTCTGATCAGCGCCAGCAGTTCCGCAAGTGCGTCGACTTCGTCCATCTCACCGGACTCGAAGCCATCGGCGATCCGTTCGGTTGTGGCCTGCATCCGCTCGTCCTCGCTGAATCGCGGTTCGACGTCGACGTTATCGTTGATCAGGTTGCTGATCGCCGCCTGCGTAACCCCGAGCCGGTCGGCGATCTCCTGCTGTGTGAATCCCCGCTCGTCGAGTTCGCCCGCGAGCATGACGCGGGCCGTCGGCATGAACCGCTCGATGACGATCTCGCTTGGGAGGACCAGCGACATACCGGCGGATACCGGTGGAGTCTACATAAGTCCCCCGACAGTTGGACCCAGCGGTTTATATCTGATCGGGAGGCCAGCACCGCCATGCACTGACGTTTGCCGTGTGGCGCAGGGGTTGTGTGACGTGTCGCCACACGGGCTGGCCAGCACGTCGCCTGCTCGCCTAGAGGTTCGACGCACCGGAGCCGCCATCGACCGGTACTGCGACGCCGTTGATATAACTCGATCGAGGAGAGCTGAGAAACGCGACTGTATCACCGAGCTCCTGCGGATCGCCGATACGCTCCATCGGGTTACCGTCGCTCCAGTCGGCCAGCCCCTCCTCGTAGCTATCGTACTCGCCTCGGTCCATGGACTGCTCGATCAGCTCCTCGACGCGGGCGGTTTCGTGTGCACCGGGAAGGACAGCGTTGGCACGCACGTCCGGTGCAAGCTCCTTGGAGAGCGTCTTCTCCAGCCCGATGACGCTCATCCGAACGGAGTTCGAGAGCACGAGCTGGTCGATGGCCTCCTTGACGCTCCGGGAGGTGATGTTCACAATTGTCCCCTCGCCCTCACGGAGGTACGGCTCGCTCTCGCGGACGAGTCGAACGACGCCCATCACCAGCAGGTCGAAGGCCTCGTACCAGTCTTCGTCGGTCGTCTCAAGGAACGGACCGCTCGGCGGTCCACCGGCACTGGTCACGAGGTGGTCGAGACCGCCGAACTCCTCGACGGTTCGCTCGACCAGTCGCTTGATATCGTCTTTCTCGGTGAGATCGGCCTGCACGGCGACCACGTCCCCCGTCGCTGTGTCGCGGATCTCGTCGGCCGCCGCTTCGAGTCGGTCCTCGTCGCGTCCGTTGACGACGACGTTCGCACCATTCTCGGCCAGCGCCGCTGCCGACGCCTTTCCGAGGCCGCTGCTCGATGCCGTTACCAGTGCGGCGTTACCGTCGATCTCAAGGTCCATACTGGGACTGGGCACGAGCGGAGCGTTAAAAGCTTCGCGTCGATATCGTCGTCTCGATCTCAGTCGATATACGATTCGATCCGCTCCATTGCCTCTTTGAGGTCGTCGAGACCCGTTGCATAGGAGACGCGCAGGTGTCCCTTGCCGTCCTCACCGAAGACGTTCCCCGGAACTGCGGCGACCTGCTGTTCTTCGAGAAGTCCCTCGGCAAACGCCTCCGCATCGCCGCCGGGGACTTCTGGAAATACATAAAAGGCACCTTCGGCCTCGAAGCAGTCGATCCCCATCTCCTCGAATCGGGAGAGGACGAAGTTCCGGCGTCGATTGTACTGTGCGACCATCTCCTCGACCTCGTCGTCACAGCTCTCCAGTGCTTCCAGCGCGGCGTGCTGGGCGGTTGTCGGGGCGGACAACATTCCGTACTGGTGAATACGGTTCATGCCACCGATCGCTTCCGGCGGCCCCATCGCGTAGCCAAGTCGAAGGCCAGTCATTGCGTAGGCCTTCGAGAAGCCGTTGAACACGACGGTACGCTCGCGCATTCCCGGGAGTGTCGCGATCGAGGTGTGTTCACGGCCGTAGGTGAGCTCCGCGTAGATCTCGTCGCTCAGTACGGTCAGATCGTGCTCCCGGGCAAACTCGGCGATCGGCTCCAGATCAGACTTGGTCATGATCGCCCCGGTCGGATTGTTGGGATAACAAAAGAGGATCGCGTCGGCGTGCTGTGCACCGGCCCGCTGAAGCTCCTCAACAGTGAGTTTGAACTCGTGGGTGCTGGTCTTGATGGGAAGCGCTTCGCCACCAGCGAATGTGATCCCCGGCGCATAGGAGACGTAGGACGGATCGGGGACGGCCACGGTATCGCCCGGATCGACGAGCGCGCGGAGTGCAACGTCGACGCCCTCGCTGACGCCCGTAGTGACGATGATCTCCTCGTCGGGATCGTACGACAGGTCGTAGCGGTCGTCGACGTGCTCGCTAATCGCCTCGCGGAGCTCTCGTTTTCCTCGATTCGCCGTGTAGGATGTCTTCCCACGTTCGAGCGATGCGATGGCAGCCTCGCGGGCTGCCCACGGTGCAGAGAAATCCGGCTCCCCGACGCCCAGCGAGATGACATCGTCCATCTCCTCGGCGAGTTCGAAGAATCGCCGAATGCCCGACGGTGAGACCTGTTGGACGCGTTCGCTGATCTTCATGGAGAGATCGACAGTCGATCGTCGTCGTCGTCTTCGCTCATACGGATCCCGCGGTCCTTGTAGGTATCCATCACGTAGTGGGTTACAGTCTGGGTGATCTCCGGAACCGGGGCGACTTTGTCGCTGATGAACTTCGAGACCTGCTGCATCGACTCGCCCTCGACGACCATCTCGAAATCGTAGTCGCCGCTGACCAGCCGCAGCGTCTTCACTTCGGGAAAGCGCGCCAGTCGCTCGGAAATGTCACTGTAGCTGGTCTCTCTGTCGAGTTTGACGTTCAGCTCCACGGACGCGCGAACTCGCTCCTCGTCGACTTCGTTCCAGTCGACTACTGCCTGATAGCCTTTGATGATGCCTTCGGCTTCGAGCGATTCGATCGTCGTGACGACCGTATCCTCGTCGAGGCCGGTCATCCTCGCCAGGTCCTCGGTGGAGTACCGTGCATTCTCCAGAAGGAGCTCCAGCAGTTCGCGCTTACTCATACCGTAACGACGCCGTGGCTGGCACAAAAGGGTTTCTCCGCGAGCCGTAGCTGTCACCTGATGAGAGCTACAGCCCGCTGGTTTGACACTGTTCACAGACCGCTACTCTGGCGCGTATTACCGATTCGTCGGACGACCCGATCTTGACAGGCGTTACGGGCACGTAGTTTCGACAGTACGCACATCGTTCGATGGCATCACTCTTCGACCCCATACCGATTATTCGTTGGTTATCACCGGGTTAGTTAAAATTCGTGTATAGTTTCTAACACAATATTACTCCGAACAACGCCGGACAGTAACCGACAGAAGACGTGTTCGATGCCAGAGAACTCACTGTCGAGTGGAAGCGAAACGCCCTAACAGCACTCATGCCATTACTGTAATATGCAAAACGAATCCGAGGTCGCCGTCCTTAGACTCGGCCATCGCCCCGGCCGGGATAACCGGATGACGACACACGTCGGCCTGACTGCCCGTGCGCTGGGTGCCGACCGCGTGATCCTCGACGGTGCGTCCGGACCAGCCGAGACCATCGAGGACATTACCGAGCGTTTCGGTGGTCCCTTCGAAGTCCAGGTGACTGAGAGCCCAAAGGGCGTACTCCGGAACTGGGATGGTGTCGTCGTCCATCTGACGATGTACGGCGAGCGCGTTCAGGATGTTGAAGGGACGATCAGGGAGCGCCACGCGTCGGGCGAGCCGGTGCTCATCGTCGTCGGCGCGGAGAAAGTTTCGTTCGATGTCTACGAAGCGGCCGACTGGAACGTCGGTGTGACGAACCAGCCACACTCGGAGGTTGCAGGGCTGGCCGTCTTCCTCGACCGGCTATTCGAGGGACGCGAACTCGACCGTGAATGGGACGACGCCGACCAGCACGTCGTACCGATGCCGACCGGCAAGAAGGTCGTCCCGGCCGAGGAAGAGTAGCACTTTTGCAGGCGGGCGAGACAGAGTCGATATGTCACTCGCACTCGCCATCGTCGGACTCGTACTGATGGTGATGGGGATCTCCGGATTTTACTCGCCAGAAGGGATGGTAAAAGCGCAGGAACGGTATCCGATCGGGCCGACCGACGCCATCGACTCCGAGATGCGATACCACGTTACCAGATTCGCAGCACTGGTGGTCACGGGGATCGGTATGCTGCTAGTCGCTATTGCATATTTTCGGTAGGAACCCGCCACCGCCGCGGGCACCCGAATCATTAATCATTTTCACTGATAATAGCTAGCTATGTACGACGAGGAGGATCTGGCGTCGATCCGCGAGTCCCGCGAGCAGTGGGAGCAAGAACGGCTTGATCCGGTACTGGACCGGTACGGTGAGCGCCAGAAGCGCTTTGCGACGGTCTCGAACCACGAGGTCGACCGGCTGTACACGCCAGAGGATGTCGCGGACCTCGATTACGAGGCCGATCTCGGCTTCCCCGGCGAGGAGCCGTTTACACGGGGCGTCTACCCGACGATGTACCGGGGGCGGACGTGGACGATGCGCCAGTTCGCTGGCTTTGGCACCGCCGAGGAGACCAACGAGCGCTTTCACTACCTGATCGATGAGGGCCAGACCGGCCTCTCGACGGCCTTCGACATGCCGACGCTGATGGGGAAGGATTCGGACGATGACCTCACCGACGGCGAAGTCGGCAAGGAGGGCGTCGCCGTCGATACCCTGCGGGACATGGAAATCCTGTTCGACGGTATCGACCTCGGAGACGTCTCGACGAGTTTCACGATCAACCCCTCCGCTCCGGTGATCTACGCGATGTACGTCGCGCTCGCGGACCAGCGTGGCGTGCCTCGCGAGAAGCTCCGGGGAACGCTCCAGAACGATATGCTCAAGGAGTTTATCGCACAGAAAGAATGGGTGATCCCGCCGGAGCCGTCGCTGGATCTCGTGACTGACGTCCTCGAGTTCGCCGTCGACGAGACGCCGAAGTTCAAGCCGATCTCGATCTCGGGCTACCACATCCGCGAGGCAGGCTCGACCGCGGTTCAGGAACTCGCGTTTACGCTCGCCAACGGCTTCGCCTACGTTGAGGACGGCCTCGACAGGGGGCTGGACGTCGACGAGTTCGGCCCGCAGCTATCCTTCTTCTTCAACTGTCACAACGCCTTCTTCGAAGAGGTCGCAAAGTTCCGGGCGTCCCGCCGGATCTACGCACGACTACTGGACGACTGGTATGACGCCGAGACCGCTGCGGCGAAACAGCTGAAGTTCCACACCCAGACTGCGGGGCAGTCACTGACCGCCCAGCAACCGCTGAACAACGTGGTGCGGGTGACGATTCAGGCGCTGGCTGGGGTGATGGGCGGGACCCAGAGTCTGCACACCAACAGCTACGACGAGGCGCTTGCACTGCCCAGCGAGGACGCCGTGCGAGTTGCCCTGCGAACCCAGCAGATCATCGCGGAGGAGTCCGGCGTGGCAGACATCGTCGACCCGCTCGGCGGAAGCTTTGCGGTCGAGGCGCTGACCGACGAGGTCGAGGCGGAGACGATGGCGTATCTCGAAGAGATACGGGAGATGGGCGACGGATCGATGCGCGCAGGTGTTCTAAACGGGATCGACCAGGGGTATTTCCACCGCGAGATTCAGGATGCCGCCTACGAGTATCAGGAACGTGTCGAGCGCGAGGCCGAGACAGTCGTCGGCGTCAACGCCTACGAGGTCGACGAGGAGCCCGAACCGGAGATCCTCTCGGTCGACGAGGGAGTTCAAACGCGCCAGCGTAACAGACTTGCGGACGTCAGAGATGAGCGCGACGATGGCGCAGTGGCGAGCGCGCTCGACGATCTACGATCCGCCATCGAGTCCGGCGAGAACACGATGCCAGCCATCCTCGATGCGGTGAAAGTCTATGCCACGATGGGCGAGATCATGACCGTCTTCGAGGATGAATACGGCTCCTACACCGAGCAGGTCGCCCCAACCTGATCGGGACTCTTTCACCGCTCTCGGGGGAATGTTTATTCCGGCGTGGACTGCATGTCATCATGAAACATGACGGATGAGCCAGACGTCGAACTGGAGGCCCGACTCGAAGAAAAGGAGCGGTTCGACCCGCCCGAAGCGTTCGTCGAGCAGGCGAACGTCTCCGATCCCGATATCTACGAGGAGTTCGAAGAGGAGTGGCCAGACTGCTGGGAACGGGCCGCAGATCTGCTTGACTGGGACGAAGAGTACGATGACGTGCTCGTTGACGACGAGGCACCGTTCTACGAGTGGTTCGTCGGCGGCGAACTCAATGCGGCCTACAACTGCGTCGACCGGCACGTCGAGTCGGGTCGGAAGAATCATGCCGCGATCAAGTGGGAGGGCGAAGGCGGCGAGACGCGCACCTACACCTATCAGGATCTCTACCGCGAGGTAAACGAGTTCGCCGCCGCTCTCCGCGACATGGGCGTCGAGGAAGACGACGTCGTTACGCTGTACATGCCGATGATCCCCGAGCTACCGATCGCGATGCTTGCCTGCGCGCGTATCGGCGCGCCACACTCCGTCGTCTTCGCAGGCTTTTCCGCGGACGCACTCGCAACGCGGATGAACTCGGCAGAGTCAGAGTATCTGGTCACGTGTGACGGTTACTACCGCCGGGGGGATGTACTGAACCACAAAGAGAAAGCCGACAAGGGACTCCGAAGCGTCGAGGCCGACGTCGAGACCGTGGTCGTGGACCGCCTCGGGGACGAGCTGACACATTTCCTCGGCAAGCGCCATCACGACTACGACGAACTGGTCGCCGAACAGTCGGGCGAACGGGTCGACCCTGTCTCCCGCGACGCCGAGGACATGCTCTTTCTCATGTACACCTCGGGGACGACCGGGAAGCCGAAGGGCGTCAAGCACACCACTGGCGGCTACCTCTCCTATGCGGCGTGGACATCCCACTCGGTCCTCGATATCAAGCCCGAGGACAGCTACTGGTGTGCGGCCGACATCGGCTGGATCACCGGCCATTCCTACATCGTCTACGGGCCGCTCGCGCTCGGAACGACGACCGTGATGTACGAGGGGACGCCCGACTACCCCGAGAAAGACCGGCTCTGGGAGCTCGTCGAGAAGTACGCCGTCGACATCTTCTACACAGCCCCAACGGCGATCCGTTCGTTCATGAAGTGGGGGAAAGAGTACCCCGACAGCAAAGACCTCTCCAGTCTACGATTGCTCGGGACTGTCGGCGAGCCGATCAACCCGCGGGCGTGGAAGTGGTACTACAAACACATCGGCGACGAGTCCTGCCCGGTGGTCGACACCTGGTGGCAAACCGAAACGGGAGGGATGATGATCACGACACTGCCGGGGATCGGAACGATGAAGCCCGGCTCTGCCGGTCCGGCGCTTCCCGGCATCGACGCCGAGATCGTCGATACGGCCGGCGAGGCAGTCAGTCCGGGTGACGCGGGCTACCTGACGATCAACAACCCCTGGCCGGGCATGCTCCGGACGCTTTACGATAACGACGACCGGTTCATCAACGAGTACTGGCGTGAGTACTCCGATTCCGAGGCCGACGAATGGGTCTACTTCCCGGAGGACGGCGCGACGATCGACGAGGACGAGTATATCACCGTACTCGGGCGCGTCGACGACGTGATCAACGTCTCCGGGCATCGCCTCGGCACCATGGAGATCGAAAGCGCCATCGTCGGCGTCCCCGGCGTCGCAGAGGCGGCAGTCGTCGGCGGCTCCCACGAGGTCAAAGGCGAAGCCGTCTACGCCTACGTCATCACCGAGGACGGCACCGAGGGCGGGGAGGAACTGTACGACAGTATCATCGAGAACGTCGAGCGGGCGATCGGTCCGTTCGCCCGCCCCGAGGAGATCATCTTTACGCCCGAACTCCCCAAGACACGCTCTGGCAAGATCATGCGCCGGCTGCTCGAAGACATCGCCAACGGCGAGCAACTGGGGAATACGTCAACGCTCAGAAACCCCGAAATCGTCGAGGAAATTCAGGCACAGGTCAGCGCGGAGTAGCTCGGCTAGTCGTCGTTTCCGAGACCGTAATACCGGATTGCCAGCAGCGGAATGCCGAGTAGTGTACCGACCGTGACCGCCCCGTAGAGCCCCAATCCGAGCGCGGTCGGCGGCATCTCGATGAAGCCATACAGCGCAACCGTATCCAGATCCTCAGCGAGGATGACCGAAAGCACGACACCCATGAATGCGGCAATCCCGACGAGAATAACATACAGTATCAATACTGCTTGCCGGCCGGTGAGATCCGCGGAGGCGTCAGCGCCTTCGAACGTCGTTTCGTTGTCCGTCACGTTCGCTGATTGTAGTGGCGAACGATTAGGCTTTTGCACTTCCCCCGCTTATTGAGGGGTATGACACAAAAAGAACTGCTCGGGCTGATCCTGGCTACTATCGCCCTGATGATGTTTTCGACCGGTTTCGTCATTGCGATGGGTTAGGGCACCCATCTCGTTTTACAATCGGCTCCACGGATCCTGTAGCGACGCCGTCAAAAACAGAGACAGGCTGGTTACTGGTCGTCGCCGGATCCGGCGTCACCGACATCCGCGCTCGCCATCTCGTCGCTGCTGACCTCGCCGCCGTCAGCGCGAGGCTCTGGCGGAGATCCGTCGTCGTTGACGGGCTCACCACCGTCGGTCATCGGGAGGATCTTGTTCTGCTCGAACCACTCCCACTCTTTGGTCTTCATACCGTGCTCGTCCAGATTCCACGGATCGCCGTCGCGGACCTTCGGGCCTTCGAGCCACGAGATGATGAAGTTGTAGACGAAGATGATCTGGCCGATCATGAGGATGATCGCACCGATCGTGGTTAGCTGATGGAGGTCGGTGAACAGCGCTTCGGGGCCGATCGTCAGGGTGTAGTTGGCGTATCGACGCGGCATGCCACCGTAGCCGAGGAAGATCATCGCAAAGAACGTGAGGTTCGTCCCGATCATCGAGAGCCAGAAGTGCCACTTACCGAGGCGTTGCTGGTACATCCGCCCGGTGTACAGCGGGAACCAGTAGTACAGCCCGGCGAAGACGGCAAAGCCGATCGCGCCCATCACGATGTAATGGAAGTGGCCGATGACGTAGTAGGTCTCGTGGAGCACCTGATTGACCGGCACCGCACCGAGGAAGACCCCGGTGACACCGCCGATAATGAAGTTCGAGACGAATCCGAGACAGAACAGCATCGGCGTGTTCAGCCGGATCGAGCCGTTCCATAGCGTCGTAATCCAGTTGAACACCTTCACAGCGCTCGGTATCGCGATCGAGAGGGTCACCGCCATGAACGCCGATTCGAGACGTGGGTCCATCCCGGAGGCGAACATGTGGTGGGCCCAGACACCGAACGAGAGGACCCCGATTGCGAGCGTCGAGTAGACGACGAACTTGAAGCCAAACAGTTTCCGGCCCGCAAAGCGGGGGAGGACGTAGCTAATGATCCCCATCGGTGGCAAAACGAGGATGTACACTTCGGGATGGCCGAAGAACCAGAACAGGTGTTGCCAGAGGATTGGCCCTCCACCTGCCGGATCGAAAAACAGCGTATCGAGGTTCCGGTCGGCCAGCAACATCAGCAGTGCGCTACCGAGCAGCGGGAACGCAAAGAGGATCAGCCCGGACTGGGTGAGCATCGTCCACGAGAAGATATCGAGGTTGTGCCAGCCGACGTCCTCACCGCGCTCGGTGAAGATCGTCGCGATGAAGTTGATCGCACCCATCGTTGCGGAGATTCCCGAGAGATGTAATCCGAGCATCATCAGGTCGGCGCCGGGGTTGAGCGCGCCCGCGTCACCGGCCGGTGTTCCGGCGACGGTCGAGTCGGCAGCAAGCGGAGGGTACATCGTCCACGATGTCTGCGCGCCCGCAATCCCGTCGACGAACGGGCCGAATATCAGGCCAGCCCAGACGAGAAACGCCGCCGGTGGGAGCAACCAGAACGCGATCGCGTTGATCCGCGGGAACGCCATGTCATCCGCACCGATCATCAACGGCAGGAGATAGTTCGCGAAGGCGGCGATGATCGGCGTCCCGAAAAGGAACAGCATCGTAATCCCGTGGGAAGTCAGCAGGGCGTTGTACGTGTCCGCGCTGATGATCGTCGTTCCGGGATAGGAGAGTTCCAGTCGCATCACCATCACAGACAACCCACCCCAGGCGAATGCGACGACAGCATACGCACCGTAGAGAAGTCCGATATCCTTGTGATCGACAGTCGTCAACCACCTGATCACGCCACTTGGCTTTTCTGAATGAACCGTCGCGGAGTCGTCACCGTAGCCGCCGCCTCCGGCTGGCGAGTACGTGCGCCAGCTATCAAGACGGGTCAGCCAGGCGACGACGGCCACGAGGAAAATCCCCATGAACGCCGTCAGCACCACTTGTCCGTTTACCATATGAATACCCTCTGCATTGCGGGGTAAAGAAAGGTTCGTTATTTCAGTTCAGTCTCGGGGACGGAAGGTGAAAGATAACGGAGAGAAAGTCAGTGTTCGCCGCCGCCGAAGCGTCGTTCGTCTCCTTCGATCGCTTTCCCCGAGAGATAGGTGAGAACGGCGAGTAACACGAACGTGATCGTAATGAGACCGAACTGGAGCGTGCTAAAGAGGGGATCCCAGCCCCACGGGTTAAACACTACGTACAGCGCGATAAACAGTGCCAGAATCCCGAGTGGGATGAAATTGACCGTAAGATCGAGGAGCGTGTCCCGATCGAAAATCTCTCGTGACATTGGCCTGTGGTAGTATTCGCTCTTTGAAATAGATTCTGCTTCGACGTGTTTTCTCTGTCAGATCGTCGGCTGTTCGGGCAACCGGGCCCGCAAGAGTGGCGTAAGTACGATACCGAGCAGTCCCGCCATCGCGATCGAGAGCCCGCGAACTGCGATCCCACTGTTGTCTGCCGAGATTGTAAGACTCTGGGTGATCGTCCCGCCCGCGAACGTAAACAGCCCGACTCCGATCGCCACCAGTACCGCCGAGAGACCGACAAACACCGTCCATGGACTGGCAACGTACTCCGTCTCGCGAAGGATACCCCCGACGCTCCCGAGCAGCAGCAGAAGGCCGCCGATAGCAACCGGGACCAGACCGAGGACAATCCCCACTTCGGAGAATACGACGCCGAGCGCGATCAACATGGGCCACGGGCTCGACTTCCGGTGTTGCTCGGGGAGTAGGGTCTCCTCACTCATAGTAGGTAGTTGGGCCGGAGGGTATAGAAACCACCGAAATATCACGGGTACTTGAGAAGATGACGGCCACCCAAGGGAATATATGCGGCTCGTGATCTAAATAACGTATGACTGGTCCACGAGTGGCGGGAGTGGGTGTCACTGCATTCGGTCGGGCACCCGAACGGACGGGACGAGACCTTTTCGGCGACGCTGCAAACGGAGCGATCCGCGACGCTGGGATCGATCACGACGACGTCGAGGGAGTCTACTACGGAAACTTCATGGGTGAACTCGCCGAGCAGCAGGGCCATCAGGGGCCGATAATGGCAGAAGCCGCTGGCGTGCAGGCACCGGCAACACGGTACGAAACTGCCTGTGCATCAAGCGGAGCCGCGGTCCGGCAAGCCGTCCGGGACGTTCGGAACGGCGAAGCAGACGTGTTGGTGGTTGGCGGCGCGGAACGGATGACGAACCTCGGAACTGCACGAGCAACCGAAGCGCTGGCCATCGCGGCCGACGACCTCTGGGAGGTTCGACACGGGATGACCTTCCCCGGCGCATACGCGCTGATGGCGCAGGCTTACTTCGAGACGTTCGGCGGCTCGCGCGAAGATCTGGCCCACATTGCGGTCAAGAACCACGCCAACGCGATCGAAAACGAGCACGCGCAGTACCAGCGTGAGATCACGATCGACGACGTGCTGGACGCACCGATGGTATCCTCGCCGCTCGGTCTCTACGATTCCTGTCCGATCAGCGACGGAGCGAGCGCGGCGGTACTCGTCAGCGAGGCGTACGCCGAGGAACACGACCTCGATGCCGAGATTGCGATCACCGGTACCGGACAGGGTGGTGATCGGATAGCGCTACACGATCGGGAGCACCTTGCAACGTCGCCCGCCGCTGACGACGCCGCCGCAGAAGCCTACGCTGACGCCGGGATCGACCCGGACCGGATCGACCTCGCCGAGGTACACGACTGCTTTACTATCGCAGAGGTACTCGCCATCGAGTCGCTCGGCCTCTACGAACCGGGCGAGGGGATCGGTGCAGCGCGGCGTGGTGAGACCACGGCCGACGGTACAATCCCGGTAAACCTCTCGGGCGGACTGAAGGCGAAAGGACATCCCGTCGGTGCAACCGGCGTCGGCCAGATCGCTGACGTGGTCAAACTCCTGCGTGGCGATCACGTCAACAGCGACGCGGTCCCGCATGCAACTGTCGGCGTCACGCACAACGCGGGTGGTACCGTCGCCAGTGCGATCGTTCACGTCTTGGAGGTAGCCCAATGAGCGACGGTAACGGGAGCGCCCGCGACCGTGAATACGACGACGTCATCGATGCGATTGCGGAGGGGGAAGGCTACTACCTCGAATGCACCGAGGGGCACGGCTCGCTTCCACCGCGCCGGCTCTGTCCGGAGTGTGGCGATGACGATCTTCGGAAGAGTCCATTACCCGATACCGGATCAGTCGACACGTACACGGAGACCGAGGTGCCAGCCCCGGCCTTTGCGGATGATGCACCGTACATCCTCGCGATCGCCGATTTTGGGCCGGTCAGACTGACCGGGCAGGTACCGGGCGTCGATCCCGAGTCGATATCCGTCGGCGATCGCGTTACCGTCACGACCGCGAAAAGCAAGACGACCGGCGAGCGTCTACTCGCCTTCAGGAAGCGATAGCTCCTCGCGGAGCAGTTGAGCGAACGTTTCGGGGTGTTCGGCGTGCGGGAGCAATCGGGCGTAATCGACGACGACCAGCCGAGCGTCCGACTGTTCAGCGAGCGCCCGTCCCTCCGAGAGCGGCGTCGTCTCGGTTTCGCGACCCCAGACAAGCGTGGTCGGGACGTCAAGCTCGCCGAGTTGCTCGGCGAGGTCGAGTTCGGGATCGAGATACCCGCTGATGAACGAGGCGGGGGCGTACCGTGCGCCGGGCTGGTGGGCGCTTTGCCACTGGTACTCGACCTGTTCCTCGGTGACCTCGTTCGGATCGTAGTAGCCGTGATCGGCACTGAAATACCGGATCGCCGGTTTGCTCGTCACGAGGTTGTTGATCGCCGTCCCGACGAGTGGTGCACGCAACAGCGACCGAAGCCAGGTGCGCTGGCCCGGCATCGTCTCGGTCGTTGGCGAGATCAGGATCAGTCGTGCGACCTCGGTATCCTCTTTCCCTGCCGCCGCTGCGAGATACGCTCCCGTTAGCGACGAGCCGACGACTGTCGGATTCTCGGTGTTATCGTCGATGAAGTCTGCAACAAAGCCCTCGTACAACGTCGGCGAGTAGATCAGCGGGGGCCGGTCCGACCTGCCAAATCCGGGCAGATCGGGGACGAGTACGTGATGATCCTTCGCAAACTCGTCGACCACCTCGGCGAACTCGTGGCTCGATCCCGCCGCACTGACGCCGTGGAGCAAGAGGAGGTCGGGGTCGTCCGGATCCCCTCGTTCGGTATAGGCGACATCCATCCCCCGCCAGCGGTACGTCTGCTGCTCGCCCTCGATCGCTGGCGGTAGCTCGTCGGCTCGTCGAGTGAGTACAGCGTTTACCACTGCCGCAGTTCCGAGCGCGCCGACCGCTCCAGCGAGTACTGTTCGGAGCTTCATAGGCTCCTGTTCGACCGCTGGGAACTTATAAAGATCGACGAGATGACCTGTTCACTCGTCGCGACGGTTCGCAAGACACTCCTCGATCGGCGTGAGCAGTTCGTCCGCAAGCGAGTATGGATCTCGCCCGCCGTCGACGGTCTCGTTGACCAGCACGTCGATCCCACCACGCCGTTCGATCTCCGCTTCGACCATCCCGTTGAGATCGCTTCGCAGGAGACGCCGAAGCTCCTCGGCCGAGCGCGTTCGTTCGCGCTCCGCCCTGTGGCCGCTCTCGTCGAGGTGGCTCGCGTGAGCCTCGAACTCCGCTATAAGTTCGTCGACGCCGTCGCCCCGTGTCGCGACAGTCTCGACGATCGGCGGCGTCCAGCCATCACCCTCGCCGTCCGTGCTGGCCCCGTCGACGTCTGTGGTATCCGTCGTGCCATACCCGTGTTTCCCGCGGTGATCGAGAATTGGATTCACGTCGTTGCCCAGGCCGACCATCTCCCGGAGCTCCGTGACGGTTCGATCCGCACCGTCCAGATCCGCCTTGTTGACCACGAATACGTCCGCGATTTCGAGGATCCCAGCCTTGAGCGTCTGGACAGTATCACCGCTCCCTGGTGGGACGAGCACCGCAACGGTGTCGGCCGCCCGGACGACGTCGATCTCGTTCTGTCCCGCGCCGACTGTCTCGATGATCACTCTGTCCATCCCGAAGGCGTCGAAGGCGGTGACGGCGTCCGCGGTCGCCATCGAGAGGCCGCCGAGGCTTCCGCGCGCGCTCATCGAGCGGACGAAGACGTCCATGTCGCCGACCGAGGAGGCCATCCTGATCCGGTCGCCGAGGACCGCTCCACCGGAGTACGGCGAGGAGGGGTCGACGGCGACGATGCCAACCCGCTCGCCGCGTTCGCGGTAGGCGAGCGCGAGTTTGTCCACGAGCGTCGACTTGCCGGAGCCGGGACTGCCCGTAATGCCGATCACTTCGGCGTTTCCAGTGTGTTCGTACAGGGCAGCGACGAGATCCCTGTACCCGTCCTCGCGGTTCTCGATCGTGGTGATCGCCCTGGCGAGCGCGTGATACTCGCCGTCCAGAAGCGCCTCGGCCAGCTCTGATTCCCCACCGCTCATCGCTCGGGCACGTTCTCTCTCACGAACTCGATCGTCTCTTCGAGCTCCGTTCCGGGGCCGAACACCTCGGCGACGCCCTCCTCCTTGAGCGTCGCCCTGTCGTCATCCGGGATCACGCCGCCGACGAGCAGCAGGGTGTCCTCAAACGCTCCGTACTCTTTCAGGCCTTCGACGACCTTCGGGACGAGCGTGTTGTGCGCCCCCGAGAGGATCGAAATCCCGAGCACGTCGACGTCCTCCTGGACCGCGGCCCGTACGATCTCGTCGGGCGCTTTGTGGAGTCCGGAGTAGATCACCTCGAATCCGGCGTCACGGAAGGCGCGGGCGATCACGTGTGCACCCCGGTCGTGGCCGTCGAGACCGACCTTTGCGACGAGACACCGGATGGTACGTTGCTGTTCGGCGCTCATACACGATAGTTTGCTAGCGATTCGTTTATACTTTGATCACGATCCCACTGCCTCGATCGAATGCTCGCAAGAAACGACAGGAAAATACCGGGAGGCTCCTAACGGCCCACTATGTCAACAGCCACACCTGCCCGCCCGATCAAAGGCCGGGTGACCGAGTTGACGGTGGTTCTGACTGCTATCGGGTACTTTCTGGTAGCTGGGACCTTCGAGGGCTGGTTCCCGTATCCGAACATCACCGAATCCGGCGTCGATCTGCTGGGACACGCCATCGCAGTAGTGAACACGTTGGCGACGATCTGTCTGGTCGCCGGGTGGTACTGGATCCGCAAGGGAGCGGTCGATAAACACCGGAAAGCGATGGGCTCTGCCTTTGGCCTGATCCTCGTCTTCCTCGTGATGTATCTCCCGAAGGTCGGCGGCGGCGGCCAGAAAGCCATCGCTGACGCCGCACCGGACCTCGTCGCGCTCGGCTACTTCATCATGCTCGCGATTCACATTGTGCTGTCGGCGCTGGCGATGCCAGTCGTCGTGTACGCGCTCTTGCTCGGCCTCTCACACACGCCGAGCGAACTGCGCGAGACACGCCACGCACAGATCGGCCGGATCGCCGCTGCCTCGTGGATACTGAGCCTCGTTCTCGGCGTTGCAACTTACGTCATTCTCAATCACACTTACGGGAATACGTTCGAGCCAGCGTTCGTACTACTTTTTTGACGGCTGAACACGCCGTACCGAGCCGTTTTTGTCGGTACACCCGGAACGACAGGGTGTGCTGTCGGTCGAGCTACACACCCATTCGGAGCTGTCCCACGACGGTCGCGACCCGGTCGATCTGCTGCTCGAACAGGGAGCGGCCGTCGGGCTGGACGCGATCGCCGTCACCGATCACGACGAGATAGACGCCAGTCTGGAGGCTGTCCGCAAGGCGCCCGAGTACGGGCTGGTTGGTATTCCGGGCATCGAGATCACCAGCCGAGCGGGCCACGTCCTCGGACTCGGAATCGAAGAGGCCATCCCGCCCGGCCTCTCCTTCGGCGAGACGCTCGACCGCATTCACGAACTGGGCGGGATTGCGATCGTTCCCCATCCCTACCAGGAGTCACGCAGCGGCGTGATGGCCAACATCACGCCCGAGGCGCTTGCGACGGCCGACGCGATCGAGGTGTACAACTCCCGCCTGCTTACGGGGCGTGGGAACCGACAGGCCCGTACCTTCGCCACGGAGTACGACAAACCGATGACAGCGGGCAGTGACGCCCACATCAGCGAGATGGTCGGACAGGCAATCACATTGATCGACGCTGACGACCGATCAGCTGATGCGATCCTCGACGCCGTCGCGGCAGGCCGAACGGAAATCGCCGGAAAACGCACCCCGTGGCGCATCAGCTTCCGACAGGCTGCAGGCGGAGCGAAGCGGCGCGTCAAGAGCCGACTCCGGGAGCTGTTCTGACGGTGCAGGGTGCCGATCCCCAGCTCGTCCGCCATGCGATCGAGACCGGTGATCCCCTGCCCGGAACCGCGGGCTTTGCCGGCCCCGTCGACGGCGCGCTCGTGCGCGATGTACTCGGCCGCTATCCGCTGTTTGTCGAGGATCGGGCGTCGATGGCTCTCCCCGACTGGTCGGCCGACCGAACTGATCTCTACGAGCCAGTATCTCTCCCTGCGGGACACGTCAAGCGCGACGGCGAGGAGCCACAACAGGTCTGGTCCTTGCCCGATCCCACACCGTACCAGCACGAGCGGGAGGCAATCAGTGACCTCGTCGGAGCCATCAGCGAGGGCATCGCGGCGACACGCCCAGACGACGCGGAGTCTGTCGCAATCGCCTTCTCCGGTGGTGTCGATTCGTCGGTCGTCGCTGCGGGCTTCGATGCCCCGCTGTACGTCGGCGGGTTCGACGGGAGCCACGACTTGGAGGCAGCGAGCACGGCGGCCGAGGCGATGGAT
>LKMJ01001374.1_pt1 | contig 21347 bp, 27 predicted proteins | sample 643391 | NCBI WGS metagenome assembly LKMJ01 (sample SAMN04112250, study PRJNA286221) | soda lake metagenome | biome: soda lake; feature: Kulunda Steppe; material: water; isolation source: sample PL-Br10 brine of Picturesque Lake | place: Russia: Kulunda steppe | collected 2010-07
CGAAACCGGTGTGAAGTCATAGTTCAGTTCGATATGGTCTCCTTCAGGCCCAGCTCTCGCTATCTGTGTTTCTTGGAATAACTCATTTCCATCCTCTAAATCAGTTCCTACCATATTAGGAGGTTGATATCTATTATCATCGGTGTAATCTGCCGAGGTCGACCATACCTGGTTAGGTGGTATGTAGTCGACCTCCCATTCCTCTCTAAAGCTTACCTCGCCTTCTTCATCGGTCTCAACTGTACTTGTATCGGAGTCAAAACTCAAATTAAGCTCTCTGTTATCGTACGGCTTCTGATCTTCATCGTTCTCGTAGACCTCCAAATCCCAGTCTTTGAACGTCTTTTGGTCCTCATGAGTTATTTCTGAGTCTACCACATCGATACAGTATCCTTCATCTATTGATAATGCATGTTCTTCCCGTTGATTGTTAATATCTAATGTTATAAAGTTCTGTTCTTGGTTCAGACATCCTAAATCTAGTGTTTTCGACTCACCGGGTCCCAAGACTGTCTCATTACGTATCTCGTTAAACTGGCGTATTTCTACTTCTGCTCTGCCATCGCCTCTATTAATCAGAGAAGCACTGTATAGGTTCCCTGTCTCTGAAATTGTTTGTAGCTCCACTTCATCTGGATTTACCAGCTCTAGTTCTTCAAGGTCGTCTTCTGATACTTCTGCCTCGCCCTGGATGGACCCCATAAGCTGAAAAGCTGCCAATGTTGCTGCAACAGTCATGCCTAGAACTAAAGTTGTGGCGACAATTTGACTATTACCCTTTCTCATTAGTTAACAAATGATTATCTCTGCTAATAAATCACACTGTGGGCTGATTGGCTTATGAACATCGTTGAAATAAAGAATTTATAATTTTACTTTAGTTAGATCAACTTTAGCAGGGCTAAGTATTCTACTAATCCTTGCCTTTTCTTTCATTTAGCGCTTTTCTGACGTTGTCCAGTTTATCTTGGGAGATACTAAGTCCTTGGTTTTTTTCTAGATCTGGTAGTTTTACTTGGTCATGCTCCAGCTCCGGACCGGGTAGATAGCGTGGGGAGCCTTGCGGGTTTTCATTTACGAAATAATCTCCAATTAGATGTTCGTGATACCTTTTTGCTTCACTCCTCTTTAGATTTAGTTCATCTATCTTTTTCTGTCTAGTTTCCTGTGCTAAAGTCATATAAAGAAATTTCTTCATTTTTTCTGGTCCTTCAATTTCTGTATTTGCCAGTTCTTCATACTCCTGCTCTACCTCACGGAGGTAATTCATATTATCACTCATCCGAAATAAATTTAGGCTTAAAGCTTTTTATCAGATAGTTTGTGAACAGTAGCTTATCCTTTTACTTCGGTCTCTCCGGGTGGCATCGCTCTGATTATATAGTCTAAGTCCAAGCTGTACCCGTCATCGTTCAGTTTGGAACGTATCTCTTTCGCAGTATCTGATTTTTTAGTATGTCCGGGTTTCATTTCTACGGTTTCAGGACAGTTCTCCTCCACAGCTTTTTTCGGCCCGCACATCGGCACCCATTGGTCTTCCTCTAGTTCGTAAGGTCCTATCGCTGCCTCTACTGAGACGTTTCTCATGTATGTCCTGTCGCCTCTGATAATAAATGAGCCTTTCTCCCTGTACTCTCCGCTCTCAGGGTCTTCGGTCACCTGATCAGGATCAACGTAGTAGACATCGTCAGCTCCTATCCCTGCTTTCCATGTCTTTGTAAAGGTGACTGCGGCTTTGGCAGCCTCTTCTAAAGTTTGTTCTCCGGCTTCCTGACCGTCTTTGATCACTACTGAAGGTCCGCCATCAAAATCCGCGTGGAGATACAGATCGTTCTTTTCCATATGTTTTTTGACCACCATTTCATTGGTCTGTACATCCCTACCGCATATTACAAGGAAGCCTTCCGATGAGTAGAACCATCTGTACTTTTCAAACCATTTTTTCTCTCTTTCTCTAGTTTTATCTTCCATCATCTCATCTAAATCTATTTCTTCCTTCTCTAGATTATCTATATCTTCTTTAACATCTTTCAGGGCTTTTTCTGCACTTTGTATCTTTGACTCTGACTCTTTAGCCTTATCGTAGAACTTTGAAGCTGTAGCCTCCAGATCCTGGAAAAGGTATATCTTCAAGCTTCCGTCTTCTAGATCTACAGAGACAAACTCGTCCTGTTTGTTAACGGTGTTTATCCTTTCAATCTCCTCCGGGACGTCTTCTTCCTGCTTTTTCTCGGATATTAGTTCTTGAGTCTTGTCGAATCCATGTTTTTCAATCCCGTTTTCTAGATGCCTCTTTATCCTTTCAAGGATCTCATAGTTTTCGTATATTCTCTCAGCATCCTCTCTTTTCTGTTCGGAAGACTTTTTCAGACCGTCTATCTTTCTCTGCATCTGTTGTTTCTGTCTCTCCAAACCTTCCTTCTTCTCCTGATAGGCTTCTTCTTTCTCCTTTTCTTCCTGTCTCTTCTCCTTCCTGTAGAAATGTTGGTCCATTGACTCGGAGAAGGATTCAAACTCTTCCTCTCTGTGGTCGGAGTATGTCTCCAACTTGAAAGGCGAAGGTCTTACAGGGTCTTTTTCTTTGTAGTAGCCCACCGGATACCTTTCATTTTCAATAATATTATTTATCTCCCTGTCAAGCTTTTCTCTGTCTTTCTCAGGCAGGTCTTCCACGTTTTTAGTCTTCTCTACTCCGGTTCTATGGCATATCTCTTCCGCATAGGTTCCTCCAAGGCTGAGGTCGGATGCGATTCTTCTGACAACCTCTCCATCCTCCAGGTTCTCTACGTAGCTGTCCATCTGTCTTGGATCGTCCGTAGGCTCAGGATACTTGTAAGGTTCTCCGACCAGTATATCCCGGTCTGCCCATTCTTCCTGTCTAAATGCTCCGATAATCTTTCCATCCTTGACTAGGATAAAGTTACCTCTACCGAAGATCTCGCACACAAGTTTCACGTCCCCGCTCTCAAGCTCAAGTATACGGTCGAACCCTCTCTGCTCCACCTGGTCCAGTTTTCCGAGATGCTTCCTTAGTTCCATGGCAAAGCCTGGCGGTCGAGTAGGGTTATCACGTTTATACTTGGAAAGAAAACAGTAACTTGTTCCGATTATCAGACGTTTCTTTCCCTCTCCACCTATATAGATCTCAATACTCAGCTCATCGTCCCTCTGATAGACCTTCTGGACATGACCTCCTTCCAGCTTCTCAAGATCTTCCATCAGAATTGACATATCCAGGCTTGTAATCTCCATGAAGAAAGTTTATAGAGAAGATTACAAAAAGAAGGGGATTAAGCTTTCTCTAATTCAAAATCAGTTTCCATGTTCATGACATCTTCCTTGAGGTTGTAACGAACCTCTATGTCGCGGTAAGGTATTACGGGTCTTTTTTTTCTCCCCTCTCTTTCAAAGTAGACTATTTTGCACTCTTCAAGTGTTTTCAAGTCACTATGTACTTCAGATAGACCTCGATCAACAGTTTCAGCTAGTTCCTTGATACTTTCCGGCTCCACCTTTATTATAGCATTCATAATTTCTCTTCTTTTAGGTGTAAGAAGCTCTCTAATCATTTCAGGGTCATGGAAGCTTACTACGGTAGGAGATTCTTCCCCGTCTATAGATTTCTCTATGTTTTTCTTTGTCCTTTCAAAAGTTTGATCTAAGCTTTCTGACTCTTCTATAACTAGTTTTTCGCCGTAAGGTATAGGCATCTCAATTTCACATTCGTCTGACATGGTTTAGAACCTCTTTCTCGAATTTTTCTAGTAATTTGATAATATCTTGCTTGTTTTTGGGTTTTAGATTTAGAGATTTCACTTTCTCATCTCCTGACTTTATCACATGCTTATGGTGCTTTGCGTTGGCTTCATTTCTACGATCCGAATTATCGTATCTTAGTATTAGCTTTCCTGAGTCTAAGTCACAGGCATGAAACCTATATTTCAGGCCGTCAGGAAATCTACCATCTTTTGGAACTATAGCAGCCCATTTCTCTAGTACCAGTTCTTCTCCGTGTAGAGACACGAAGTCTTTTTCATCTATAATAATCTCGACCATACTTTAAACACTTTTTGGGTAGGGAACAAAACAAGACTGAATCTTAACAATCTTTGGCTTTAACCCAAAAAGTCCTAAGTTGTACGAATAAGCATCTCAAAACATCTCAACGGTTCCTTGTTGTTCGTCTTCTTCATCTTGTTCGTACTCTTCTCTGAACTCATCTACGGAGTCTAGCTCGAAGTAGTCTAGAAAATGGTCTGTAATATCGAGAACTGCGGTTCTGCCGTCTTTCTGTTTATCCACGAATCCTCGGGAGACAAGCTCTTTGATATGTTGGTATGCACGGTTTCCTCTTATCTCCACTATATCTGCCTGTTCTACCTCTGCATTGTACGCTATAAGGGATAATGTTCTTAACTGACCGCTGTTAAGGTCTTGGTGCGGAGCAAGATGTTGCACATGCTCCAGATGGTCGTTTTTGACCTTTAGCTCGAACCCTTCCGGGGTTTCAACAAGTTCAAGCCCTCTATGTTCTTTCCTCAGCTCTTCCTCAAACTCTTCTATCAACATGTCGATATAGCCCATGCTTCCTAGCTCCAGTATGTCAGCTATCTCGTCCCTCTCCACGGGCTCTTCAGCCAGGAAAAGGGCGGCTTCAAGCCTTGATTTTTTATCTTCCATAGAAACAGTTTAGTCGGATCTATTGAAAAACCTTCAGTTTGCTACTTCTTCCGGTTTATCTACAGGCTTTACCTCAAGATCTCCCAGCCATTCTTCCTGTATGCATTCGACTTTTCTATCGTTCTCTAGATGCAACACGTGCAGAAACTTCTCAATTCGTTCCTCGTTGTCCTGCTCCTCAAGCAGCTGGTTGAAATGTATACGGTCTTTTCCGCCGGATAAAAGCCCTGAAAGCCTCGAGAAAAGAGAGTTAATCTTCTCTTCAAGGGTCTTTTCATCCATCTCTATAGGATCATCCATCTGTTGTTTTCTCTGCTGTCTCTGCTCCCGTTTCTCCTTCACGTCCATGGCATCTTCCAAAGCGGTTTTTAACTCGTCCAGGCTCATACGTCTCTTAGGCTTAGGCTTTACAGGGACCTCTAGATCGGGTCCTATATTCAGATCCGGTTCATCGTTCTCCAGCAGTTCTTCATCCTCTATAAGCTCTTCTTCCTCAAAGTCCATAGGGTTTTCTTCCTGTTCTTCCTCCTCTTCCTGGTAATCTCCTGCCAGCGCATAAGTCTTCATTCTCAAAAGAGCAGAACAGATCCTGACAGCTTTTGCCGGTACCTCTAGGTTGTTATCTTCTAGCTCGTCAATATAAGTCCTGTAACGTTCAGCAAGAACGCTAATATCAATATCCTGCGGGTCCATATCAGCTGTAAGAAAATCAAGCGCCTCTTCCCAAGACCTGTTCGAAAGCCGTCTCACACTATAGTTTTCCATTGTTCATCCTTTTCTTTCCCCTAAAGCCCCTTGTTACAACTTTGGCATCGCTTGTTTTTAACCACTTGGGTATTCGAATAGATAGATACTAGCAAGTTCTCCATGGCGGTTAGTTAGAATTGATCTGAAGGAGGTATTAAAATAATATTTAAACCTCTAGCTCGATGCTTCTCATCTTGGATACGCCTTCGTTCATGGAGACCCCGTAAGCTCTCTCTGCATGTCTAACAGTTATCTCATTGTGGCTGATAACGATGAACTGGTTTCCTTCGGCGTACTGTTTCAGTAGATCAGAAAGTCTCTTCGAGTTTGTCTTATCCAGTGCGGCATCTATCTCATCCATTATGTAGAAAGGTGCTTCCTCGTATTCAAGGATTGCGAATACAAATGCGATAGCTGTAAGGGTTTTCTCTCCTCCTGAAAGAGCCTGAATAATATGTGGGTCTTTTTTAGGTGGTGCGGCTCTGATCTTCAATCCTTTCTCTATATCATCGTCTTCCAGTATTAAGTTTGCCTTTCCTCCGCCGAAGAGATCTTCGAATATTCTGGAGAATGATTCCTGAAGCTTTTCAAGCGTCTCCATAAATATCTCCCTCTTTTTCTGATCAATCTGTTCTATCATATCCTCTATCTCCAGCTTTTCCTGTCTGATCTCGGACACCTGTTCTTTGAACTCGTCGAACTCTTCTTTCTTTTCCTTGTACTCCTCTATCGCTCTCATGTTTACAGGACCCATGGAGTTCTGTTTTCTCAGCACCTTCTTTTTCTTCTTTTTAAGGTCTTCAGGGGAGGAGTCGAGGCCTATCATCTCATCTTCATCTATATCGTAATCTTCAAGGCTTTCCTTTACATTGTCGAGCTCTGCTTTTAATCTGGCTTTCTTACCGCCTACCTCATCGATTTTGGTCTCCAATCTCTGTTTCTCAGAGTACATCTCCTGTCTCTGCTCCCTTAAATTCTTTAGCTGATCTCTTATCTCCTTCTTCTCATTTTTCAGCTCTTGATCTGTTTCTTGGTCCTGTTCCTTCCGTTCCTTCATCTTTTTCAGCTCTGCAAGATCTTTCTGTAACTTCTTTATCTCCTTCTTGACCTCTTTCTTTTCCTTCTTTTTCTTATCCGGGTCTAACGATTCTGAAAGTTTTTTACTTTTCTTACCTCTCTTCCTCTTCTTTTTACCTCCGGACATCGCCCCTCCACGTGACATAACGTCTCCATCCAGAGTGACAACCCTAACACCGTCTATATTTTTGACTGAGTCCAGATCTTCCGCAATTAATGTGTCTGAGAACACATGGTTGATGGCTATTTCATACTTTGAATCATAGTTTACGATCTCCGATGCGTAATCAATTACCCCTTTCTTTTTCTTAGCCATCTGTGATTTGGCAGATTTTGAACGGTCTTTTATCTTGTCAAGAGGAAGCATTCTAGCCCTTCCTATGTTCTCCCGTTTCAAGTAGTTGATCGCATCTACCGCTGTGTCTTTGTCCTCCACTACCACGTCGTTCATATGTCCGCCGGCTGCTGTCTCTATAGCTACTGCAAAACGTTCGTCCGCGGAGATAAGATCTTGGAACGCGCCTATAATTTTATCGTTATCAAGTCCTAGCACTGCGTCGACGGCCCTTGAACCGGTGTTGCTTCTTTTCTGCATCTTCTGCAGATCGTTTATCGTCTCCTCGAGATCTTCTAGCTTCTCCTGTTTGTTCTCTATCTTTCCTTTCTTTTTTTCTATCCTGTTCTCTAGATGCTGTATATCAGAGTTTCCACCTTGAGAATCCTCTATCTCTTCAATCCGTTCCTGTTTTTGTTCTATCTTTTCATCTATTTCTTCCAGTTCTTCTTCAAGCTCCTCCACCCTTTCCTCTTTCTCGGCGGTTCCGGTGTTGATGTTTGCAAGCTGGTTTGAAAGAGCTCTTTTCCTGACTTCGAACTTGGATGCTTCCAGCTTTTCCTTTCTCTGCTCCAACTCCCTGTACTTCAGAGCTAACTCTTTCTCCTCCTTCAACTGCTCCAGGTACTCCTTCTTCTCCTCAAGCAGTATCTGTTGTTCTTTTAACTTATCTTCTACATCTTCCAGCTCTTCGAGAGCTTCTTCTTTTTTCTCGTCAAAGACAGAGACTCCTGAAAGTTCGTCGACTACTTTTCTCCTCTCAGTGTCGCTCTGTTCAACTATCTCTGTAACCTTTCCCTGTCTCACGAAATGGTATCCGTCAGGATCGATGTTTGCCTTTCTAGCGATCTCATCTATCTTAGATTTCTTGCAGTTAGAGTTCTGGAACTTGTAGATAGAGGAGCCTGCTCTGGTGACTTTTCTTGATATTACGATTTCATCCAGCTCTTCATCCTCCTCTAGAAACTCATCGAATATACCGTCTTTATTATCCAGGTACACGTCTACCCTTGTATGATCTGCCTTTTTTCGGTTCTCACCGCCGTTAAATATAAGTTGTGTTAATTTCTCCGCTCTTAAGTTCGATGAACGTCTTCCAAACACAAATGAGAGAGCATCTAAAAGATTACTTTTTCCGTTGCCGTTTTCACCGATTATAGCGGTTAATCCTTCGTAGAAAGGGACTGCAGTCTTTTTTTGGAAGGATTTGAATCCTTTACAGGTTACTTTGTTTATTTTGGTTGATCCTTTTACCTTTCCTTCTTCTATCTCTTCCTCTGCCTTTTCCAAATCAATTTCTTCAGTCTGATTTTCCGTAACGGCTCCTGACATCTCTAAAAAACAGTTATCCCGGGATGAATAAAAAACAAAGGGTGGCGGACTAAACAGGTTGTATTTCAAACCGTCTGTGCTTGAAAGCTTTTAGTTGTTAACCAAACATTTAATCTATATTCGATGATGAGGTACAGACATCGTCTGATTCCGTAAGGAAGATGATGACACATGAACACCTCTGAGAACTGTTTTTCCTTATATTCCTTGAAAACCTGTTTCCCAAGGTTATCTTTTAATAACGTCGATGATCAATAATTAAGTAAAATGTCAACTGAACAGGAAGAACTTTATGTCAGGGTAGACGGATATAAGGTGCTGCTCCAAGATCTAGAAGCTGTAAGACAGATAATCGACAATATTGAAGAGGCATCGGAGGTACTTTCTCAGGTCAGAGAGGTAAAGGAAAAATCGATCGATACCATCTACGAAAACATCGACAGACTAAACGAAAAGCTTGAAGATATAGAGATAGAGATGCCGGAAGTAGAAGGCACACAGGTAGCCACATACAAACCTCCGGAAGACGCTCAGGTAGAAGAGATCGATGACTCAGTAGCTGAGCTACACAACGAACTGGAAGATCTCCAAGACGAACTGAGCGGACTAGGAAACGAGTAAAACTTCTTACTTCTCATCTTAATTTCTGATTAAACTATTTGTACGGGTTAAAGGTCATTTTACTAGTCTAGTGTATTCCCTAAGATTGATGTATGTGTCGTCATCTCTAGGCCTTATTCCTAACATAATTATTTCTCCATCGTTAATATCAAAGAAAACTCTGTAGTAGATATCTCTTTCCTCTTCCACAAGCTTGAAGTAGTTTACCGGCTCGCCGTGACTGTCATAGCTTGTACCGGTTCCTCTTTGACTTAGTATCCCTTTATCCCTTCTTTTTCTCGACTTTATTTCTTCATCTAAAGCTTTTTTGACTTTTTCAGGTAGTTCTAGAAATTCATTTTTTGCTTCTTTGTGTACTTTGAACTTCATCAAAGCTCTTCCCTAAATTCGTCCCATGAAACTGTTTCGGCTTCGCCTTCACGTATTTCACGGGCTCTTTCAGAAATTTTTTCAGGCGTCAACAGCACTGTATCCAAATGTGTCCTCACTGCCTCTCTGATAAAGTCGGATTTACTGGAGTACTCTCCTTCATTAACCTTCTGTTCAACAGCCCTTTCAATTTTTTCAGGTAGCTCTACGGTTGCAGTCATTTTCTTAATAACATGTTATTGGAAAAATTTGATAAATCTGTGGGATGTACAACCTAGCTACCGTAAATTCTCTAAAGTGGGGCTGCCAAAATCCTTTACAATCAAATCTCCTTTTCAGAATAATATTTTGCCGGGGACGAGATTTGAACTCGTGAACCCCTGCGGGACAGGATATCTAGACGAAAATTCTGACGAATTTTCTTGTTCCCCGTTCTCTCGCAAACTGCTCAAGAACTTAAGGATCTTAAGTCCTGCGCCTTTGGCCACTTGGCTACCCCGGCATATTTGTCTCTCTTCTTTACCGGGCTGACAAGGGTTTCTTGACTAACCCGGAAGCTATGTCTATCTATGGTATAGAAAGAATAGAGACGTTAAATGTTTAAAGTGGAGAGGATTTCAGTAAAGGTATTACCTCTTCGATCGGATCGGTATAGCTACGGTCATTATCCTCAGCAAGTCTGATAAACCGGTGTTTCAGGTTCTCAAACTCCTGTTTTAGGTCTGTGTAGCTGTCTATAGGTGTTTCTACACGTTCTTCAGGCCCTGCTTCAATAGTCATTTCTCTGTAAACATGTTCCAATGCTTCCTTATTATCGCTGAAGTATCTTTCTAGCTCGTTGAACATAGTTTCGTATATAACTAACTCTTCGGCTATCTTTTCCGATGCCCTGAATATCTGATCTATGTATTCCTTTTCGTGTGTAAGGATATCTCCGTGTTCATAGTCAAAACCTGACTCCTTAAGTAACATATCTATACCATTAGCTTCTTTTTCCATACCTGAGTCATAGAGAAGTCTCTTTTGGTAGTTCCTGTAAGCTTTTAGATCCAGAAAACTGTTTTCATCCAGCTCAGAGATAAAATTGTCTACATCAGAAGAATCATCTATCCTAAAACTAACCTCGCCAACCGTGGCCATTATTGTTTAATGAGGGCTAAAAAATTATAACCTTAATTAAAGCTCTGCTACTGCTTCTTCAAAGCTATCCAGATCTTCTTTTATCTGGCTGATAGCTTCTTCTAAGAGCTCTTCATTCGTGTAGCCTGATGTGGATTCGATTCTGAAAAGGTAGCTCCCTTCTTCCTCTTTTTCATATCCAACGGTTCCTCCCTGGTGTTTGGCATGGTCCTTTCCTCTTCCTAAAACTGCTTTTCCTTCAAACTTCAGGGCCTGATCTTCTTTAAGATCTACCACTGCTATCTCCGGGTTCACAGGCTCTGCCTCTTCGTTATCAGACTTAATATCTTCGGCAAGCACTGTTCCAGGACCTTCCTGTTGTAGAGCGATGTTTAGCTCATCTCCTTCTTCAAAGCTGTCAGGTATTGTGAAAGGTATCTGTCCGACCCTGTTTGAAAGAATTTCGTCTATAAGCCCTGATTCGTTCTTGGAAACGTATAGCTCTTTTGTTGCTAACGTTGGAACCTTAGTAACCATAGATCTTCTTAGACTGTTTGCTATAGCTTCATTTATTCCGTCAATTCTTATCTTTAGAACGTCGTCGTTTTCCTCTACGGTTTCAACATTCATAATTAGGACACCTTAAACCCTTCTCCCTCTCTTTCCTCCTTTGGCTCTACATCCATCGTGAGGGTTAGGAGTTACGTCTTCTATGTCTCCTACGTTTAGATCGCTTCTAGAAATTGCTCTGATAGCAGGCTGTGCTCCTTTACCAGGCATCTTCTGCTTCTGTCCACCTGGAGCTCTTACCTGGATATCTACTTCTTCGATCCCTTTTTCCATAGCCTCTTCTGAAGCCTTCTTAGCTGCTTTCATAGCAGGGAAAGGAGATCCTTGTAGACGTCCTTTATCTGTTACCATTCCGGCTGAGATTCTTGAGATTGTCTCAGCTCCTGTTGCGTCTGTTATATGGATCATTGTGTTGTTGAAGCTTGAATAAATATTTACAATACCTTTTTTAGTCATTTTTCGTCAACCTCTTCTGTTTCCTCTTCTTCAGAGTTTTCAGATTCCTCCGGTTCTTCAGACTCTTCTACAATCTCTTCTTCTGCTCCTTCTTCATCTTCTTCAGGCTCCGGCATTTCAACAGAAAGTTCTTTCTCTTCTTCCTGTGTAAGTAGGTAACCTGGAAGGTTTACTCTATCATCTCCGATGTAGATATGGCCATGGTTTACAATTTGTCTGGCCTCTTTAGGAGTGTCTGCAAACCCTTTTCTCTCTACAGCAGTCTGTAGTCTTCTATCAAGAAGATCTGTAGTATTCAGTGTTAGTATATCTTCAAGATTAGCACTTTCTTTTACAAGCCCTAGTCTGTATGCTTTTTCGACTAAAGCTTCTCTCTGTTCCTCGTCTTCCGAGGCGAAAAGCTTTCTAGCCTGTCTCCTCAGACCTCTCAACTGTGACTCTGTCTTGTAAATTTCTTTTTTGTTTCGAAGTCCATACTCTTCAATCAGTTCATCTTCTTTCTGGATTCTCTCTTCGCTCCATCCTTCGTTAGGCGTGTCGTACTGTTTTTTTAGTTTCTTTACCATTACTGCTCACCTTTGGTGTGTATGTTATTTAGAAAATCTTGCATTTTCGGCCACCTATTCTTCGTCTTCTCCGCCTCCTGCGGATGCTTCTTCCTGTAGTCTTGCTCTTGACACTCCGATTTTACCTTCTGATCTGAATGAGGATTTGGTCTTCTGTCCTCTGACAGGCAGACCGATCTTGTGTCTCCATCCTTTGTAGGATTCGATTTCTTTCAGCCTTCTGATATCGAACTCTTCTTTTAGCTCTAGATCAGATTCAATTAGATGGCCGTCTTCTCCTGTATCTCTGTCCTTTCTTCTGTTTCTTAACCATTCAGGAAGCTCAAGTTCTTCCGGGTTCTTCAGGTACTCCTCAATTTCATCAATTTCTTCTTCTGAAAGCTCTCCAAGTCTTTTACCTTGTTCATACCCAAGGTTCTCTGATACTGCGTTGGCGTACATATCTCCTACGCCTTTTAGTCCTCTAAGAGCTTTAGAGATAGTTTTAGTACCGTCAAGTCCTGTTCTTGCAATTCTTACAACTTCTTTGGTTTCTGACATGTTAACCCGTAACTCGAAAATCCCGATTAAATTTTATAAAGGTGGATAGGGTTGAGATTCACTGCGTCTTCTCAATCTTGAAATAATAAACCCTATGTAACTGATCTTTTACTGCTATTTTTGTCGTCTTTTCGAATAATTGAAAATCTATTCTGGATTTTCTGCTTTACCAGAAAGGACTATTTTTCATCGTCCTTTCGGATAATTTGAAGATCAAAGATCTTCAGCCTTACCAGAAAAGATGATCACTTTTGATCATCTTTTCGGATAATATGCCATCCGAACTGGGTCTTCACAGGGTCGCTTATCTCTCCTTTGTCAAGGTTGAAAGCTTTCCTTTCGAACGGTTTTGCCATCTTTCCTTTCCCGAAGAATCCTAGGTCTCCACCGTCCTCGGATGAAGGACATTCGCTTGCCTCTCTGGCCAGCTCCTCAAAATCCTTTCCTTGATCGATCTGGTTCTTAATATTCTGGGCTTTTTCTTTTTCGTCAACTAGAATATGTGATGCACGTACTTTTGAGCTCATAGATAGAACTTTTGATCCAATACTTATATTTCCGTCCGTGTATTCTGTCTTCACATGTAGATAAGTATTGCCACTATAAATATCACTATTCCTAGAACAGCCATTATCCCTATGTTCATGCTGGCTCTAGCGACTCCGCCCGCAGCCGATCTCGCTGAAGGTCCTGTAGGAACTGAAGCACTAACTTTTGAAGCTGTATCTTCTATTGTAGAGTACTGGTCCTTCATCTTATCAGTCCAGCCTTTGTCGGTCTGTAGGATCTCTTCCAGCTCTTCCCTTGTCTTATCTATTTCCTCTAAGAGTTCTTCCGCACCATGATCTCCAAGCACAAAGCTTATAGCTCCTCTCTGCTCTTTTGTTATCTTTTCCAGCTGTTCCAAAAGGTTAAGAGCTTTGCTCAACTTCTGCATTATCTCCTCGTCCTCATGAAGTAGGTTCTGCAGTTCCTCGACCTCAGTCTCTATCTGGTTATTGATATTACTAATCTCGTCTGTTTCTTCTTTCCAGTGTTTTAGAAGGTTCTTCAGCTCAGATCCTTCCTTTTTAGCTACGTTATAGTCTTCTTCATTACCTATCTTTCCAAAATCATTGATCAGTTCTTTGATCTCTTCCTTATCCATCTCCAGCTCTTTCTCAAGCCTCTGCTCCAGCTCTTCAACCATGTACTCTTCTTCCTCGGTCTCCTCCAGCTCTTGGATTAACCGCTCTTGGTACTGTAGAAGTTTGTGGAAGTTTTCCGCCGCGTCACGCAGCTCTGCCAATGTTTTCTGACCGGCCCTAAAGTTTCTCTTCCCGAAATCCTGGTTTCCATCTTTCTGTATATTTTTAAAGTTCTTTACAAGCTTTTCCAGCCTCTGGTATGAGTCTTTTACCTCGTTGAAGATCTGCTCTATCTCCTTCTCCATTATCTGCTCTTCCTTCATCTCGCCTTTAATCTCTTTCTCAATCTTTCCGATTATATCGTCGACAAGCTTTTCCTCATTTTTTAACATTTCAAGCAGCTTTTTCTCCTTTTTCTCTGCATCCTCAAGCTCTTGTATGTTCCCTTCAGACTCCCCCTCTCCTATCTCTTGTTTCTCCTTTTTCTCATCTTTTTCAACCTCCTGCTCTTCCTGTTTGAGTTTTTCCTCCTCGCCCTCAACTTCTTTCTCAGTCTCTTCAACTTCTTCCTCTATATCCTGTAGATCTGTCTCCCACTGAGGGGGTCTTCTTCCGGCCATACCTTAGATTTGTCACGGCTATAAAAATAGGTTTGGTCTTAGGTCACTCTAGACGTGAAAACTTGGTCTGAAACTAGTTCTCCGATTATACCATTTGTTTTTTCAGGTTGGAGGTATAACTGATTGTTATGCCAGGAGCAGTATTTCTTGAAGGCGAAAAGATTGATCTCAGGACTATAGAAAGAGACGATTTAGAGAGAGTCAGAGATATCTTTAACAAGGAAGAAGTTTGGAGAAACCTTTCACATAATACTCCCGCAAACTATGAGCAGGAGGAGAACTGGTTCGAGGCAGAAGTAGTCGAAGGGGAAGGGGTTAACCTTGCTATATCCTATGATGAAGAACTGACCGGGGTTATTGGAATTACTCCAAAAAAGGAGGAAGGCTTGGCAGAGATAGGACTATGGATAGACCCGGAGTACCATGGAAACGGCTATGGAACAGAGGCATCCAAACTGATGATAGATTACGCCTTCGACGAGCTTAGATACCATAAAATATTTGCAAAAGCATTGGAAGAGAACAGTGGCTCCAAGAACTTATGGGATAACCTTGGCTTTGAGAAGGAAGCAACACTGAAGGAACAGCATTACAGAAACGGAGAGTTCGAAGATGTCTGCTTCTACGGAGTCCTGGAATATGAATGGAGGTCGGAATAGTGCCAGGAGCCATATTTTTGGAAGGTGAACGGATAAACCTAAGAACTATAGAAGAAGAGGATGTAGAGTTTATCAGAGATGAGTTTAACAATCCTGCTGTCTGGAGCGGTCTGTCACATTCGAAGCCTGGAAACCTAGAGCAGAAGAGGGAGTTTTTCGAGGATGTAATATGTGACGATGAACAGATAGATCTTGCGATATGTAAAGAAGGGGAGATTATGGGGACCGTTGACTTGATTCCTGAAGAGGAAGGTGTATACGAGATAGGTATCTGGCTGGCTGAGAAGTTCCAATCAAAAGGATACGGCACTGAAGCGTCCGAGATGATTATAAACTACGCTTTCAATGAACTTCGGTGTCACAAGGTTACGGCAAGAGCTTATAGCTCAAATGTTGGGTCTCAACGAGTCTGGGAGAAACTTGGATTCAAGCAGGAAGGGGTTCAGAGAAAGCAGATCTTTCGGGAAGGAAAGTTTGAAGACGCAGTACTTTACGGAGTGCTTGAAGAAGAGTGGGAAGAATAAACTAATGAATATCCCTTTTCCAGTATGATGAGGTAAAGTTTCCAGTATCAAAATTAAACTGCTATCTCTTTCCTTTTTAAGTAGCTAATAGGATTATCTCATGTAGGGCTTTGATAATGTTCGGCGAGCTTAAGTACAATATATATAAGCTTTATATTTTCAAGTTTTTCAGCAGTTTTCTGTTGTTAACTCCTGTTATAGTACTTTTCTTCCAAGAAAATGGTCTAAGTATGACTGAGATAATGGTCTTACAGGCGCTTTACTCTGTAGCAATAATCTTGTTGGAGATACCTACAGGTTATCTTGCGGATTATTATAGTAGGAGAGAGGTTATGATAGCTTCTAGTTTATTTTTGACACTGGGGATGGCTGTCTACAGTTTTGGTACTGATTTCTGGAGCTTTCTTGTAGGAGAGTCAGTTTGGGCTTTAGGAGTTGCTCTTTTCCATGGAACAGATTCTGCCATGTTTTATGATACATTAAACGATTTAGGTAGTAAAGATAAGTACCAAAGGCTTTGGGGCAAGGCCAACTCTTACAATTTGATTTCTGGTGCTGTCGCGAGTATTTTAGGAGGTCTCATAGCAGAGTATAGCCTAAGGCTTACAGTTCAAGCCATGGTTCCTATTCTGCTGTTTTTAATTCCTGTTTCAATCAGCTTGAAAGAGCCGACGAAACATAGAGAGGTTACTGATAAGCATTTTGAAGAGATTAAACAGAGTTTCCATGTATGCTTCAAACAGAAATCTGATTTAAGATTCCTTATCTTGTATTCAGCGCTTATAGTGACTCTTACAAAGTCAGCTTACTGGATATATCAGCCTTATTTTGAAGTATCGGGATTAAACTTAGCTTACTTCGGAGCAGTGTTTGCAGCCTTTAATATAGTGGCTGCGGCCATATCTAGGTATGCACATTTAATTGAAGATAGTTTAGGTAGGAAAAACTCTCTAATCTCTCTTACAGTTCTGTCGTCCATAAGTTTCTTGATGATGGGTTATATAGTTTTCTTCTTCAGCTTTATGTTTGCATTCCTACATCAGATAGTTAGAGGATTTAGAGAACCAATAATATCGGATTACATTAACGGGTTAGTAGATAGCAGTAGACGTTCTACAGTACTTTCGATAGAACACATGGTCTCAAACTTGCTCTATGCTTTAATTGTGCCTTTTGTTGGACTTTATACTGATATATACAGTTACTCGGCTGCTATGAAGGTTTTAGCTGCTACAAGTATTTCTTTAGGTTTTCTGATGCTTTTATTGTTCTACATTTTTGGGAATAGAGGCAGCTAAGTGATAGGTTTTCTCTAACTGCCTACTTTTTAATCAAAGTGCTATGAGTTAATTAAGATATTCCTTGGCCCTGTCTTCAACGTTTTCAGCATAGCTGTCTATAAAGTCCACGTCCCTGTTCTCCAGCCATTTGCCTGCTTGAACACTGAAAAGAACGGATAACGCTTCGTAGTTCTGTCTTGTTGATTTTTTCATGTCTAGATCTCTTTCTGAGCTGTAACCTCTTTCAAATACTTCAATGGCTTCTTGGTCGTCGTAATCACACAGTTCGTTCTTTGCGTGAATGTAGCCGAAATCCGGGTCTCCCTTTGGCACTGTGAATCAGAACTCCACTCACTTTTTGAGAAAACGGTAAGATGTTCCCTAACATGCGGGGGATTAATACCAAATGTGGTTTAGCCCCCCCAGGATTCGAACCTGGGTCAGCGGCTATCTTTGTCGAAGATCACAGATCTTCTCAGTCCCCGTTCTCCTCTCTAAGTTCGGAGAACTTGAGGTTCCAAAGGCCACTATGTTTGACCACTACACCAGGGGGCTTTCTGTTTCCCTGTGTGTATCCAGCAGATTTCATATCTGCGTTCTACACCAGGGGGCTATAAGCTCTTTGGTAAGGTAAGTTAGGTACGGAATTCTTAAGAAAGCCGGAAAAATAGGAGGGAGAAGTGAGCCAGAATACTTATCTGGCGAAAGCGTATTCTGCTTCTACCTCGTCTTCAGGGAAGCCATACTCTTCTAACTTGTGTTGGGCGTATTCGTCAGTCCCTGTTACTTCTTGGAGAGGGTCCTCGATATCTTCTCCTTCATTTGCTCTTTCTATCAGTGCTTCTGTTGTGCTTCCTGATTCATGTTTCAGTTGTTGTTTTAGTTCTTCTTTGATGTGGTATCTGTCCGTTACTGCTGTTGCGTGTCCTATACTCCAACCTTCTGGCATTTCTTCTTCGTCTGCTTTTTCTGTGAAGGCATACATAGTTTCTGGAACTGTTGGTTGAACAGGGGTTCTAACAGTTTCTCCTTTGTTATTTTCAGTTTCATAGACTACTTGATCCATTCCGCTGTGTAAACTTTCTCTTACAGCACCTTCGAATGCTGCTGTTGCTTCGTAAGCTGACTGTGCTGTGTCTTGAGCGGCCTGCTCTTCAGAAAGGTATTCTACGTCTTCATCTTGTCCAACTACTTCTTGATAGATATCTTGTGCTCCATTCCAGTCAATTTCCATTCTGTTTCCTGCGATTTGTATGTGTTCTTGGAACTGGCTTTGTAATCTGTCTATTTTTCCCTGACCGTTTCTGTTTAATTCTGCCCAATTTAGTGCATTTTTCTTAAGTTCATGATTAATTAAGACTTCTTTGTTATATTTGGTTTCTCCGTTTCTGTCTTCAACGAACAGATCGGATGTCTCCATATCGTGTTCTTGTTCTAGAAGAGTTTGGTTTTGGTCCTTTGATCCGAGAATCTTGTTTACGAACTCTTTCATATTAACGTTCACCTATATTTACTATATAGTAGTAACAATTTATAAAAGACTTGGTTTAGGCCATGGCTCATCTAAAGATGTTTCTATAATTGAATGCCATAAGTTTGATTATCGTCGTTATAGGTCACAAATTATCTTTTTTGGCAGCATTTTCTCGGAAAAAGTAAAGATTAAACCTGGAATTCCGCTTTCTGTATGTCTTTAGCCCCCACAGGATTCGAACCTGTGTCACCAGCCATTTCCGATCGCATATCCAAGATATGCTCAAACCTGCTTTCAGAGAAAGCGGGCATCCAGAAGCTGGTAGGATTGACCGCTACCATAGGGGGCTCTAAGATATTCTAAGATAGCCAACTATTATAACCGGTAACTGTTCCAAGCTAGGGTCCTGAAAATAAGAACTCAGTCATTCTAGATAACTTGTAACTGTCTTACTGATGGCGTAAGCTGTGGCTCCTGTCGCAGCAACCTTTATATAGTCCTGTTTATTCATCTTCTGTACTTCTTCAGGTATTGCTTCTTCGACCGTTCTCTCATACCAGCTTTTAGAGAGGTCATCAACCGGCTTAACTTCAAGCTCTTCCATAATATCATAGTTAGAAACTCTTCTACTTAAATTTTTCGCTGTTTGAAGCAGTCTGATTAAATAAAAGTAAGTCGCCGGAGCTGGGATCGAAAACTGCAGGCAGTTTTCTCTTTCCCCGCTCTCCTGAACCGGAGAGCTTGAGGATTTGAACCAAGAATTAGCTGAACTGAAATATCTATAATACTTAATACAACGCCGGAGCTTGGATCTGAAGGAACTGCTGTCAGTCACCGACGTCTACAAAGAAGTTGGTTCGAACTGAATTCCAAAGGAATTCAGTGGTTCCATCAACATGACCGTCTTTGACGGTCGCCCAGCAAGGCTGGGCATAGTGATCGAACTTCTAGAAGTTCGCCGGAGCTGGGATTTGAACCCAGGAGGGAGCAGATGTCCCACCGGTTGACTTGGTTAAACCTCCTGCACTTTCTCTTAATCCTCGTTCTTCCGAACAGGAAGAACTTGAGGTTCTCAAGACCGGCACCTTTAGCCACTCAGTCACTCCGGCAGTAAGGTTACGCTCTAGTCGAAAATCCTGAAATGGATTTTCTTGTATGCACAAACTGGATTTTTCCCAGTTTGGAATACATCGCAATAGAGCATTCGACATAAAGTCGAATGCACTTCAAAGTACATGTCAGTATGCGATGTTAGAAGTTTTAAATTAAGAGGTGGATGAAAATTTAGTCTTCTAACTTTACTGCTGTTCCGTAGGCTAGTATCTCTGAACCGCCTTTAGCTATCTTGGAGGTCTGGAAACGTACGTTTACCACGGCATCAGCTCCTTTTTCCTGGGCTTGCTGTTCCATTCTTTCAAGAGCCTCTTCTCTAGCGTCTGTGAACAGTGAAGAGTAGCTTTTGAGCTCTCCTCCGAAGAAGTTTCTGACTCCTTGGGTCCAGTCACGGAACGCGTTTTTAGCTCTTACAGTGTTCCCTTTAACTATTCCTAGATCTTCTTTAATCTTTTGTCCTTCAACTCTGTCTGTAGTTGTTATATGCATCTTTACACCTTACTTAGTCTTGGTCCTTTTTATTTTTTAGGCTTTGGTATCTTGATCTTATCTCTTCGAAAAGCTCTTTTCCTAAATCGGTCTGGATCTCTGGTTCGGAGGTTACAAAAAACTCGTCAAGCGCTTCAAATCTGTCGTCTCTGTCCTTATCTCTTTCTGAACTGTATCTACCGTCGTTGTAGTACTTTAATGCTTGGAGACACATTTCGACTTTGTCCATATCCTTCACAAACTTTGCTTCCGGGGTATTTTCCATATTGTACTCTTTCCATAGCTGTCTTATCTCATGTCTATCTAGGTCTTTTGAAATATCTATTATAGCAGAAAGCTCCATGCTTTCTTTTTCCTTATCAGAGATATCTTGTTGGTCCTCGTCGGCTCTTGAAGGAATGTCTCCGATCTCAGTCTCAGCTAAATCATGTATTATAGACATTCTTATTGCTTTATCAAGGTTTATGTCTTCTACATGTCCGTAAACCAGTGTAAGAAGGGAAACACTCCAGCTATGATCTGCGACAGATTCAGAGTCCCTAATTTTCCTGAGTTTCCATCCTGTTCTTTCCTCCTCTTTCAAATCTAGAGAGTTAAGCAGCGCATCAATCATTTATTTATCAGCTCTGTTTCCATCTCTTTGGATATGTTTCAGGGTCCATATGTACGGACTGAAGGGTGGCTGCTGTACCATCCTCATCGTATAACTGTTCTGATGTCATCTCCGAGGTTCCAAGGGCTATCAGCTCCCCTTTCAGGGTAGTGATTGCTACCATGTCGCCTTCTGAAATCCCTTCCTGGAACTTCGATATGCCTCCGGCTCCTAGGTCGGCTCCGTTAGCTACCGCATTTACAGCGGAGTCTTTTACCGCGATCTTTGGCAGATGGGCTACTGCTTTTTCCATAGGATGTAGCACTTTTCTAAGCTCTTCCTCACGTCCTTCGTCCTTGTAAAACCTATAACCGTCGACGATGTCTTGTAGTATATCCGTCTGATCTTCTGTTATCTCTCCCTGTCTTATCCTTCTAAGCTCTGCCATCTCAGCTTCTATATCCAGTTTCTCGCCTAGCTCTGTTATCAGCACACGTACATAGAAGCCCGATTCACAGCTCACTCTTCCTAATACTTTATTTCCTTTTTTCTCCAACATCTCTATCCCATAGACTTCTCTCTCCCGTTCCTCCCTCTTAACCGCTGACTTTTCCGGAGGAACCTGTTTATTTACTCCTTTAAACTCTTTTAATTTTTCTCTAATATCTTTACTCTCTATATTTTCTTTAAATTCAGCTTCGAATATATACTCTTTGTCAGCCTTTGCCAAGGCTTCATTTACTCTGGTTGCTTTGTTTGCTCCTACCGGCAGAACACCTGTTGCGTTAGGATCTAAAGTACCGAAATGTCCTGTCTTTCTGAGATCTAGCTCCTCTTTTAACCATGTAGAAACCTGTTTTGACTGCGGTCCGAACGGTTTATCGACTAAAAATATTCCTTTATTCATCATTTGCTCTACAGATCTTTTTTCCGGCACTGAGCCAAACTCAGGATCTGTCTCAGCTTCTTCTCTGGTATACCATTCCTTATTGGACATAACAGTTTATCCGTAGCCGAGCTTTTAATACAGATTATTTTTGATATATCTTCACTGTACG
>LKMJ01001376.1_pt1 | contig 21345 bp, 22 predicted proteins | sample 643391 | NCBI WGS metagenome assembly LKMJ01 (sample SAMN04112250, study PRJNA286221) | soda lake metagenome | biome: soda lake; feature: Kulunda Steppe; material: water; isolation source: sample PL-Br10 brine of Picturesque Lake | place: Russia: Kulunda steppe | collected 2010-07
GAGATTTCAGATACACAATTTGAAAATTCAATTGAACCTACAGATAGACTGGTAATTAGTGACTTAGAAGAAGATGATACAGTTTCTATATTATTTGATTCGGAAGAAGAAAAGTACAGTCTTAATTCTTGTTCTCTTTAATTTCAGATACGCTTTTATGTCTTGATTTGTTATTGTATATTAATGAATAGAAGAGAACTTTTAACTTCAAGCGGTGTTTTAGGAATAACAGCTTTATCAGGGTGTTTGGATTTCTTAAGGAGAGATGATGAAGAAGATGAGTATCCTGAATTACCTTCGCAAGAACGTGTGAGTGAACCAACATACGACATAAATATTCCTTCAAATGAGTCAGAATGGAATTCAGATTACATGGGTGAGAATATGCCATCTTCACCAACTGTTAGGTTTTCAAGAGTCACGAATGCTAGTTTAGATGATGAAACACTTAGTGTTGAAAATATGGTAGAATCAAATGAATATCATGTACGCATTATAGATAATAGAGAAGATTTAGAAAATATTTTAAGTACGGATAATAGCTTTAGTATAGATTTTTCAGACGAAGTATTAATTGTAATAGAATCAGGTTATGGTTCATCGTCTTTAACTCATGAATGGAAACGTGTTGAAGAAAATGATGGTAATTTACATCTATATGGATTTTATATGAAACCATTTGACGCTCGATTAGACTTTTCACCTAAATCATCGATAATACGTGTTGAAAAACCAGATAATTTGGAATTAGCATATGTAAACTTAACTGTAACAGAAGAACATCAAGTCCATTTTGATTCAGATGAAGATATAGTTCGTATTGAAGCTATGGCTTAATTCTAATTTTCATTTTAATCGAAGATATTTTGTTTGGTTTCTAGCTCACCGAACAACCACTCTGCATGATTTATAGCAAAGTCTTTATCATCTTCTTCAATATAACCAATAGCGTCTTCGATAATGATTGGTCTGTAATCATTTAATGCAGCGCCACTTGCTGTATGAAGAACGCAGACATTTGCTAAAGTGCCACAGAGGACAATATTTTCAATATCGCGCTCATCAAGCCACGAATCAAGTTCTGTTTCATGGAATGCACTATATGTAGGTTTTTCTATAATTAAATCTGCATTTTCATCAGGATTTAATTCTGGGATAATTTCAGCACCCCACGAATCCTCTAGAACGTGTTCTCCCCATCTACTAAATTCATCATAATACGTCGTATTTTCGAATTGGTCTTCTTTGTGTGTGTCTTTTGTGAAAATAATTTCTTTAACACCCGCACTTTTTGCTTTTTCAAGGAGATATTGAATATCTCCAATAGCTTCTTTGCTAGGTGAAGCAAACAAAGCTCCATCTGGGTCACAAAAGTCATTTTGCATGTCGATAACAATTAAGGCCGTTTTTTCTGGATTAATTTCTGTCATAGTTTTAATTTTAATGCGTGTAATCGAGTCTGTTTACGTCGTTCTGTACTTGATTTCTTGCTTCTTCAATAGAGAAATTCGTTAAAATTTCTCCATTTTCAACTACTTTCTCAAACATACCATCACTAATTCTTTTTGATGGTTCAATGATATGTTTATTATTATCGCGGTAAACTTTCTTAATACCTGGTAACTTTCCTCGTTTGGTTGTGGGTTTACCATCTAGTTCAACAATATCTAGGCTGAAGTCAACAGGGTCTGCATTACTAATGTATCCACCAATTCCAAACCCATCAACCACATCACCTAGTTCTCTCACATCTTCTGGACCAAGGCCCCCACTAACATAGATGTTAACATTTTCGTGACCTTTTGCATCTAACTTCCATCGAACTTCTTTGATGATGTGTCTGAAGTTACCACGGCGTGAGCCTGTAGTATCAAGTCGGACACCATCTAGGTCATCACCAAGTAGTTCAGCAGCACGGACAGATTCATCTGCTTCATCTGTAAATGTATCACAGAGTGTGATTCTGGGGACATCCTCAGGAGCAGATTCATTGAATGCAGTCCATGCTGATTCTTGGTCATCCATAGCTAGCATAAGAGCATGAGGCATTGTGCCTGTAGGTTCTCTATCTAGCACTTTACCAGACGCAACATGGGAAAATCCATCTACACCCCCAATTAATGCGCTCCGTTCAATAACAGGAGCAATCTTTGGATGCATATGTCTTGCGCCAAATGAAAGCACATCAGGATTATCACCTTTGAAATCCTTGAAATCTTCAGCCACGCGAGTGGTTTGAAGTGCGTTTGTAGCAATTCCACTTGCTTGTGACAAAAATCCAAGCAAACTTGTTTCATATCGTGCAAAGTCAAGGTATTTTCCTTGAATTCGCATTACAGGTCCACCGTCAAAAAGTGAGCCTTCTGGGATAGTCCATACTTCAATATTATCAGATGCTTCTGAAAGAAGTGAAACGGCATCATTTACTCCTGCTAGAACTTCATACTGGTTATCTCCAAACTGGTCTGCTGAAATATCAGCAATAACAGTTGGGTTTTTACCAGCGTGTTTTAAACTTTCTTCTGTTCGAAGAAAATAAGCATCTGTTGCGCTTCCATCTACAATGTCTTCGTCTTTAATAGTAGTGAACATACATACATGTATTGTTATATTGTATAATAAAAAAGGTTCTTATTTTAATTTTGGTGTATTATTTTTAAATGCGAAGAGTATTTACTGTTAGAATACTTTTATTTAGACATGCGATTAAAGATAGCTATAGTTAGTGTTGTGTTATTAGTACTATTGGCAGGATGTACAACAGCATTCAATGCAGACCCTGCTGAAGTAGAGCAAAATGTCGTTGAACAACAGAATTATGAACAAGTAGAACAAGATGTAATCGAATTTAATGAAACAATTAAAATAACAACATTTGAGCAAGATGTTAGTTTTTCAAGTTGGATAACAGAATATGAAAAGAAAGATACATCTAATAGTGATTTATATTCTGATGACTACGCTCCAATAAATTATGTTGCTATTAGCACACCTTCAATGGAAATTGGTGGGGTAGAAGTTAATCCATTAGACACCATGGCGGATAATTCGTCTGTCGATGTTCTTGAACTATTTAATGAAGAAAGAGCAGATAATGAAACAGATGATGATTATAGGGATGCACGTACAAATTCAGAGGATTTTGAGATACATGATAAAGTAGATGAGATAGAATTGAATCACAGTCAAGAAGATACAAATATAACTGTATTCAAGTACAATGCTACATTTTATGATGACGAAATGGGCGCTCAATTTGATGGTTTTATATATACTAGTACGCTAGAAAAAGATGATTCATATATTGTTATGGTTGGAGGATTCCCAGAAATGTTCGATGAAGAAGAGGCTATGTTTGAACTTATGAAAAACACATCATAAGTTTCGTTTAACTTGCGGCTCTATTATAATGGTTTTTCTTAAGATAAACCCAGATGAGTACAATCCCAACTATGATAATCATTAGGTCTACGATGAGACCACCAAGCGATAGCATAGACTCAATTTGGGTCTGAATTTGGTGGTAGGTTACAAATGCAATCACATTAGATGATAGAATGACGATAGTTAGCATAATTGTTGCTTTCCATGTTTTCATTAACTCTCCTGTATTTGAACTATGAAAACCAATGCTACTTTCTTTAATATTAAAAAGCCACTTTACGCTCTCTGTTGCTATGACAGCAAATAGTCCAGCCATAAACAGTTCAACGAGCGGAATGGACACAGTGGGAATCATCTATACAATTAGTACTATACACACCTTTGTAAGTATGACGATTTTATTTTGAATAGATATAATAAAACTTAATACAGTTGAATTTGTACATATGCGCATGGGTAAAGTTGAACCACCAGAGTATAATGAAGAGGGTGTGCGACAGAAACGTGTGTCAAAGTATACAATCCAGAGAGATTTATCTTTGGGGTTATTTGTGGGTGAAGAAATTGAATCTCTTGAAATTGATAATGGAGATTTAATTGTTAATATTACAGAATCAGATTAGTTGCCGAATTCTTGTATAAATTCATCTATTCTTGAAGATGGATTCATACGTATTTGATTGAATCTCATTTTAGCTACCGATAGACCATTTTCTCCTGAAAATACGTTATCTGCAACGCTCTTATATGATTTTTCACCGACTTTTTCTCTGATATATATTGCACCTTTTCTATCTCCTTCTTTTCTCTGTCTATATCTTGAAGATATATTTTTATACAATTCAACAACATACGGTCCTGAAACAAGTATTGCTTTTTCATTACCTGATAATCTAACATAATCAGCAGGCATAGGTTCAATATTATTTAAGAATTCTCTTTTTGAAGCTTCCATATTAAAATTGTAAGTTTAATACACTATATATTTAATCGTTTTAAAACTCGTCTTATTTAATTGAATATATTTTCTATAACTTCATGTTCTTCATCAGTATACCCAATAACAGTTATTTTATCAATTGATTTAAAGTCAAACTCATTAATTGCATCCCTAATAACTCTAGCTCCTGTAACAATTGGGACACCCCCAAAACCACAACCTACAAGCGGTAGTACAATAGAATTAACGTTCTGTTCTTCTGCAATTTCAAACGCATTATTTATCGATGTTTTAATACTTTGGGGCGTTGAATTTCCATTCCCGTAATGTGGCATGGATGCAGCATGGATAACAAAGTCAGCATCCAAATCAAATGCAGGCGTAATTACGGCTTCACCAACATCAATTGGCCCTTGTGAAATTGCATGAGTATTTAATTCATCTCCTGCTTTATTTAGTAATGAACCAGCAACACCCGTACCCATCATAAGAGTAGTCCCTGCACTATTTACAATAGCATCAGCTTCTTGCTCCGCAATATCACCTTGCTCGATATTCACAGTTGTATTTGTCTTATCAACCGAACCAATATGCTCTTTCTGTTTAATACCAATATAATGGTAATCTGTATTTAAGTTAGAAACTTCAAAACCGCAATTTTCAACTAAACTAACGAAATCTTCCGTAGTATATCCGAAGTCCTCGTGGCTAGGTTGAACTTCATTAGGCTCATGAGTTTCAAATACAATTGTATGACATTCATCTGAATTTAACATATTCTTTAATCCTTCGATTACTAACGGTCCTGCTCCTTCAACATCTATTTTGATTAAATTTGGTCTAGGAATTTCAGGATTTCGAACTAGTAAACCATCACCTTTCTCAACATCTACAGTGATTGTTTTTACGGAATCATAATCTCCTGTAACAAATGAATGACGCCCATATCCTGGTTGAAGGCTTTCACGAATAGCAAATTCGCGTGTACCTTCTTCATCAGATAAGGCTTCACGAAACACAGTTACATTATCACAATGGTTAACGCTCTTATTATCTACTAAAATTCCCCTATTACTTGGCATAGGTTCAAATGCAATAACTTCTCCTTGTGGTAAAAACTGAGATAAAATAAAGGAATGAATACCCATGCAAGCACCAACATCCCAAAAAACATCATCGGGTCGTGCCCGATTTATAAGTGTCTTGATTAAATAATCTTCATGAGATATATTATTTACACGTTCTTTTATTCTCTCATTTGAAGATACAAATGAAATATTTTCACCCATAAATTCCGTATCAATAACTTCACGGGTTTTAACTTTGCGCATAGTAGTATATAATATAATCCTTTGTTTAAAACTTTCTATCTTAGTTAATTCTAAATAATAGGAATTAAATACCCTCATGTTGTATACAGTAATATGAACCAGAAAGACTCGTTCAGTGTGGGCAATCTAAAATTTGATGAAATTACGCTTGGTTCAGAATACGATGGACTAGATGTGGCTGTCGTGGGTGGTTACGTTAGAGATAAGATTCTATCAGAAATCAAACCAAATGCCGTAAATAGTAGTCCATCTGATGTTGACCTTGTTGTTACGGGTGTGACCCCGAATGAAATGAAGGAAAAGGGGTTTTCACATATCATGTCTAATGATACTAGGAAACCTGTCTTTGTGGATTCTGAACAAAGAGAAGTTGCAATCGCTCGTTCAGAAAAATCGACGGGTGATGAACATGATGCGTTTACTATGGATGTTATTCCTCCGCAAACTCCTCATTCTGAGGCTATGCGTAAAGACTTGAAACGCCGAGATTTGACCATTAATGCAATGGCTGTAGATATTCAAGTTAATGGTGAACGAGTAAATGAATTATACGACCCTTTCGGTGGTGTTGAAGACTTAGAAGAGGGTGTTATCCGTCACGTTAGTGGTGCCTTCAAAGAAGACCCACTTAGAATTATTAGGGCCGCAAGATACGCTTCAAGATATGGGTTTGCCGTATCTGATGATACGCTCCAAATGATGTCAGAAATGGCTCCGTTAGTTAACGCTCTCCCAACAGACCGTTTGGGTTCTGAGCTTGTAAAATCATTTTCCAAGTCAAATTCTCCCAGAATGTTCTTTGACATTCTATTGGATGTTGGAGCATTAAAAGAATCTTACCCTGAAATTGCGGCGTTAGATAAAGTTCCATCAGGGCCTGAAAAATACCACAAGGAGGGGAGCGCATACGAGCATACCATGCGAGTTCTAACCGTTATGTTTGAGCTTAGAGGTAACGATGTTAATGCGTTACTCTCTGCATTATTCCATGATATTGGGAAAACCGCAACCGACCCTGATACTCTACCTCACCATTACGGTCATGAAAATGTGGGTGCAAACATGGCTACGGACCTATATGTTAAATACGGGTTTATCAGGGAGAGAAAAGGTATCATTAGAGACTCATCTAGAATTCATATGCAATTAAATAAACTTGACTCTGTGAATGTGACCACAGTTTTAAAATACGCAAAGATGATTGATGATAGCCCATTGTCTGTTGAACAGATGTTAGACCTTGGGTTTGCAGATGCAAAAGGTAGAGAACCTAACGGAGATTTTGATAGAGATAAAATGAAGCTCTACATTGAGGCGGCAATCTCTGTTATTCATGATGTGGGCGGTCACGAAGCCTTAGAATCAAGAGGTTTAAGCTCAGATGATGTTGGAACAGACGAGCTACCTGGAGAAAAAGTCGGGAATCTAATTCGCCAAGACCGTGCCGAAGAGTTACGTTCCCGCTTACGTTAAGCACAGTTTTCTATAGATATTATGCGGTGAGACAATTATTTTTTACCCTTTTATCTATTCTTATTTTTTAATGAGTTCTATATTTGGCGTTATATTAGGTTTATTAACAGCTTTAAGTAAAACATCTGCTGATTTAATATCTAAGCATTCATTAAATACTGAAATTAACGAATATGTTATAGGTTGGGCACTTAGATTCTTTGCATTACCCTTTCTATTTGTAGCTTTACTAATTTTTGGTCTACCCGAATCAATTGAATTTGAGTTTTACTATTCTGTTTTTATTAGTGGAATAATTAGTATCATAGCTACGGTATATATGATGAAAGCATACAAACTATCAGATATTTCAATAATAGCTCCGTTATATTCTGCAGGCCCGATACTTCTACTTGTAACAAGCCCAATAATGATTAATGAGTTTCCATCTCCGATAGGATTATTCGGTGTTTTATTGATTTTGATAGGATTATATGTAATGAAAATAAAATCAGCTAAAGTCGGGTTTTTAGAACCAATTAAAGCCATGATTCATGAACCTGGTGTAAAGTATATGGGCATAGTACTAGTTCTATATAGTATATCTGCAAACATAGATAAAATAGGAACAGAAGCTTCTTCTGCTGTTTTCTATTCTTTTTCATTACATGTGATAGCTGTGTTAGGCTTAACTCCACTAATGATACTCAAGTCAGACAACTGGAAGTCTGAAGTAAAAGAAAATACAAAATATATTATACCAATGGGTCTATTTAATGGATTAGCATCTGTATTGTACATGGCAGCCTTTACATACACATTAGTAATTTATGTATCTGCAATAAAGAGAGTTTCAACGGTAACTACAGTCATTGGTGGTTGGCTCATATTGGGGGAAGACAATATATCAGAAAGATTGCCTGGGGCAATTCTAATAATTTTTGGAGTTATTTTTATTGCACTGTCTTTATCCTGAACAAAAACACTTAATAAATTATGGTATTTATACTTAATTATGGGCGATAAATCAAATAAAGAGGGATTCACAGACATAGATAAAATGGTAAATGATTTAGACTTATCTAATAAAAAACGAGATGCAGATAGAATTGAGGAAATTCTACACAAAATAGAAATATATTGGAAAGAAAATCCTGACCTTAGATTATCCCAGATTATATGTAATATATCCCAAGAGGTAGGTATTGGGAAAGACCCATATTATATGGAGGATGAAATACTATCAGAAAAATTAGATAAAAAAATTATTAAAAAAGATTAGTGTTTTAGGTTGATGGGTGTGTTTTTTCAGAAGATTTTGTTCTAACTAATGGTTTTGAGATATGTCTTCGGGCACACGGTGGAACTTCATACCATCCTTTTTCGATGTTTCGCTCTACGTCAACTTCTACTTTGGATTCTTTTGTCTTTTTGCACGAACGACAACGATAACCTTGATTTGCACCCATACTACTCATACTTCGATTACACTCTTTACACGTTGGGTTAGTAAGTTCTGTTTTATTAAGACTGTGAAGGTTGAATTTTTCAAGTTTAAGTGTCCCTTCCGAAACTCCACCACACAACGTAATTTCATCATCAACTCTTAGTTCTCGAACTTTGTGTCTGAAATGTTTTGTTGGTTCAAAGGCCGCTACTTCAATCGTATCTCCTTTATTGTTCCCAACTTCAAAGAACACATGACCCCCTTCTTTAGTTGTAGGTTCTTTAGTGATTGTTCCTTTAACAATATACGCACTATCATCTTGAACATTTTCAAGCTTTTCTTCTTGAAGATGAACATCTGTACCCTGATTTGTAACAAATGTTTGGCGTGATTCAACAGGTTCGCTTTTAATATCTTTAGCTACATCCTTAACAGCATCCTTATCATCCCCTCTAATTCCATGTAGGATTGGGCACGGTGTGTGAGGGACGCAAACAATATCTCCTTGCGTGCGGTCAATTGTATCCCAAACTTTTGGGTGGTGTTTGTTAGCCGCATTAACAACCGATTCAGCATCAACATCCCGTTCGGTTCCTCTCGGTTCAGGATATCGGTATGAGATGTGTTCATACGTCCAGTCATTAAACGCATCCCATGCACCAATTGCCGCTAATGAACCAATTCTACCCCGACCATTACCATAATGAAATGAACGGAAATCATATTTTTCAATAATTTCCTCTGCTTCAGAAATATTTAGAAGTGTATGCATTGCTTTATTTGTAAAAGATGAAACCTCTCCAGGAATTTCTTGCATATCCGTAACTACAACACCAGGATTTGTATTATCATCATCAACTACGGAATATTTTTCTACCATGTCTACGGCTGTTGAATAAGCCTCATCAATATCTGCGTCCGTATGAATGGCAACAGACGCATTTCCTCGCGTTTTATGTTTTGCGGCAGGATTAAGGCGTGTAAGTAGCACACGTTCAACAGAAGCATTGTATTTTTCAACAAGTTCATCTGCAATTTGATGACCGACATATGTTGTACACATCCCCATTGTACGCGAATCCGTATCATCAATTCCAATGATGGTCATACAACTGTATAATGTATGGACTGTATTAAAGGGTACGATTTCACGCTAATATATTAATCTTAAAACCCATTCTTCAGAATCTGATACATACATATTATCTTTGATTTTCTGCCCTGAATATTCTGATAATTCAACTTTTAAAGTAGTCTCATTATCCAAATCCCCACCATAAAATCTATATATGTTTTCAGCTTCATCAGATGGGATACCATCTTCATTTTCAAATGTCCACGTTTTTCCTTCGGATGTAATTTTAATAGTCCCTGAATTTTCTATCACACAGTTTGCATCTGTGACCTGTGGCTTTTCTTCTTTATATTCTTCTGTAATTTTTGCAGATTCTGGAAATTCTGATACATTAATCGAATCTGAAAAAGTATATAGGTTTTTATATGCTTTTTTGTATATAGTATCAGATATAAATAAACCTACAAATAAAGACATTAAAGCCACAAATAAAATGGGTATAATTGCTAGATATGTTCCTGCAAAATTAATCATAGCAGGAAGACTAAGAACGAATAGAATAAAATAGGCAAGTAAAGAAAATAAAGGTAGTGCTGTTATAATATGTTTGAATTGTTTTGAACGGAAAATTTCACTGATGGTACTATCACTTTTCTTAATAGGTCTAATCCAAATATCACCAGAATCGTTAATAATCTCCACAGATTCACCAACCATGTTTGAAAGTCTATCATAGTTTTTACCATCTGTACATTCAAGAAGTCTTGTATTATACGCGTACTTTTCAGAATAAGATTCATCAGGTGTTTCTACGGTAACGACAATCTGCGTTTCTTTATCATATACTATTTCTTCATTCCCGTGTGTGATATGTCCATCTCTAGATATCATTGAGTCTGCAGAACTATATTTTTTGTAGTATAGTTCTTCAGGATTATGAATGAAATTATTATATACTTCTTCTGGTGAATCACCCCCTCCTATCACATCTGTAATTAATGCAGATGAATCTTTATTTAGGTCTCTCTTTTTTGCGAATGTATATTTTTTATAAATATCTACATCTTTTAATATACACTTAGTCCAATTAGAATTAATTAATTTTTCTTTAGATTCTTTTTTGAGTAAAAGAGACTCAAAATCAATATCTGATTCTTTCTCTTTTTGTTTCGTCGTACTATTAGCCATATAATTAGTACTAATAGTTTATGGCTATTAATTACTTTCGAAAAATAACAGGAGGTATATATGTATAATTATTTACTCAATTTCAATGTTTGTCTCATCATCTTCATTTTCAACAATATCAAACTCAATAGTTAGAACGCCATTATTTTCTGTAGCTTCAACATTTTCTTCAGATACGTTCTCTTTCAAGCTGATTTGTTTCTGATATGATGAAAATCCACCTTGATTTTGTGCAAGAGCAATAGTAAGGATTTGGTATCCTTGTTTTTCTTTTAATCCTAGTTTAATATTACTAGTATCAAACTGTGATACATCTGCGGTGACAACAAGTTTATCACCATCTCTTCCTACGCTCTGGTCAATAGTATCAACGCTACCAATATTATTGACGGCACTTTCCTCTAGTAAATCTCGAATATTAAAGCCTCTGTTTGAATCAAAGGGATTATTTGGTAACATACATTGTTTAATACGCGTTATACATATATAAATTTTACTATTATAATTATTATTAATTACTTTAGAGCCGCTTCAAGAGCTTTAAGAGTTTCTTGAGAAGTGTTCGAAGACATATCCCACTCTCCGTTTTCTAAGACTAATTCATCATCGTCATCATCATCATTTGCGTTAGGAACACGCGCATATAGTGTTATATCATCAATATCTGCAGAACCTACAGCTTTAGATAAGCTTGAGGCCATTCCTTCGTATTCATCTAATAGTGCATATATACCTTCGCTATTATGTATTTCAAACGTAGGGTCATCTCCATCTACTTTTACTCCTGTAACAACAGTATTATCTAATTTCGATTTAACATATTCTGCATTTACGGTGGAATCCTCTTCATCTACATCTTGTGCTGCTTTAGATACGTGGTCAGAAACAATGTTTTGTACATTTGCACCAGAAGATGGAGAGTTATCGCTTTCCATTGCATCTTCTTTAACATCTTCCATTATCTGCCTTGCTGTGCTAGATTGTTTTCCTTCAAGTCTATCTATTATGTCCATATCTAGAATATTTAAGAATAATTGCATGAACGTATCACTCCATGATGAGACAGAAGAATATACTTGAACTTCTGTCCCATTCTCAACTACGCGAATTTTAACGGCTGTTTCTCGAACAGGATATGTTTCGACATAGACAATATCAAGGTTTTCGGTTGTTTTTTCTGTACCATCTCTTCTGTACTCAAATGTTGACATTAAATCACGTTTATGTTCTTGCCTGAGAAGAATTGTTAGAGTATCTAAGCCTTCATTGATATAAGAATTGCAAATCGTAGGGTTTTCTGCTCTCATATTTTCTTCAAATGTTTCAACGTTCTCTTTTATATCATCTAAATTAAATTCATCTTCGATTGTTGTCATTCTGTCTCTTCTATCTTTAAATTTATGAGACGCAGCACGAGCTTCCATAAATTCATCAGATAAGGTATTATCATCTTCATTATATGTTTCATGGAACAACATTATAAATAAAGCATTTTTATCATCTCTAAAATCTTCCATTTTTACAGGGTCATAATTAAATTTTGATTTGAGATAGTTTGCTAATAATACAGCATTAACTCTCCGTGAGTTAAACATAGTACTTTTAGCATCTAAATAAAATTGTAATTTTTCTTTTTCTTCAAATGCTAGCCGTTCAACAATATCTTCTGTTGATTCACCACTATGGTAATCAAGTTGTTCATACAGTGCATTACAAGGATTATCATCAACACCCTCTAATGTTGCAGCAATTAAACTTACTTCATATTTTGATAATGAGGATGGAAATGCATCAATTAATTCATATCTTTCTTGTGGCATTAATTAATATAATGATGTGGAGATATTAATATGTTTTCCTGATTACCTCGCAAAAAATATTTTTAGCTACAGTACTTTTGTAACCGTTCCGACACCTTTACTAGACCCTTCCCTAAATATAAATCTTTGACCTTCCTGAATATTATATTTATTAAATTTAAATCGGAAATTAGCTTTCCCTGTATCACCTGCAATCATATTATCTTTGGGTGTAATTACAGACGTTTCACTAATGGTCTCAAGGTGAATTACAGGTTCGTAACCATCTGTAATGCTGGTTGGGTGGTTTAAAACCATAATTTCAGCTTCAAATTCTCTTGTTGCTTTTGGTTCTTCTTTCCGATGAATTAAGGCCATTCCTCTACCAATCTCATCCTGATTAATATTACTTAATGCAACACTAATCATCTGTCCAGAATGAGCCTTATTGATTCTATGATAATGCATTTCAATAGAACGTGCTTTTGTTTCTCGGAATGAACCATCAGCTAATGGGCCAACGAGAAGTTCATCACCTTCTTCTAGTTCACCCGATTTAACCGAGCCTGAAACAACAGGACCAACGCCAGAGATATTGTATACTTTATCAATATACATCCTAAATTCTCCCTTTGAAGTTGTTTGTTTTGGTAGATTTTGGAACATATAATCAAGTTTGTCGAACCCATCAAGAGTAACGGCACTTGTATTGATAATTGGTGTTACGTTTGCACTAATTTCACCAATTGCTGTATCTACGCCGTGTCTTTCAACGGATAATGGCGTTCGACTAACATTTCTTAGCAATTTTTCAATTTCCATCTGAACTGAAGATAATCTTTCATCAGACACAATATCTGTCTTTGTAATTGTGACAATTAATGGTAGTTCTGTTGCAATTAAAAGACCTAAATGCTCGCGTGTTGTCTGCGTCACACCATCGTCTGCAGCCACCGCTAATAGACCATAATCAATTCTTTGACCGAAAAGACCTCTAATCGTTGTTCTCAACCATGGTTGGTGTCCAACAGTATCAACAAATGAAACCAACTTGTCCGATTCTTCAACTACTTGCGAACGGTCTTGGTTCCGATTTGGATTTTTCATTCGATTAATCTCACCATCATCTGTAAACCCATATACTGCGTAGGACAAATCCGCTGATAAACCACGGTCAATTTCATGAGGTTTCACATCAAGGTATGAACGTGTACCTCCTTCCCCATCATCAGGATTACCCGTGACTAATGAACCAATTAGTGTACTTTTTCCATGGTCAACGTGTCCTGCAGTCCCAATAATTAGGTCGTTAGACTCTTGAACACCTTTTGTATCTACGACTTCGACCATTCCTACAATTCGGTCACTGTTATCTCCAATATCCCATGTAGACACATCATCAATTTTTGAATCTGTATTTTCAGCTAGTATAGATAGAACGTCCATAGATTCAGAGAATTCTTCTGGTTTCAGTCCAGAAATATCTCCATTATCTTTTACCCCAACAACATATGTTGCTGTACCGTTTCCAGAACGAACACGATACTTTAGTTGGGCTTCTAATGACTCTCTTTTACCATCTACTAAATGGATATCTTTATTTAATTGAGACTTAAACTCAATCGAGCCATTTTTTTCCTCACCATTTTCAATTACTTCCTGTAGTACAGTACGACTTTTATTCATAAGTGTGTCATATAGTATGTTGTACTGTATTAAAAACCTTACCAAATTAATTAATCATATATATCATACATCATCTGGCTTTTCAAATATATCAAAGTCTTCAGGAAAGAAACGAAGTGATATTTCATCAATGATTTTATTTGTTGTATCTTCGTTTTGCGTGGCTTGATTTAGGACAGGTAATATATTACCAATTGCTTTCTTACCTCCTTGTTTGAATTCATCAAGAACATTATCTATTTGTTCTTCAATTTTCTGGTCTAATTTTTCTTCATAACTAATAAATTGGTTAAATAAAACACGCGTTAATTTTCTGGATGCATCTTTTATTTCAGACCGTTCATATTCTATTACATATACTTTACATAATTCTTTTATTATAGAATTTATGTATAGGCCACATTTTATAATCTTAGAATCAGGAATATTTTGTGATTTTAAATACGATTCTGCTTCATCCAATGTTTTCATATGATAATTATGTATATCAAGTAGTATAACTTTTATGTAATTTGATACACGTAATGACGTTTATTTTATAGGCACATAAACCGTACATAATTATGGTGTTCAAAAATAAAGTATTCTTTGCTCCAGTTAATGGAAACAAAATAGATACAGATAATGCTATTGTAACAGAGTTTGATACAAAACAAAAACTACAGAAGAAAGATTTAGTGTCAAAATCAATAAATAGCGTAATAAACCAAGAACAGTTAGACCCATACGCGTTAAGAAACTACTGGGTTTTGACAGGGGGATTTTGCCAATTAAAAAATAAACCATGGCGTAACGAGTCTGAACTATCAGACACAATCAATGATGATTCTATAACAATTAAAGAAGGAGAAAATAAAATTGAATCTGTCATTTTAATATCAACAGATTCAAATGATGATGCTAAAGCAATCAGGAAAAATATTAAAAAATCGTATGGTTCTAACATTCCTATTTTTGTAGATAAAAGATTAGTCCATATACAGCTAAAATTTACATGGACGCATAACTGTTCTATACAAGACCTAAACAAAATGAATAAGTAACTATAAAGATTCCTGTAATTTTATATCTATCACTTCCTCAATTCTTGATATTGCTTCTTTGCTAACGTCATTACTAATAGCATTTCCATCTAAAATAGCATTAACTGTATCTTCAGATAAACCTGTTCTTTCTGATAATTCATCTGAACTAATATTTTCTTCTGATAGTTTATTTATTAATTTTTTTGCATAGTTATGAACTAAATAAGGTGTTTTTGCGTTCCCATAATCAGGTCTTGTTTCTTCGACCCATGAACTATCTCTATCTGCATTGTAACCCATATATTTTGTATGAACGTTTTCTTTATTCTCTTTTTCGTTTTTATTTTCATTAGAGTCTCTTTCTCTATCTTTATTACGTGAATCTTCAGATTTCGTTGCATGTTTTGAGGCACAGTCTCTACACACCGTCACGCTCGCGCCCGCAACCTTTTCTTTTGTGAGACTACCTGATTCTTTACCACAAAGAGAGCAAGAACTTCCAACTTTACTACTTGTACTTTTATCAGAATCGCCTGTAGAGTATTTGGCCATATATAATATATATTACTAATACTATATTAAATTACACCTCTGTATCCCCATTTAAAACAGAAAAAATATCCTCTGTTAATTCACTTATATTTAATCCATCTTCAATTTTCTCTTTAGGAATTACACCACCACCCATCCTAGAGTGACCCCCTCCACTTGCACCATCAATATTTTCTAGTACACGCGAAATAACATCACCCATATGAACTCTATCATCATATGCTCTCCCTGATAGTCTTATTTTTTCACCACAATCGCCAATCACAACAACAGAACTTAAACCTTCTAATTTAACTAACGTATCTGCGGCTTGTGGAATGGCATCACTATTTGAAACACCATCAATATAACTCACAGCGAATGGACCTCTAACTGTTCTATTTAAAATTACGTTTGCTTTTGTATCAAGAGAATCTTCATCAATTTTTGGATTAGAAATTCTATATAAGTCATCTTTGTTAATTCCCTCATATAGATTCATTGATGCATAATAATCTTCTTTAGAAACAGAACGAATTAAATTATCTGTATCAGACATTATCCCATAATATAGTCCTGTTGCTATTTTAGAATTAATATTTTTTATATTATCTTCATCTCCAATAACAAACCCTTGTTCCATCATAAATTCATATACGATTGTCGAACAAGAACCATATGAACTATCAATGTAGCATATATCTATGTCTTCTTCATTAAAACCAACAGATTTTGAATGATGGTCTACTATAATATCAGGCTCTACATCTTCTGAATTCGAAAAACCACGGGCTTCATGATGGTCAACTAGAATAATTTTATCTCCTGTTATTTCATCTTTATCTTCTATATGCGTGAATGATACATCCAATACGGCTCTAAATGCTCTATTTTCATGATGAGAAATATTCCCTGCATAAAATATTTCCGTATCTTTATTTATGCTATTAAGTATATACTGAATCCCTAACGCGCTTGCCATTGCGTCAGGGTCAGGATTTTCATGCATTAAAATCGCTACTTTATCTGAATCTTTTACCTCTTCGATAATTTTATCACTGTAGGTTTTTAAATAAATTTCAATTAACTTTGCAATTATAATCAGTAGAATAGTTATAAAAAAGAGTCCAAGTATGAAGATAATTGGGTTTGAATCATATAAATAAAAAACATACCTAAAAAAGTCATTTATACTATCTATGGCAAGAATATTAATCATTCTCTTTTATTAGTATATAATTCAACCATTATAATTCATTTGTCAATAAGATTTAAACTTAATTATGACTATATTCTACTTTAAATGCCAATATACCTGTATTTTTTAATTCTCATTACTGTAAGATAATTGTTATAACCTCTTGACTATATATAAAACACATGGTTAAAAGAACATCAATCGCAGGAATTTTTCTCTGGAGTTTATCTATTATTCTTATACTCGCAATTATTTTATCTTTAATAACGACAGTATCTTATACAGATGAAACACACGCAGAAACAGATGGTGATATATTTGACGATATAGAAAATATGGAAGATTTAGAGGATATAGAAGATATAGAATTAGAAGAAATGGATGATGAAAATGCAACAATAAATACGGAGTATGTAAATTTAAATATAAAAGAGAACTATACTATTGATTTGTTTGTAAATTCATATAAAACAAATGTTTTTATTGAAAATCTAAATCCTCTATCTGAAACAGGTGTAATAGGAATCGAATCATCTAGTATTGATTCAGATATGAATTCCACAGCAAATGTTGGGTTATGTGCAGTAGGATTAAATTCTGATGAATCTATTACAAAATTTACAGTAGATGAGTCAAATAATACAATAACGGCAGATATAAATCAAGAAAATCAAACAGAAGTAGAATATAAAAATTCACAAGATATATTAGACGATTGTACCACATAATAGTAAACTAAATATCCGTGAGGTATTATCTTTTGCCACTAATAAACCATTCCTGAACAGGTAAATATTAAACGATTGATAACAATTAATACATAATGGCTAAAATTACAGAACACATATCAGCAAATAATATTGCAATATTTGTTGTTTTTATAATACTAGTAATCAGTGCGTTTCTCTTTATAACCAGTCCAGGTATACCTATTATTGGGGATTCACCAGAAACATTTAGCGCAGAAGATTCTGTTAATATTGTAGAAACACCAACTAATGTTACAATTGAATTAGAAGATTTAGATAAATCAGATAATTTACAAGTTAAGATAAATGATGAAGTTCAAGAATGGGATGAGAATAATCAAATAACGTACAGAAAAGCGAGCATTAGTTCAAACATTGAGATAACGTCTATAGTTGATGGTAATGAATATGAGACATTTGTACATGATATTCATGAAGAAACATTAACTATTGAATCCGATGAAGAAAATACGCATTTAAGAAATCAAACCTATATATTTAATCTCTTGTCTGATGCTAGTTCTCAAGATGAATTTGGAACTACAGAGTGGTCTGTAAATAATGATACGCAAGAAGATAGAGGCTCAGCAATAGAGTATGAATTTGAAGACTCAGGGAACTATACAATTTCAGCAGAAACAAGGGTAAATGATGTTGATTATATCGTAGAAGAAAATATTCGTGTTCTTGAACCTGATGAAGTTGTTGTAGAAGCCGAATCTGATAAAATCAATGTCACAACTCTTGAAGAAATTATGTTCACAGCAACAGAAGTATCTAACCAAAGCGTAGAAGAATTCGAATGGGACTTTGGTGATGATAGTCAAATTCAAACAGGAGAAGAACGTAAGTATTGGTATCAAGAACCAGGTAATTATACTGTAGAACTTTCAGGACAATCTGAAGAAACAGGAGAAGTAGGTACAGATGAAATAGATATCAATGTTACTGAGTTAGATGAAGACGAAGATGTACACGAACTAACTGTTAATACGTTTGATGGAGTAAATAATACAGTACTAAATGATACAGATATAAGCGTTAACAATGTAGAGACGCATAATACAGGGCCTGAAAGTAATAGTCATTCATTCCAACTTATTGAAGGAGAATATGAAATAACAGCAGAACACGAAGACTTTGAAGAAAATACAGAAACTGTATATGTATCCGAAAATTCCATTCTGGATATTCAACTATTTGATGGGTCGGAGGACGAAGAAGTATCAGATGAAGAAACTACGGACGAAGAATTAGAAGATTCACCTGCGGATGTTTTTGCTGATTTCGAACAAGAAGAAACAACCGAGTCTGAAGAAGATGTTGAAGAACCTGATTCATTGGAACAGATAATTAGTACTCTTGACGGAGATGGTTCCAGTGAAGACCCATATATTATAACCACAGTTAATGAATTACAGGCTATAGAAGCTGAACCATCCGCATCTTATGCACTTGGAAATGATATAAATGCAATATCCACACAATTATGGAATAATGTTGGAGATGTAGAAGATGAAACTATTGGTGAAGCAGAGGAACAAATAATGACAACACAATATGCACCAATAATTGAAGAATCAGAAGAAATTATAATCGAAGAAGATGTATTGGAAAAAGATGAAGACTATGATATTAACTATGACTCAGGAGAGATAACATTTGAAGAACCATTATCTGAAAGACCACAATACGAAGATAGTTCAAGTGTAGATATTAACTACAACACAGACAATGTATTTAATGGTTTTGAACCACTAGATATTGGGAATAATGATGTCGAATTGTATGGAAATGGTTACTCAATAGATAACCTACATATTAATCGACCAAATAGTAATGAAGTTGCATTATTCAAGGACTTTAATGGAGGATTAATTGAGGATGTTACATTAAATGGTATAAAAGTCAGAGGTGATAACTTTGTTGGAGGCGTAATCGGCACAACAAGTAACGGGATTATACAAGATGTTAATGTTGGAGGAGAAATTATTGGAAATAATAATGTAGGAGGTATATCTGGAACATCAGAAGTTACAGATATAAACAGGTCTTCCGCATTAGTTAGTATAAACGGAACTTCACAAGTGGGTGGTATAACAGGGAACCTAAATCAAGATTCGACAATAGCAGATGGTTTCGTTCAGACACCAAACGGACATAGTATAGATGGTCATGATAATGTTGGTGGTATCGTAGGTATGTCAACAGACAGTAGCTTAAACAGAACACATACATTAGCAATTGTTAGAGGTAATACTAATGTTGGTGGTCTCGTTGGATACCAAAGAGGTGGTACAGAATCGACATATTCCTACACTTCAGGTTCTGTTTCAGGAGAAAGTAGTCTTACAGTCGGTGGTTTAATTGGACTAAATGAAGGAGAACTAAATAATACATACTGGGATATTGAACAAACAAATCAGGACAACCCGATTGGTCAAAATAGTGCAGAAGATGACTTAGATGTTGTTGAAGGATTAGAAACAGAAGATATGCAAGGTATATCTGCTCAAGAATCAATGGAAGTATTCAATTTCAATACTGACTGGAGTATAACAGAAACATACCCTAAACTTTATGACAATCACGTAGAAACAACAGATGAAATAGATGGGTTTAGAGTTGTTAATTCTGAAGAGGATGATGCGCAAAACACAGACTTAGATGAAGTAGAAGATATTGAAATTAATGATACAATATCATCTGAGGATTATACGCCCGCACACACAGGAGATATATTTGAAGATGAAGATTATAATGTAGTTATTCACGAATCCATGGTTGAAATTGGTGAATTTACGATGCCAATTACAACGCGAGACACAATAGGGAGTACGCCTGTAATATATAGACCTGACAACTTCGACTATCCAAGTACACACGGAGCCGAACTAGATGGATTTGTACTAGATGAAGAAAATAATACTGTGCATATATATTATACAGGGCTTGATGAAGATGGTGAGGAAGTAGATAAAGAACAATACTCAATAGTTACAGAGGTAGTCAATGAAGAGGGAGAAAATGTTGAAGCCCAGGTTACGATAGATGGAACAAATAAAGAAGGAAGCGTAACTAGATTCGAGAATTTACCACCAGAATCTTATGACATTACAATTGCAGCAGAAGGTTACCAACAAGAAGATACTACGGTAAATCTTGAAGATGAAGATGAATTTATAGAAATCGTTCTTTCAGAAGAATGACTAATATATCTTAAACTGCATAAAATTAATTAAGAACCAATTCTATTTTATAAATTAAGTTAATGACGGAATACAATAAAGATTCGAAAGACGATAAATCAAAATTTAGACTTAATATATCTTCTATTCAATTATCTAAGGTAACTAGGACTAATATTAATAATAGTATAGATAACATAAATGAAATAGAACACCCTCCGACAGCTTCTGTATTGTTTACAGGGGATAATATTGATATAACAAAGGAATTTCGAATAGACCCATTTATTTTTCCTCCATTTGACGAAGAAAAGAAGAAATTATTTGGTTATCTATTAGGTGTTACAGATAC
>LKMJ01001377.1_pt1 | contig 21342 bp, 24 predicted proteins | sample 643391 | NCBI WGS metagenome assembly LKMJ01 (sample SAMN04112250, study PRJNA286221) | soda lake metagenome | biome: soda lake; feature: Kulunda Steppe; material: water; isolation source: sample PL-Br10 brine of Picturesque Lake | place: Russia: Kulunda steppe | collected 2010-07
CGTGCAGGGCCCGGCAGGCGGCCTCCAGCCGCTCCACCGGGGCCTGCTCAACGGCCTCCAGGTGGTGGGCCCCGCCGGCATCGCGCAGCCCCCGGGGGGTCACCCCGGCGAGCTTCTCGGCGCTCAACGGCGCCCCGAGCAGCCCGGTCAGCACCCGCACCAGCTGCGATACGTCGAGCTCCGGGAGCTCGCGCGCCGCCAGCCCGATGCGCAGGGCCAGCTCCGGTTGCAGTGACGCATCCTGCATGCCGTCTCCTCCCCTCAGTCGGCGGGGACGATGCACTCGTCCACCTCGCAGACCTCCTCGCAGCGGGGCATCTCGAAATGCCCCTCGCACTCGGTGCAGCGGTCCGCGATGATCTCGTAGAGGCCCATCTTGTTGCGCTTGATGGCCGCCTCCGGGCACTCCGGCTCGCAGTCGCCGCAGCTGGTGCACAGTTCCGGATCGATCTTCATGGCCATGCTCTTTCCTCCTCGATCACCGGACCAGGTCGTAGTTGAAGTCGGTGACCCCCATGTGACGGGTCTCCTCGTCGAGCCGGGCGAGCACCTCGTTGACGATGGTGGTGAGGATGTACATCGCCCCCTCGTAGCCCCAGATGCTGTTGCGGTGCAGGTGATGCCGGTCGAAGATCGGGAAGCCGAGGCGGATCAGCGGCACCTCGAACTCCTTGCCCTTGTAGAGGGTGTCGCGCTGGATGAACTTCCCGTAGGAGTTGCCGATCATGAAATCCGGCTTGTCGGTGAAGCACAGCGAGCGCATGTGCCAGAGATCCTTGCCGACGTAGACCTGGGCGCTCTCGCCGTACGGGGTCTGCTCGAGCATGGCGCGCATGGCCTTGCCCCAGCGCTTGTTGGCGTTGTGGCAGAGCACGTGGCGCGGCTCGGCGCCGAGTTCGGTGAGGAACCGGGTCATGCCCATGACGAAGTCCGGATCCCCCCACAGGGCGAAGCGTTTGCCGTGCAGCCACTGGTGGGAGTCGGTCATCATGTCCACCAGCCGCCCGCGCTCGAGCTCCAGGGAGTCGGGGATCGGCTTGCCGGTGATCTGCGAGACCTTCATCAGGAAGTTGTCGGTCCCCTCGAGGCCGATCGGCACCTGGACCTCGGGGCAGTCGTGCTTCCAGGTCTGCTTGATGTACTTCTTGGTCTTGGTCAGCATCCACGGCTGGAGCAGCAATGTGTCCAGCGCGTTGGGGGCGTCGCGGACCTCGTCGATGGGCGTGCCACCGGCGTACATCCGGTACTCACCGTCGGCCGGGGTGTCGAGCACCTCGGTGGGATCGCAGAGCAGCGACGCCTCCACGCCCATCTCGCCCAGGGCGCGCTTGAGCCAGCGGTAGCTGCCCAGGTAGGTCTCGAAGCCGGGCACGAGGTTGAGTTTGCCGTTGCTGCCCGGCTGCTTGTCCTCCATCTCGTTGATGGTGAAGTAGCGGGCGATGCCCTCGAACATGCCGTCCCAGCCGGTGACGTGGCTGCCGACGAAGCTCGGCGTGTGGGCGAAGGGCGTGGGCACCTCCTTGGGCAGATACCCCTCCTCCTTGGCGTTGCCGATAAAGGCGTTGAGGTCGTCGCCGATGACCTCGGCCATGCAGGTGGTGGAGACGGCGATCACCTCGGGCTGGTAGATCTGGTAGGCGTTCTGCAGCCCCTGGTTCATGTTCTTGTGCCCGCCGAAGACCGCGGCATCCTCGGTCATCGAGTCGGAGACACAGGCCACCGGCTCCTTGAAGTGGCGGTTGAAGTAGGTGCGGAAGTAGGCCACACACCCCTGGGAGCCGTGGACGTAGGGCAGCGTCTTCTCGAACCCCAGCGAGCAGAGCACCGCGCCCAGGGGTTGGCAGACCTTACCCGGATCGACGGTCAGCGCCTCGCGGGAGAAGTTCAGCTGCTGGTACTCCTCGGTGGTGGTCCACTCGAAGGTCTCGTCGATCTTCGCCGCGTCGACGCCCTCCTCCTGCTCCCGGCGCTTGCGGTTGAGGACCTGCTGGTAGTCGTCATCCCGAAACAGCGGGTAGCACGGCTTGATGGCTTCGGTGTCTTCGTTCATTGCGCTTCCTCCAGCTGCGCCGCGCTGCGGGCACGGCGCCTTGCCCTGTTCGGGCGGGCCGGCTGAGCGGCCCGCCCCTGGCTGAGATGGTCAGGCCGCCTTGGAGGCCGGCTCGCCGGTGGCCTTCCACGGCGGGGTCATGCGCTCCCAGACCGGGTTGTTGAGGGTCATGTCCATATCCCGGGCGAAGATCGCGAAGCCGTCGTAGCCGTGATACGGCCCGGAGTAGTCCCAGGAGTGCATCTGCCGAAACGGCAGCCCCATCTTCTGGAAGACGTACTTTTCCTTGATCCCGGCGGCCACCAGATCCGGCTGGACCCGCTCGATGAAGCGCTCCAGCTCGAAGGCGTTGGCGTCGTCGTAGACCAGCGTCCCTTCCTTGAGCTCGGGGTAGGTGCGGTCGTAGTCGTCGTCGTGGGCGAACTCGTAGCCGGTGCCGAGGACTTCCATGCCCAGGTCCTCGTAGGCGCCGATGACGTGGCGCGAGCGCAGACCGCCGACGTAGAGCATCACCTTCTTGCCCTCGAGCCGCGGCCGGTACTTGGCGATCACCGCATCCATCATCGGCTGGTACTTGGCGATGACGGCCTCGGCATTGGCCTGGATGGTCTCGTCGAACCGGGCGGCGATCTCGCGCAGGCTCTGGGCGATGCGCGTCGGCCCGAAGAAGTTGAACTCCATCCACGGGATGCCGTGGGTCTTCTCCATGTGCTCGCAGATGTAGTTCATGGAGCGGTAGCAGTGCAGGAGATTGAGCTGCACCTTGGGTGTGTTCTCCATCTCGGCCAGGGTGCCGTCGCCGGACCACTGGGCGACCACGTTCAGGCCCATCTCCTCGAGCAGGATGCGCGAGGCCCAGCAGTCGCCGCCGATGTTGTAGTCACCGACGATGGCCACGTCGTAGGGCCCGGCCTGGCGGCCGTCGCCCTCCCGGTTCTCCAGGACGTGGTCACGGATGGTGTCGTTGGCGATGTGGTGGCCGAGCGACTGGGAAACCCCGCGAAAGCCCTCGCAGCGCACCGGGATGACCGGCTTGCCGAGGCGCTCGGTGGCCTGGCGGCCCACCGAGTCGATGTCGTCACCGATCAGCCCGATCGGGCACTCCGACTGCACCGTGATGCCCTTGTTCAGCGGGAAGAGCATCTCGACTTCGTCGATGATCTTCTCGAGCTTGGGGTCACCGCCGAAGACGATGTCCCGCTCCTGGAAGTCGGAGGTGAAGTTGATGGTGCCGAAGGTGTCCACGCCGGTGTGGCCGGTGTAGTAGTTGCGACGGCCGGCCCGCGAGAGCTGGCCGCAGCCCACCGGGCCGTGGGAGATGTGCACCATGTCCTTGATCGGCCCCCAGACCACGCCCTTGGAACCGGCGTAGGCACAGCCGCGCTGGGTCATGACCCCGGGCACCGACTTGCGGTTGGAGGTCACGCACTTGCTCGGCTGCTGGTCGGCCCCGACGGCGGCCAGGTGCTTGGCCCGCTCCTCGCGGGTGGCCTCGGGGTAGACCTCGAGGACCTCCTCGATCAGCGCCTGGGCCTCATCCTGCGTCATGTTGCTCATGGCTCTTCCCCCTTACGCCGAGGCGGTCTCGTCGGCCTTCTGCCCCACGATGGACTCGTCCTCCTCCTCGAGGATGCCGAACTCCATGAGCAGGTCCTCGAGATCGTCCATGGACAGCGGCGTGGGCACGACCAGATTGGTGTTGTTGATGACGTTGTCCGCCAGCTCACGGTAGACGTCGGCCTGCTTGCACTCCGGGTTGTACTCGATGACCGTCATGCGCCGGATCTCGGCGTGCTGGACCATGTTGTCCCGGGGGATGAAGCCGATCATCTGGGTGCCCAGCCGGCTGGCCAGGTTCTCGATGAGCTCGTCCTCGCGGTCGGTGTTGCGGGAGTTGCAGATCAGCCCGGCCATGCGCACGCCGCCGGAGCTGGCGTACTTCACGATGCCCTTGGCGATGTTGTTGGCCGCAAACATGGCCATCATCTCGCCGGAGACGACGATGTAGATCTCCTGGGCCTTGTTCTCGCGGATGGGCATGGCGAAGCCGCCGCAGACCACGTCGCCAAGGACGTCGTAGAAGACAAAATCCAGGTCGTCCTCGTAGGCGCCCTCCTCCTCAAGGAAGTTGATGGCGGTGATCACGCCGCGGCCGGCGCAGCCGACCCCCGGCTCCGGGCCACCGGACTCGACGCATTTGGTGTCGCCGTAGCCGACCTGCAGGACGTCCTCAAGTTCAAGGTCTTCGACGCTGCCCGCCTCGGCGGCCAGGTGCATGACCGTGTTCTGCGCCTTGGCATGGAGCATCAGGCGGGTGGAGTCGGCCTTCGGATCGCAGCCGACGATCATCACCTTCTTGCCTTTCTCGGCGAGCGCCGCCACCAGGTTCTGCGTGGTGGTGGACTTGCCGATGCCGCCCTTGCCGTAGATTGCTGCCTGTCTCATGGGTACTTCCCTCCTGACCGATGGATACGTCGGCCGCCACTGCGGCTCGCAACCGGGTTTTGCAACCGGCATGCCAGGAGGGGGGAAACGAGTCCGCGGCGCCCCCTGCGGGATCCCGCGGAGGCGCACAAGTCGCTGTTCCTAAAGGCTTATCAAAGAGATCGAGACGACCAGCGAGGAAGCCACCACCGGGCCGCGGGGGCCGCGATGGCCGGTATGAACCGTCCCCGGGCCCGTGGCAAGTCCGACATGATCGGCCAGGGGTTGTCGGGGAGCGGACAAGGGGGGGGCTCCACTCCCCGAGCGTAGGCGAGGCGGGGTCAGTTGTGCTCGCTGTAGACCGTGGTCTGGCCGCCGTCGTCGAAGGCGAGGACCTGGTAGGACTCATCCGGCTGGCCGGGGATCTCCATGCCCGGCGAGCCGATGGGCATACCGGGGACGGAGAGGCCGCTGATCGCCGGCTGCTCCTCGAGCATGCGCCGGATATCCTCCGCCGGGACGTGGCCCTCCACGGCGTAGCCATCCACCACGGCGGTGTGACAGGAAACCAGTCCCGGGGTGATGCCGTGGCTGCGCCGGACCTGATTGATCTCGCGCTGCTCGGTGACCACCGACTCCACCTCGAAGCCCTCCTCGCGCAGATGGCTCACCCAGTCCACGCAGCATTCACAGGTGGGTGTCTTGTAGACGGTGATCACGCCCTCGTCGGCGCCGCCGAGCACGGCGTAACCGGCCCCGCCGAGCACTCCGGCTGCACCCAGCACGCCGGCAAACATCCACTTGCGTCGCATCGGCCCTGCTCCTCATCAACGGGTTATGGCACCGGATGCCATTATTGATCGAACGCAATCCGGATGCCACCCCCTCCGAAGGGGCGGGCGATGCTCAGGCGCGTTGGGGGGATGAGGTGACGCCGACGGCCCGCGCCGCCAGGTCTCGGGCGCACGCCTCGATCACGGTCACGCCGTGGCGGGCCAGGTAGCGGCGCTCCTTGCCAGCCGTCGCGGGCAGCAGGGCCCATCCCTTAGGTTCGCCAGCCTCCTGGGTGATCTCGGTAAAGAGCATGCGCTCGGTATCCCGGGTAAACCGCAGCCCCAGGGTCAGATAGCGCACGCCGCGGCGGCGCTCTTTGAGAAAGCCGGGCAGCGCAAAGCCACCCATCAGCTCGGTGAGGTAGTCGACAAAATCGGCGTCCGAGGCGACGAAGCTCGGCTCGGGCCGGGGGGTGCCCAGGGGTTTAAAAAGCACCGGGCCCGAGGGCGAAGGCGGCCACTCGGCGGCATCCTCGTGAAGCTCGTGATAGCCGATGCCGTCGTGGCGAAAGACCCGGTAACGCCGTCCGCCGGTGACCCGGGCAATCCCCTGGACGAGCAGGTGCGGGGTGCCGGCCCAGGCATCCTGGAGCTGGGTATCGCGGTTGAGATCGACCACCCAGGCGGGGCGTTGCTGCGCCAACCAATCGATCACCGGCGCTCGGGTCCACGGCACCTCGGCAAAACAGGCGTGGAGGAAGCGCTCCAGGTAAGGGCGCCCGTGATCCTGCTCGATCTTCATCGCCGCCCGCGAGAACTCATGCATGAGCACCGGCGACATCGGCCGGCCCTGATTGAGCGCCAGGATCAGCCGCTCGTTGTCCGCCGGCATCGCATCCCCCGTCTCCGGGTGGCGCGCACCATCCAGGGCACCCGGTCCCAGCACGGGCACGACACTGCCGTCGGCAAAACCGCGGGTCCAGCGACGGACCCGCTCCTCATCCAGTCCCGGATGGCTCATGGCTCCCCCCTCCCTGGCCGGACCGCGCCCGGTCCCGCTGCACCTGTCGGGCCCGCTGCTCCTGCAACAGACCACGCAGCCGCTCCTTCAACTCGTCGTCGAGCGGCGCCATATCCGGCGGATGGACCGTCTCGCAGAGCACCACGTGCAGGCCCATGGCCGTCTCGACCGGTCCGCGCACCTCGCCGGCGGCCATCTCGAACAGGGCGGCATCGAGCTCCTCGTGCAGCTGCCCGCGGGCCACCCGTCCGACCAGACCTCCGTGCAGGGCGCTCGGGCATTCCGAGTGCCGCTCAGCGGCGGCGGCAAAGCCCCGCGGGTCGGCGGCCAGCTGGCTGGTCAGCTTCTCGGCCCGCGCCCACGCCCGCTCGCGCGTGTTCTCCGGAAACTCGTCGTTGATGGTGATCAGCAGGTGGCGGACCGTGCGCGTCTCATCCCGGCGGAAACGCTCCGGGTTCTCCCGGTAGAAGCGCTCCACGTCCTCGTCGGTGACCGCCGGCACCTCGGCGGCCAGCGGTGCCAGGGCGTGCTCGGGGACCTGCAGGGTGCGCCCCGGAAAACGCACCTGGTAGGCCGGCCCGGTCGGGGCGTCACGAACGACGCGGATGATCTCGCCCACACTCCCCGGCTCGGCCACCACCTCGCCACGGACGGCCAGGCGGCGGGTGGGCGTGACGCGATCGCGGAACTCGAAGCGGGTCTCTACCCAGGGACTGGCTGCATCCATGAGCTCCTCCTCGCGGCAACCGACCATGCGGTCCTGATCCAGAAAGAAGACGCTGTAGACGATCTGATCCTGCAGGAAGGTCCCGACATCCCGGACATAACCGACACTACCCCGCGGGACCAGCAGCTCGCCGCGGGCCACCCCGGGGTAGGTGCCGTCGTTGCGGATGTTGCGCGCCACCCGCACCGCCGCGCCGATCCGAAACTGCGGCAGCATCAGCCGAACCCCCCGCGGCCGATACGGGTCACCGGGACCTCGCCGCTCGCCCCGCGGGCCACCTGCCGGTGGATGCGCAGCGCTGCCTGACTGCGCGCATCGGAGCCGACGAAATCGTCGTGGGCTCGCTGTAGCAGCACCCGGGCATGCCCCTCGGCTTCATCGGGCGTCGCCGGCGGCTCGGCGCTGGCGTAATCGTGGAAGCGCTGCAGGATATGCAGTCGGTAGACCCGCAGCAGCTGCGGGTCGTAATCGATGCCGAGGCCCTCGAACCACGCCTCCGCCCCCTCTAAGCCCTCATCGTTGTCCGGTTCCAGTGCCTCCAACCACTTCATGGCAATCTCCTCTACACCTCGACGGCATCCTCGGCGGCCGCAACCGCCCCCTGCGCCACCAGCGCACGCAGCTCCGCGGCGGTCGGCGCGCGCTTGTGGGTGACACTCCAGCGCCGGATCAGCGGCAGCAGCGTCCGGGCCTGCTCACGGTCCAGATCGATACCGGCGGCCCGGCAGGCGGCCTGCACCCCGCGCGTGCCGGAATGCTTACCGAGAACCAGCTCATGCCGGCGCCCCAGATCATCCGGGTCCAACCCCTGGTAGTTGCGGGCGTCCTTGAGCAGCCCATCCACGTGGATACCGGCCTCGTGGCTAAAGACACCGGCGCCGACCACGCTCTTGCCCCAGGGCACCGGCCGTCCGGAAGCGGCCTCGACCAACGCCGCCACCCCGGTCAGGCCGGCCGCATCCACGCCGGTGGGTCGATCGCAGAGCCGGTGCAGGGCCAGGGTCACCTCCTCGAGGGCCGCATTGCCGGCGCGCTCACCCAGCCCGCAGACGGTGGTATTGACGTGGGTGGCCCCGCCGCGGACCGCAGCCAGGGTGTTGGCGGTGGCCAGACCGAAATCGTCGTGGGCATGCATCTCCAGCTCCAGATCCGTGACCGCGCGCAGGCGCTGGAAGAGCTCGTGGACCGCAAACGGCTCGGCGATGCCGACGGTATCGGCGATGCGCAGCCGCCGCGCCCCGGCCGCCTCGGCGCACCGCGCGACTTCGATGAGAAAGTCGGGATCGGCGCGGGTGGCATCCTCGCCGCCGACACTCACCGCCAGGCCCTCGGCCCGCGCCCGCCGCACCCATGCATCGATCCGACCCAGCACCCAGCGCCGGTCGCGGCCGAGCTTGTGGGCGATCTGCTGATCGGAGACCGGGATCGAACCGTCCACCCCCCACACCCCGAGTCCGGTGCAGGCGCGCAGGTCGGCCTCGCGCATGCGAGCCCAGACCAGCAGCCGCGCCGACAGCCGCTCGGCCACCAGGGCGCGGATATCGGCCCGCTCCTCGGGGCCCATGGCCGGAATGCCCACCTCCAGCTCGGGCACGCCGATCCGATCCAGCGCCGTGGCGATGGCCCGCTTCTCGTCGCGGGTGAAGGCCACCCCGGCGGACTGCTCGCCGTCGCGCAGGGTCGTATCGTCGATCACCACCGCGCCCATCACTCCTCCGGCCCGAAGCACTCGGCGAAATCGCTGCAGGCGTCGCAGGAGGGCGCCCGGCAGGTGTAAATCCCCGTCTCTTCGCACAACCGCTTATAAAGGAACTTCTTCCACTTCATGTCGCGGTCGTTCAACGCACACAGCGCGGGGAAGGCGTCCTGCATCAGCGCGGTCAGCTCCTGGCGGGAGCGCAGGCCCAGGTCCTGCCAGAGGTGATCCCGGCCCAGACAGCCGGCGGCGACAATCCACGCCAGCCAACGCTCCGAGCGATCGGCACCGCGGCGGTAGCGAAGCAGCAGATCGGCCACATCGGCCTGCTCGTCGGCGAGCGGTTGCGAGAGCGTCTGCGGCTCGGGGAAAGGCGTCCGGGCCCCCACGGTGGGGAAGTGACGGGTCATCATGGCCACGTAATCGCCCGGTTCCAGCCCCATCCAGGCCGGCAAGACGCTCTCGCCGCTGAGCCAGGCGGCCACCAATTGGCCCAGGGCCCGGTCGTTGGGCAGTCCGGTGGCCTCGGCCAGCAGACCGCCACAGGTCATGGGGGTGAAGGTCCGCCCGCCGGGTTCCGGCGGCAGTGACTGGGTGCGATTCACGGCGTGCCCTCCTCTTCCCGCATCCGTTCTTCCAGTATCCGCCACGCATCCTGCTGGCGCCTGCGCACGGCCTCCGGATCCGGCGAGCGCTGCGCAACCTGCGCCCGGCTGAATTCCGCACCGCGGTCCTCGCCGAGCAACCCCACGGCATCGGCGCGGCACTGCTGGCAGTGGCTCATCACGGCGATATCGCTGGCGCAGGCGGCACGCAGGCCCAGCAGCTCGGCGTCACTGGGGCCGCGCTGGCCGATCTCGCCGAAGTAGGTGCCGTGGCTGGGGTCGGAGATCAGCGGCATGACGTTGTGCAGGAACGCCCCGCGCTGACGGACCGCCCGCGAGACGGCGGGCAGGTGCTGATGGTTGATCCCGGGGATGGCCACCGAGTTGACCTTGACCAGCACGCCGCTGCTGGCCAGCGCCTCGATCCCGGCAAGCTGGCGCTGGACGAGGATCCGTGCCGCCTCCAGGCCGCGCCGGCGGCGGTGCTCGAAAATGATCGAGGGGTGGATACGGGCGCCGATCTCCGGGTCGATGGCGTTGACCGTTACCGTGACGTGCTCCACCCCGAGGGCGACCAGATCGTCGACGTAGTCGGGCAGTGCCAGGCCGTTGGTGGACAGGCACAGGCGCAGTTGGGGGGCCACCTCGCGGATGCGCTCGAAGGTCTCGAACGTCCGGCGCGGGTTGGCCAGGGCGTCCCCCGGCCCGGCGATACCCACCACCGAAAGCTGGGGGATTTCCTCCGCCACCGCCAGGGTCTTGGCCACCGCCTCCTGCGGGGTGAGCACCTCGGAGACCACACCGGGGCGGGACTCGTTGGCGCAGTCGTATTTGCGATTGCAGTAATTGCAGGAGAGGTTGCAGCCCGGGGCCACCGCCACATGCAGACGCGCGAAGTGGTGATGGGCACGCTCGGAGTAGCAAGGATGGTCGCGCACCTTGGCGCGCAGCGCCTCGGGCAGGTGCTCGAGCCCATCGCCGGGCGCCCCCGCGCCACCGACACCGGGGCAGCCGGCGGCGGGGTCGCAGGTGATGGAGCCGGTTGCATCCATGATCTTCCCTCCGTCGGGACCGGAGCCGTGCTCCGGTGGGGCCTGCCCAGGTCTCTGCAAACCTTGTGCCGGCGCCCCGGGTCAGCCAACCCCGCGCCGCGCGGCGCCTGCCGTGCTGGTCGGCCGGCGGCCTTGTCGCAAACCCCACAGCGGCGTGTCGCTTCCGCCACGCCACGGCGGCCGCCTCACAGGATCTTCACCGGGATGTCCAGCGTCTTGATCCGGTAGGCGATCTGCCGCGGCGTCATGCCCAGCAGGCGCGCCGCCTTGGCCTGCACCCAGCCGGTGCGCTCCAGGGCGGCGATCACCCGCTCGCGCTCGTCCAGGTTCGGGTCATTCGGATCCGGTGCCGTCGGCCCGGCGGGCATGACGCCGGCGCTGACGGCGTCCGAGCCGTCCTCGGGGATGCCGGCCAGGATCACCGCCTCGTGATCGATCCGACCGTCCTCGCTCATGATCGCCGCCCGCTCCAGCGCGTTCTCCAACTCACGGACGTTGCCCGGCCAGTGGTAGCGCATCAGCGTACGGATGGCGTCGTCGGAGACCTCCAGCGCCCGATCCTGGTTCTCGGCGATGCGCCCGACCAGGAAGCGGGCCAGTTCGGGGATGTCCTCCAGGCGCTCGCGCAGCGCCGGCATGGTGATCGTCATCACGTTGAGCCGGTAATAGAGGTCCTCGCGGAACTCGCCGGCAGCCACCGCCGCCTCCAGATCACGGTTGGTGGCGGCGAGCACGCGCACATCCACCCGCCGGGTGCGGGTGCTGCCCACACGCTCGAACTCCCCCTCCTGGAGGACCCGCAGCAGCTTGGCCTGGAAGGCGGGGGAGATCTCGCCCATCTCATCGAGGAAGATCGTCCCGCCGTCGGCCTGCTCGAAGCGCCCCACCCGGCTCTGCACGGCACCGGTGAAGGCGCCTTTCTCATGGCCGAAGAGTTCGCTCTCGAGCAGGCTGTCGGGCAGCGCCGCGCAGTTGAGCTTGACGAAGGGCGCATCCGCCCGGGGCGAGTTGTAGTGGATGGCGTTTGCCAGCAGCTCCTTGCCGGTGCCGGACTCACCGCGCAGCAGCACCGTGGTGCTCCACTGCGCCACCCGGCGCACCTGCTCGAAGACCCGGCGGATGGCCGGAGTCCGGCCGATGACGTTCTCAAAGCCGTAACTCTCCTGGACTTCGCGGCGCAGGCGGTCGCGCTCATCGACGATGGCCGCCTGCTCGCGGTCGACCTCGGTGGCCAGGCGGACCGTCTGTGCGACCAGGTTGGCAACCATCTGCATGAACCGCGAGCGCTCGGCCAGCAGCGCCCCCTCATCAGCGGAGGGCTGGGCGGCGAGCACCCCCACCGGCGGGTCGTGTTCGCCGGGACCATTGATGGGGACGCCGATGAAGGGCAGATCCGGGTCGTAAAGCCCGAGCCGGTCGAGAAAACGCGGCTCCTCGGAGAGGCGGCGGACGATCAGCGGCTCGGCGTGGTTGAGGATTTCACCGACGATCCCCTCGCCGGGTCGATAGGTCACCTCGTTGGCGGGGCTCTGCCCATGCAGGGCGCGGACGATCGTCTCGCGCCGGACCGGATCGCGCAGGGCGACCATGCCGGAGTGCATATCGGCGTGCTCGTGGAGCACTTCCAGGACCGCCTGGAGCGTATCGCGCAGGTCGAGACTGCGTGAGAGTACGCGGCTGACCTGGTACAGCGCCTCGAGCTGGGCCTCGACCAGTTCGGCCCGGGCGCGCTCGCGGGGGCCGACGGACGTGGGGTTCTCCATGGATCCTCCTTTCAGCAGCCTCTCCCGAGGGCGCGGCGGGGGCGGGTAGCGGGCGTCTGACGAACGCGCCCTTCGGGTCCCCTGCGCTTCTCGCCCCGGCGGGGCCGCGCGCAGAGCACGCTTCGCTGTGGCTGCGCGCTGATCGGCGCGAACCCATCAAGGTTCGCGCCGATCCCCCGCCAGGGCTGCGATGCTCGGCGCGTTCAATGACGCCCGCTACCCGCCCCCACCGCGCCCTTGAGGGTTCCCTTCTCGCCCGGATCCTCGAACGCCCGGACGCCCCTCGTGGGATGCATAAAAAAAGGATGCAACTCCCGTTCCACGAAGCGCGTTATCCGTCGGCCCCCATTTGTCGCGTTTCTCACAGTGATTCATGACAGCCGATGGGTTTGTCGCCTGTGCCACATCGGTGCAGCGGCACTGTTGCGGTGCACCAAAGCGGTTTCCGCAACGACCACCGGGGGTTGCACGATGAGCGACCTCCCGCCACCCGGCTGGCACGGCTGATGCTTGAGCGAAGACAGGCTTCGGCGAAAGGCCGGGAGAGAGGAAGGGATGACGGATTACCTACTGCTGCTGCTCGGCGTGGCCCTGGTCAACAACGTGGTGCTCACCCAGTTCCTGGGCCTGTGCCCGTTCATGGGGGTCTCGAACCGCCTCGACACCGCGCTGGGCATGGGCCTGGCCACCACCTTCGTGCTCACGCTGGCGGCGGCGGCGGGCTGGGTGATCGAGCACGCGCTGCTCATCCCCCTGGATCTGGAGTTCCTGCGCATCCTCAGCTTCATCCTGGTCATCGCCGGGACCGTGCAGTTCACCGAGATGGCGGTCGCCCGGGTCAGCCCCGCCCTGCACCAGGTCCTCGGCGTCTTCCTGCCGCTGATCACCACCAACTGCGCCGTGCTCGGCGTGGCGCTGCTGAACATCCAGGAGGCGCACACCTTCGCCGAGAGCCTGGTCTTCGGCGTCGGCGCGGCGCTGGGTTTCACGCTGGTGCTGGTCCTCTTCGCCGGGCTGCGCGAACGGCTGGCCACGGCCGCGGTGCCGGCCGCCTTCGCCGGCGCCCCCATCGGCTTCGTGGTCGCCGGGCTGCTGTCGCTGGCGTTCATGGGACTGACCGGACTGCCCGAGGGAGGGTAAGGCAATGTACGCAGCGATGCTGGTTCTGACCGGGATGGCGCTGGTGATCGGGTTCCTGCTGGCCATCGCCGCGCAGTACCTGAAGCCGCCGCCGGACGAGACCGCCGAGGCGGTGGAGCGCGTGCTGCCCGGCACCAACTGCGGCCAGTGCGGGCTGGCCGGCTGCAGCATCGGCGCCCAGTCCGTGGCGGCCGGGGAGCTTCCGGTGAACTTCTGCCCGCCGGGTGGCCGGGCCGTGGCCGAGGAGATCGCCCGCATCACCGGACGTCCGCTGGTGCTGGACGATGGCGACGACGGCATCCGCCGGGTCGCGCGGGTCACCCGGGAAGACCGGTGCACCGGGTGCCTGAAGTGCATCAAGGCCTGCCCCACCGATGCCGTCATCGGCGCCCCGAAGCAGATCCACGGGGTGTTGCCGGAGGCGTGCTCCGGCTGCGAAGCGTGCATCGACGTCTGCGCCACCGGGGCGCTGGAGATGGTCCCCGAGCCGGTGACCCTGGCCAACTGGCGCTGGCCCCGCCCGATGGAGGCATTCGACCGTGCTACTTAGCAAGCCGAAGATCATTCGCGGCGGCGTGCGCACCGAGTCGCGCAAGCAACCCACCGCCGACGCCCCGCTGGAGCCGCTGCGCGCCCGACAGCGACTCTACGTCTCGCTGGCCCAGCACATCGGCGCCCCGGCGCTGCCGGCGGTGGCCCCAGGCGAGGCCGTCGCCAAGGGGCAGTGCATCGGCACGCCGGAGGCCGGCCTGTCGGCGGCGGTCCACGCCCCCACCTCGGGGCGAGTGGTCGCCGTTGACCGCCACCCGGCACCCCACCCTTCGGGCCTGACGGTGCCCACGGTGGTCATCGAACCCGATGGCGCCGAGCAGTGGTCCACGCAGCTGCCCCAACCCCTGACCGCAGCGGCTGCGGCCATCGAGCCGGCGACCATCGCCGAACGGGTGGCCGAGGCAGGCATCGTCGGCATGGGCGGCGCAGCCTTCCCGGCGGCGGTGAAGCTCGGCGGCGGGCAGCCGGTGGCCACGCTGATCCTCAACGGCGGTGAGTGCGAGCCGTACCTGACCTGCGACGACCGCCTGATGCGCGAGCGCGCCGCCGGGATCGTCGACGGCGCCCAGCTGATGGCCCGGGCCCTGGGGGCGGAGCGCACCGCCATCGGGGTGGAGGACAACAAGCCGGAGGCCATCCACGCCCTGCGCCGCGCCACCGATGCCCTGGGCGGACCCGACGTGGTGCCGGTACCGAGCCTCTGGCCCCAGGGCTCGGAAAAACACCTGATCTACACGCTGACCGGCCGCGAGGTGCCCGCCGGGGCGCGGGCGGCGGATATCGGCGTGGTGGTGCACAACGTCGGCACCGCCTACGCCGTCCACCGCGCCGCCCGGCATGGCCGGCCGCTGATCAGCCGCCCGATTACCGTCGGCGGCGGGGCCGTCGCCGAGCCGGCCAACTTCGAAGCCCCCCTGGGCCTACCGCTGCAGGCCCTGCTCGAGGCGGCCGGGGGGCTGCGCGAGGCCCCGGCCCGGGTGCTCGCCGGCGGTCCCATGATGGGCCAGGTGGCCCCGCTGGAGGCCGGCGTGGCCAAGGGCACCAACGGCGTCATCGCCCTGACCGCAGCGGAGATCCGCGACGCCGAGGGGCGGCCCTGCATCCGCTGCGGGCGCTGTGTCGATGCCTGCCCCATGGGGCTGATGCCCTTCGAGATCGCCAACCGCGCCGCCGCCGGCGACGTGGACGGCGCCGCGTCCAGCGGCCTGATGGACTGTCTGACCTGCGGCTCCTGCGCCTACGTCTGCCCCTCGGCGCGGCCACTGGTCCAGCTCTTCCACCACGCCCGCGGCCAACGCGCCGAGCAGGCCGCCGCCAAGGAGCGCAGCGAACTGCAGCGGCGCATGGCCGAGCAGCGGGCCGAGCGCCAACGCCGCGAGCAGGAACGCAAGAAGGCCGCCGCCGCAGCGCGCCGCCGCCAGCGGGCGCAGCAGAAGGCCGCCGGCGGTGATGCGCAAAGCCCGGCCCAGGAGCAGCCGCAAAGCGAGGAGAAGGAGACACAGACGTGAGCGAGCTAGTTGCCGGTCCCCACACCCGGGCCCCGCTAAGCCTGCCCACCCTGATGCGCCAGGTGCTGCTCGCCGCAGCACCCGCCACCGCCTTCGGGGTGTGGCTCTACGGCTGGCCGGCCCTCAATCTGCTGCTGATCACCCTGGCCACCGTCGTGGCCGCCGAGGCCTTCTGCCTGCGCGCGACCGGACGCCCGGTGCGCAGCGGCGTGGGTGATAGCTCGGCGCTGGTCGCCGGCTGGATCCTGGCCATGAGCCTGCCGCCCTGGGCACCGTGGTGGATCGGTGTGATCGGCGGGCTGCTGGCCGTGGTCCTGGGCAAGGGGGTCTTCGGCGGCACCGGGCAGAACCTCTTCAACCCCGCCATGGTCGCCCGGGTCGCACTGCTCATCGCCTTCCCGGTGGAGATGACCCGCTGGGTGGAGCCGGCCCCCCTGGGCTCGGCGGCCGCCCCGGGCTTGCTGGAGTCGCTCGGGATCACCTTCGCCGGCGCTGCCGACTGGGACGCGGTCACCGGCGCCACCACCCTGGACACCGCGCGCACCGCCGTCACGGAGGGGCAGAGCATCGAGACCGCCCTGCCCGAGGCCTACCAGCCGGCGCTGGCGCTGCTCGGCTACGCGCCGGGCAGCCTGGCGGAGGGCTCGGCACTGCTGCTCGCCCTGGGCGGGATCTATCTGATCTACCGGCGGGTGATCGCCTGGGAGATCCCGGTGGTGATGCTCGCCACGCTGGCGCTGCTCGCCAGCGCCTTCCATCTGATCGACCCGGATCGCTACGCCGATGCCGGCGTCCATATCCTCGCCGGCTCGACCCTGCTGGCGGCCTTTTTCATCGCCACCGACCCGACCACCTCGCCGGCCACCACCCTCGGCCGTGCGGTGTTCGCCGCCGGCTGTGCGCTGATCGTCTGGGTGGTGCGCACCTACGGCGGCTATCCGGAGGCCACCGCCTTCGCGGTGCTGCTGATGAACGCCTTCACACCGCTGATCGACCACTGGATCCGCCCCCGGGTCTACGGCCGGACCCGGCTGGGCGCCCCGCTGAGCACGGACCGGGAGGGCCCATGAGCACGCCGGAGCGCCCCAGCTACCAGCAGCGCACCGCCTACCACGTCACCCTGCTCGGTATGGTGGCCCTGCTCAGCAGTGCCGCGCTGGTCATTGCCGACCTGCAGACCCGAGAGCCGATCGAGGCGGCCCGCGAGCGCCAGCTCGGCGAGCGCATCGCCCAGGTCACGCCGGTACACAGCGCCGCCGACGCCCCGCTGGAGCGCACCGTCACCGTCGAGCACGACGGCCACCGGCATACTGCCTGGCAGTACGTCGAGGGTAATGAGGTGGCGGCGGTGGCGGTGCAGAGCCAGGCCCAGGGCTACGGTGGCGCGATCCGGGTGATCGTCGGCATCGATCGCGACGGCGAGATCCTCGCCGCACGGGTCACCGAGCACCAGGAGACCCCGGGGCTCGGCGACGACATCGAAGCCGAACGCTCGGACTGGATCGACGACTTCGAGGGCCGCTCGCTGGAGAACACCGACGCCGACGCATGGGCGGTGGAAAAGGACGGCGGCGAGTTCGACCAGTTCACGGGTGCGACCATCACCCCGCGGGCGGTGGTCGAGGCGGTCCACGCGGCCCTGCACGCCTTCGAGGCCCACCAGGACCGTCTGCTCGACCCCCGCGCCGGTGAGCAGCGCACCGCCGATGGCGCAACGGAGGAGACCGACGATGGCTGACACGGATGCCGGGCTCGCCGAGCCCGCGGCCGCCACCGAGAACCGCTGGCGGCGCATCGCCCGCGAGGGGATGTGGGATAACAACGTGGTCTTTGCTCAGCTGCTGGCCCTCTGCCCGCTGCTGGCGGTGACCTCCACGGCCACCAACGGCCTGGGGTTGGGTCTGGCGACGCTGTTCGTGATGGTCCTCGCGGCGGTGCTGGTCTCCACCCTGCGTGGGCTGATCACCGACCCGGTGCGCATCCCGGTGTTTATCCTGCTCATCGCCACCCTGGTCACCGTGGTGGATCTGTTCATGGAGGCCCACCTCAACCCCCTCTACCAGGCGCTGGGGCTGTTCATCCCGCTGATCGTGACCAACTGCGCCATCCTGGCCCGGGCCGAGGTCTTCGCCTCGCGCCATCCGCCCGCCGAGGCCGCCTTTGATGGGCTGATGATGGGGCTGGGCTTCACCGCCATCCTGGTCGTTCTCGGCGGCGTGCGCGAGCTGCTCGGCGCCGGCACCCTGTTCGACCAGGCCGGGCTGATGCTCGGGGATGCCTTCGCTTTCCTGGAGATCACCGTCTTCCCTGATTACCCCGGCTTCCTGCTCATGGTGCTGCCGCCGGGGGGGTTTATCGCGTTAGGATTCCTCATGGCCGGAAAGCGCGTCCTCGATCGACGCCGGGAGGCAAAGACCGCATGAGCCAGCACGATTCGGAGAACGGCCCCCTGCAGGTCTCGGTGGCCTACGTAGAGGGTGGTGAGCACTTCTGGCGCTGCTTTCAGGTGCCGGCAGGGACCACTGCAGCCCAGGCCGTGGCGCAGAGCGGCCTGCAACAGCGCTTCCCGCACCTGGAGCTGAGCGCGCTCAAGCTCGGCGTCTTCGCCAAGCCGGTCAAGGCTGACCGGGTTCTCGAGAACGGCGACCGCGTGGAGGTCTACCGGCCGATCACCGCCGACCCGGAGGCCCTGGCCGACGAGGAGGCCGGATCGTGAGCGCCTGCCTGGAGCGTGATGCGGTGGTCATCGAGACCCGCGGCGACCGCGCCCGGGTCCACGCCGATCGTCCCGCGGCCTGCGGGGCCTGCAAGGCGCGCGGGGGGTGCGGCGCGCAGCTTCTGGATCGCCACCGCGGGGCGCGGGGCGTGTGGGTGCGCAACGCCATCGGCGCCCGCGAAGGTGAGGCGGTGGTGGTCTCGGTACCCACCGGCGCCCTGCTCGGCGGCGCGCTGGCCGTCTACCTGCTGCCACTGGCCGGCCTGCTCGGCGGGGCTCTGCTGGCCGACGCGGCGCTCGGCGCCGGCACCCCGGGCGCCGTAGCCAGCGCCGCCGCGGGCATGGTGGCCGGGCTGCTGGCCGCCCGCACCCTCCTGCAGCGCCGCCAGGGAGCCGCCGGGCAGCTCACCCTGCGCCGGCCGGAGGGCTAGAAGCGCAGGCGAACGCCGACACGCCCGGTGCGATTGCGCGACTCCTCGTACTCGAAGACGCCGTCGAAGAGATCCTCCACCAGCTCGACCCGGGCGCTCAGGGTCAGGCGACCATTGCCGATGCGCAGCAGGCGCTCCTGGGGATCGTTCGGATCGTCCATGCCCAGGTAGTAGGCGTAGTGGGCGTCCACGCTCCAGCGCTCCGAGAGCGGTCGCTGCGCGCCCAGCCCCACGGTGGCGCCGGCGCGGCGGTCCTCCCGGCAGGCGTCGTCATCGTCTTCTTCACACTTCTCGACGTTGCGCCGCTCGCGGGCGGCGGTGGCGTACACGTCCGTCCCGGCCACCACGTCGCTCCGATGCCAGCCCAGGCCGAAGGCGTAGTGCTCCAGGGCAGCGCGGGTGTCTTCGGTGTCCCCACCGCCCAGGCAGTCGCCGACGCAGGCATCCGTGCCCAGATAGTCGAAGTAAAGGAAACCGCCCGCGGCGGACTGCCAGGAGGCGCGCAGGTGACCGCCGATGGCCCGGCGATAGTCAATGGCCTCAGCGTCCGGATCTCCCTCCGGGCGGACGCTCAGCGAGCTGTCGAAGACGACCTGGGCGAAGGCCAGCTGCACGTAGCTGTGCGCTCGTTGCTCCTCGGCACCGGCCGGCGCCACCCCGAGGGCGAGGAGCAGCGCCCAGGCGATGCCTGCTCGGGCCCGGCTCGAGCGTGATTGCGGGTTGTCGCTTGCTTGCATCCGGGAACCGGCCCACGCGGCGGGGTGAGTACGGAACCTAACCGCTCGTGCGCGGCGATTCAACGCCTGCCTCAGCGGCCGATCTGCAGCAGGTCGCCGCCGCGCAACAGCTCACAGTGCACTCCGGCGGCAGCGGCGTGCTCACGCAGCTCCTGCTCGATGCGCGCGGCCGCGCCAGGTTTGAGGTGGGTGACCCAGACCTGCACACCGGCCGGCCAGTGCCGGAGTTCCTCAACGAGCTGTGCTGGCGTGTAGTGGCCGACCTGGCGGGCCAGGGATTCCAGGGCATCGGGGAAGGCGCACTCGATGATCAACGCATCCGGCATCCCGATTTGCTCCAGTCGCGTCCGCAACTCCGGGCACGAACCGGTATCGCCGCTGAAGACAAGGCTGCCGCTGCCATCGTCGATGCGATAGCCCACGGACGGGATACTGTGCCGCGCCGGCAGCGGCGTGATCTGGAACGCACCAAGGGTCCGCGCCTGATCGGGGTCGAGCGGCTCGAAGGTGAGCACCGGCTCCTGTGGGGTGGGGATGGCGGTGAAATCCGGCCACAGGGCGCCGTTGAACAGGTGCTCGCGCAGCGCATCGAGCGTCGGCACCGGGGCGTGGACACGGATGGGTGGACTGCCGTCACCGATGCGGGCGTCGGCCATCAGCCCCAGGTAGGCGGTGTGATCCAGGTGGGCGTGGGTGAGCAGAACATCACGGATGCCGCCAAGCTCCGCGGCGGTTAGGTCGCCGACGCCGCTGCCGGCGTCGACGAGCAACCAGCCGTCCACCAGAAAGGCGGTGGTGCGCAGCCCCTGGCCGATCCCGCCACTCGTGCCCAGCGCGCGCACCTGCATCGCCCCTCCGGTGGTTTCGGGCCGCCGCGGGGACGGCCGGGGGTCGCCTCAGCCCTTGCGGCGCAGGACCCAGATCTCCAGCAGCGACCACTCCTCGCCAGGATAGTTATCCTGCTCAAGCTGCGACATGCGCCGGTGGCGCGAGGCCATGCTGCCGACGAACTCGAAGCGCTCGAGGAGCATGCGCTTGGTGGCGTCGGCTTTCTCCAATGCGAAGGGGTTGAGGAAGTTGACCAGCATATACCCCTCCCCCTGCTTGCTGGCGAAGGCGTCGAGAATCTTCTCGATGGCCTCCGGCTCCAGGTAGACCAGCGCGGCGGTGGAGATGACCACGTCGGCCTCGGCCATGGTGCGCTCCACGGCCTGCTGCGTCTTGGCCGGCGGGGCGTTGAGGTCGGCCTCGATGGTCTCGTCGTAGATCCCCGCCTGCTTGCCGTAGGCGAGCGCATTGCCGGAGATATCGATCCCGGTGACGCGCGCGGGGAAGCGGCGATCGGCCTCGATGTTCAAGGCGGCGTCACGGTCGCGCCAGTTGTGGCGGATGGCCTCGAAGTCCATGCCGTACAGGGTGGCCATGGTGGTGTTGCCAAAGCAGGCGCACAGGTCCACGAAGTTCACCGGCTGACCGGCAGCCGTCTGCTTCTCGACCCAGGGGAGGATCAGGCGATCGAAGGTCTGGCGGTTGAAGTTGTCGGAGACGTAATCGAGGGCGTCGAGGATCTGTTCCTTGAAAGGAACCGGGGAATCGGCGATGTAGATGTCGTCGAAGTGCTGTTTCTTTTCGTCGGTCTTGACACCGGAATCGCTCATGCGGGCTTCTCCTTTTCGCTGATTTGCGGCGTATCCTCCCGCTGCCGCCCCCGCGGGTCAAGCCGGAGACCGGCCCGGCGCGACGCCGCACACCATTGTGTTCAGGAGCCTGCGCGCGTACCTTTCCCACGGGAAGACTCCAACAGAGGGCTCAGGAGGGACGATGGAATTCGACACGCTCGGTGGCAAGGTGGCTCTGGTCGGCCTGACCGGTGTGGCCTTCGCCATTCTCTACATGCTGTTCATCGCGATCGCCGTCGACCCGCGGCTGATCTCCATGGACTGGCTGTTGGTCTCCGTTCTGGCGGGCGCTGGATGCAGCTACCTGATCTACGAGTACAAGGGCATCATCAAATAGAGCGCACCGGGGCCGTCCGGATCGACTGCGCCGGGGCGCGAGCGCGCGCGGCGACCCCGCGCGCCGCCCTGGCGAGACAGTCGGCAGCCGCCCCTATCCCCACCCGACACCGGATACGTTGTGGTCCCGGC
>LKMJ01001380.1_pt1 | contig 21303 bp, 20 predicted proteins | sample 643391 | NCBI WGS metagenome assembly LKMJ01 (sample SAMN04112250, study PRJNA286221) | soda lake metagenome | biome: soda lake; feature: Kulunda Steppe; material: water; isolation source: sample PL-Br10 brine of Picturesque Lake | place: Russia: Kulunda steppe | collected 2010-07
ATTATTCGTTCATTATTTTGTTGCTGTTAACTATCTGGCCCAACAAAGAGGCCTTAACGACAAGTAGCTCCGCTTTGGATGCAGGCTGGCTGGCTTTAGTTAGTGCACCATTCTTAAGCTCCTGCCAAAATCCTGTGTATTCTGGTGGAGTCTGTGAGAACGTCCCCCTTTTCGGTACACGAGTGGGTACCTAAAACCGACCGGAATACCTGTCAGGCCTAACTGGATCTACTGGCTTGATCTCATTTGTCACAGTTGGACTTTTATCTCTTAATTTTCACAAAATTCAATTAATCCATAACCATCCTAAAATTAACGCATTCATCTTGAGCTCGATCACTCCAGTGTTCGCCACTCCAGAGACATCCATAATAAAAAGTATTTTACAGTAAGTCAGCAGATGCCTGGTATTGCCTGCCTTTTGCAATGGTGTTTGCAGCCAACACGGCAGCCATTGTCTGCCTCGTGCAACCGTGTGATCCTGTGTGCAATAACTAGCTTTGTGCTAGCACAGCTGTGTGCAAGCACTTCTATTGTGTGCAACTGCTTCATGCATGCATCGATTGTTCCATGTCGCAGCCAAATGAGACATCCTAAAACTTTCTTGCCTCGTGGGTCCGACCGCAGCAACCCGCGCTTCATTGGGTACCTAACAATCATTATTGGCTTGTGTCTTTTGCAACAGGTCTTAACGAGTGCAAGATCAAGGATGGGTCCTTCCTGATCCGAAAGATCTGAGGTTCTGTGCAAAGGCCGAGAAATGCAGTCTAGCCTTCAAGTGCTTGGAACCCGGAAAGGTCCATCAGTATTCTGCCCTAGCTTTTGCATGAGATACAGCAGCATCAACAGCAGTGTTTACAGCAGAAATGTCCAAGCAGCACAGGGGGTCAGAGCTTTGGGGCTGCAAACCTCCTCTTTGACAAGCTGTGACAGAGCAGCATCAATGAGCAGGCTATCAAGGAGCAGCACTTTTGGCAGCAACAGTGCTCGCAGCAACGGCTGGAACAGCTGGAACTGCATCTCAACCACAAGTTTGTGGGCATTCAAGAGTGCCAACTGTGAAGTGCGTCAATCTTATTGTTTCATACCAGATCGTGTCATCTGCTATATTATGCCAAACAGCCCTGCATTCATTCATTGTTCCAGCTTCTTGTTAGCAACATATTTTTTGTAAAGGAGCATGCATAGTGTGCTCAAATTGCGTTAATCCATCTTGTCTTTGCAGGCAGCCGCAACATCGCCTCCTGCAGACAACATGGTTCCCCCTCGACTGATCCTCATAGATGGCCGTTGCATAGCCTCGCACGCATACTGGGGCATGGTAACCTCTGGAAAAAGGTTAGTGAGACAAGCCTCTTACAGTCTTCCTTACCTGCAATTGTTTGTTGGCCTCAGACAAGGGACATGGGAAAAGGGGCAGCAGTGCCTTTGGGGGAAATTACTTTTTTATGGCACAAAGCCTTGCTTTTGTTCATCCTCCATTCTGCAGAGGGCCCTATAATCCTCAGATTGTTCCAACCTCAATGGCAGATGGTTTCCTCAGGACAATCAGGGTGAGTTCACTGAGCATAGATTTTGCCTACAGGCTTATTGAATGTCTGCTATGTAAATTTCTAGCAGCATAAAATGACTTTTCCTGAGTGCTGCACTTCCAGGTTGCTTATGTATGCATACATATGCATACATACATGGTCAATACATGCTGAAATAGGCATGCTTGTTACAGCTCGTAAGCCTCAAGAGGCTGAGGCATCTTAGGAGACCCTTTATGATGAGCATGGACGAGCATGCAAAAAGTATAGCATTTTGGGACTCAAATATTCACGAATATCGATCATATTTTCTGCAATGTGTTTGGCAAAACAATTCCAGTGGCTCAGAGGAAAGCTCAGAAGTAGCACTACTTGCTTGCATTTAATCAAAAAGTCGGCGCAATGTTTTAAAGTGCAATGTTGACTGATCTGCAAAGTCATTTTTGCGTTCCTTGCTTCATTTTTTGCCTGAATTGTATCTGCTGCTCGTGCGCAAAGGCTATCCTTGAGGAGCAGAAACCTGCTGCTGTGGTCATTGCCTTTGATGATGGCACATCTTTCAGGTACCCACCGCAACTTCATTTCAAAGCTGCGTTTCCATTTGCCTGCTGCACCTTCAAGAGCATCAAAGCAAGAGATGATCCATGGTTTTAGAAATTTCTTGTGATGGCCTTATGTCTGCTTCTGTCTTCAGTGGTCCCTTGTTTACGATTAACAATCTCAATCATATTTCTTTGTAGGACACCAATTCAGAAAATGCTTACACACCTGGCTTTAACTCAGCCAAACACTATGACAGATGATGAGTACATTAGAATGGTGCAGGTTTGTTGGAATGTAATTGGCTTTTGCATTGATCCAAAGTTTGTATGCTTTGGTGATTACAGCAGTATTGTCTTCAGTAAGCAATTGCACATCTTATCTAAGCACAGCATGCATGTTATCAATCAGACACTATTCAGCAAGGGTCTCACTTTCTGCAGAGTCTGTGCCGCCTCCTTAGATCTCCCATGCCTGAACCAGGGCAACAGCATCCAGTTCGTGCCATGATGGATTTGCTCAATGCAAGAATGTGGGTTTCGGGCCTGACCGCTTGCATAATAAGAGTTTTGCTACGCAAGAAAGAAGTCACAAGTGCTCTGCTCACAATTATGTTAAATTGCAATGTCACTTGCCCTGGGCATCATTGTTGGTTTTTATCAGAGTCATTGTGATTGGTTCTTGCCAAAAGCTGTTTGGAATATGTTTGCAAATTCATCATCCCTCAGGCCCCGTACGACAGAAAATTCCCTGGGTGCTCAAAAAGAATTGGGTCAAGGTTACAAGGCCACAAGCAAGGAGAACTTGCAAAGAGAGGTTTGTATCATTTAACAGCATGATTCATTTTATGCATGGAGTGACCATGTTCTGTATATTCCTTGTTTTGTGAGAGCGAAACCAGATGCAAAAGCTTTGCCATTCAGAGAAATGATGTTCTTTGTGAAAAATCCAATGTAGATTTTTATGCATTGGCTTACCTGACAACCAACCAATTTGTATTGTTCCTTTTATTCAAAGGATGATCTACAAAAACTTTTGCACGCAATGCGCATACCTGTGGTGTCTGGAGGCAACAGTGGTCTGAGAGCATATGACCTGATGGCAGGCTTGGCTGCCCAAGGATCAAGAGCAGGGTAGGTCTTACAACTTTCATTGCTGCAATGCTAAGTGAGTATTTTCGGATCAAGTACATGGGCCCTAATTTAGATGCAGTAATGCAAGATTGATCAGATTTGTTCACAGCGTTCAATTCTGAGTTTACTTTAGGTAAAAGTCTAGATGTATGCTGATAAATTTTATGCAATTAATGAATGCGCCTTTTTGAAATACAGCAATTCTCAAAAAGTTCAAAAAGCATACTGGCTGAATTTGAGCGTTTGGGAAAGAGAGAGAATGCGGTAGGGACATAATGCTTGAAAGGGCAAGCAGGATCCTGCAAAGCTGCAACTCCAAGCATGCTGCCTCCCCTCCCAGTATATCAGCAGCTATTTGTGGGTACGATGTTTAGACCGAAAAGGAAGGTATCCGATACATGTATTGGATGTACATAGGGGCCCAAATTCTAATTAGTTCTTACAGGGATGCAGGAGAGCTGCTATAACCTAGGGGGCTAATCTCAATTTACGTGAAAGAAAACTGGTTATGCTAGCAAATTAATATGGCTATCAAGTGACTGTATTTGTCTGCTTTTATGGCTTTAGTCCTTTGGATTTTGCTGGCATTGAGCATATTGTGCAAGCTGCTGCTTAAAGATAATTATACAACTAGGCCCAGCAGTTTAACACATCTCAGCCCCGCTGCAAGACAGTAGTAACACTGATTTGGTAGGACAGATTTGATAATTACCCTCAGTAATGGCTATCCTAAGATGCTTGCCAAGGAAGCGTGCTAATTGACCTCTCTTTTGCACCTGGTGGATGAGGAAAAATTGAGCTTTCCCTGAATTGAGTTGTCAAAGAATACAAAAATTCACTTAGCTATGTCTATGAATTCATCAGAAGGCCCTCTTTGAGCTTCGAGTTATGATACATCCCTAGGGGATTAAGCAATAGTCCAGGCAAATAGTCTGCGCAATTCCTTCTCATGTTAAGCGCTTTTTCTGATGGGCTGTCCTCGTATGTTGGCATAATTACTTTGTATCAAGCCTGCCAATTTGCAGGGAGGTCATGCACCTTATTTTGCTGTTTTATATTCAGATGCCTGTCTGATATTGATGGAGTCAGGCAGGGACTATTCTTTTGGCATTAGTGGGAATCTCAACTCCCTGTACATGCATTCATGGAGAAACGCCCTTTTTGATGGCCTTGGTAGATAATTCTTCTTATGCAGACAAAATGAATACATCCAGGGGCTGGTGGGTAGCATTACCATACGCTTCACACAGGGCATAGAAATGAGGAGGAGGATTTTTGCACAGCGTCCCTGAATCCCTGATCTGACTCAAAGAACTTTCACTTTATCCTTAGAATGGTTTGCTTCTGGAAAAAATTACAGTACTATGTTCTAGCTTGAAGTAAACTATGGTATCTAATTTTCAATTTGGACTGCATTAGCTCTGTACATGTACTTGATGCGAGTTGGATTTGAGTGTGGCTAGAAGGACCACTCTCAGCACAATATCTGCAACTTAAATGCATATTTGAGCATGTGTTAATTGCATGCGTGTTGCATTTTGATGTATGAAATTATTGGCCAAATAACATTTGCTCAATAGGCCTGTCCATGTGTGTGCTCTAACCCACAAATTAGCGCTTTTTTTGGAGCATGTTATTGGTTTGCCAATTGTCATCAAATTCTGGTTAAAACTTAAGTTGCATTTAGTTGCATGCTTTTGGTCCTGCTCCTGCCATGCTTAAGCACGTCATTATGATGTCGCTGCTCACATTTACCTCAATTCTCATGTTTGTAGAATCTTGCCATGGACTTGGTCCCGCAATCCCTGTTGCATCTCAGGTTCGTTGTTCAAATTGTCACCAGCAGTGAAGATATGTTGCAGCTTGTCAGCGATAGCAAGTGCATCAGTGTGCTTGACCCTTCAAGTAAGTTGACCACACTTGGCTTGCATGACAAAGAAATGCTTGTGCACAGGATAACTATTTTTTCTTGTTGTAACATTAGCTGATCATTTATGCTAGTCTTATCAGTATACAATGTTTAAAAGGTATTGACATGATTGATTGTGCATCAAAGTGGTTTGTAAACACATTATAGAAGATTAAGTCACAAGCACTCTTCGGTCGTATGCAGCGTTTCCATCTTCAAACCTCATGTCATTGTTTCTCCCACTTCTGAAAGGCTTGAGCCAACCTGCTTCTTCTAGCCCTTCCCAGTTTGATGAAGATGCCGTCATCAAAAAGCTTGGAATTTATCCATCCCAGGTGCTGATAAAGAATGGAATGGGTCTTCTCTGTCCACAGAGTGATGCTCCTATTTGTGCATGCAACAAACTCTAACTCTATGGTTACACATTGACATGTTGTTGCGGTAAATCCCCTTGCAAAAGATACCTGACTACAGATTGCTCAAGAAGCAGGTACCTGAGTTAATGCAATGAATTGCCCTGCATTCAGATACCTGACTACAAAGCTCTTATAGGAGACAAGTCAGACAACATTCCTGGCGTGAAAGGCATCGGGCAGAAACACGCACACAACCTTCTTGCATCCTTTGGAAGCTTGGAAGGCATCTACATGAACCTACCTCAGTGAGTGGAAGTGCACGTTTCGTGATTGTTTGCTTATAAGCCAAAAATGTATGGCTAATGTTGCTCAACTTCTGATTCACGCATGCAGCACAAAATAAATTATCTTCTGGTTTTTCATCTACTTAGGCAACTTGGAAGCTAACTACTCGCCCAATAACTTTAGGGGCACTTCTATAAGGGCACGTCTACAATGCCATTCATCCAACTACCAGGGTGTGCAGATAGTTGCCCATCCCTTTACATCTGCACACTTTATAGCATTTGAGCACATATCCTATTTATCTCTAACTTGATAACGTCATGTGTAACTTTCAACCCTACTTAGAACGTCGCTCTACTTTTGTGCAGGTTAGCTAAGGGCATCCGGTCAAAGCTCGAAAATGGGAAAAGAAGTGCTTACATGGGCCGCTTTATGTGCATTCTCGGTGATGACCAGCTTCTCAATGCTGGTTTGCATATTGGCAACTTCAGCGACATCAAGGATGCAACTCTGACAGTAGGTCCTTTCAACACTGCTGAGCTGTACAGTTTGTCATATTGTCACGAGTGACAAAAGAGAGCCTTTTGATGTCATGTATCATCATGAGCACCATCAGCGGCACCATCATCTTTGCATGCACATCAACTTTTTCGTATGCTCCTAGTAAGTTGCAAAATTCAGCTCTGTACTTTACAGCTGTGCACCCACTGCATAACAGCAAGCGCAGTAATTTGATCTATCAAGTTGTTTGCATGACCTGATGCTATTGAAAGTATGATATCATCATGACACACAATCCTGACTTACAATGAGATACAATTAAGCTGCCAAGATTGCTACAAAGTATTGTGCAATTTGATGACAGAAGAAGTGAGAGTTCTCAAAAATCAATCTTCTCCTCTCTCTCCTCTTATTCCACCTTTTCTGTTGGATTTGGAATCCAGTCCTTCATTACCAAATGCATGCTGCAACTTCATGCGAGTTTACTCCTGCAGGGATTCAGAGCAAAGGAGGTGGAGCAATTGTTGAAGGAACTGGGAATGGATCACCAACTTGAGGATTTGCCAGCGATACAGGTATAAAATCTAGGCTTTTTTCCTGTGACCATCAACATGCAAGTTGCATTAGCTTGTTTACACAGGTGATGAGGAGTTTAATCACTCTGAGTTTGATCACGCACCATTTATTTTAGGTTCCATAATCAAGTTTTAAATCCAAATTTGATTAATAAACAAATGCCTTTAATGCTAGACAGAAAAGCAGTGAGCCTCCAGAAGGGCCATATGGTGCCCTTTCCTTCTTTGATGTAGGATTGATGTAGGCGGTGCTTTCACTGCCAACGTATCCTTTTCTTCAAGAAAGCTTGCAATTCTTTTGTTCTAAGTACCTGATTCGTTGTATGATTTGTCACATCATCAAGCCTTTGAGAATTACTTGCACAACTGTCCATTTCTTGAGTGGAAGATTGCAAATAAAATGCGCAGGCTCTCATGGGAGGAGAAGCTCATGTGCTCACTGAAGCTACTACCTCTTCTCAAGTTCTTGAGCTCCAACCTCTTCCTGCACCACATGCTTCAGCTGTGGACAAAGCTGGCCTGAAGAGTAGTGTAAATGCATCCACTCCTCGTGGCTTGATAGAAAAGGCAACTGGAGACCTGCACTCTCTTCCTTCCTTGCCACAAGCAAAGTCTGTTTCTCCTACAGCCCCAAGCACTACACCAAGGTACTTGCATCATGAGTATTCCACTTCTAAGCAGCATAAGAGCTCATGCACTCTCATGTTCCCAAACTAGATTTCAGTTTGTTTCATACAGATTGCAAAAACTGTGTTGCTTTCCCTTTTAAGCAGGTCTCAAGACTATGGAAAGAAGATCACTGTTGGGCCTGTCTTCAGCAATGCTCGGCGCAAAAGAATGCGTAGAATTCGGATGATGGCGCCCACTGCTCACAAGTCATCACCTGCTTCACCTCAGAATATATCCCTCAATGAAGTCCAGCAACCAACAAAGGAAGTACGGCCAGAGCCAGAGCAGGCAGAGCCAGAGCAGGAGCCCTTTTCATGTGCAGCTGGCCATGCATCCAAAATTGGTCCAACTTTGTCAGCAGGTTCCAGGGCTGTACCTTTTCAGTCTCCGCCTATGCCACTGGTTGAAGCACCTGACACGCACGTCCCATACAGGTGACACTTACTTATCTGCCATTAATTTGCTGGTCTATCAAGTAAATATGCGGGAATTTCTGGTAAATTGCTGATAAACTGTATGGAGTTGACGACGATTGTTCTGTTTGAGATCCTCAAATTTCAGAGTTTCTTTTGTTAGAACCTTTAACATATAAGGCTGAACCTTTATCACTTAGATCAAATGTTCATGATATGTAGGCTTCTGTGCATTAGTTCTAAGGTGTTAGTATGTAATATTGTGTCTATACGCACTTATTCAAGCATTTCCCCATGTTACATTGCACATGCCATTGGACTAGACCATCACATTGAGTCCAAATTCTCACAAATACTCACTTTTGAACATCACTCTGTCTTGCAGCATTTCCATTGGTGCTGTGGATGCCATTAAGATTAAAGCAAAAGATGAGCTGCAATTTTGGGTTGCACAGATCACAGCAGATCTTTATGCAAGGGAAGCCTGCTCAATGGACCTTTCACCAGGTCAGTTTCCTTTACCATTTGCGCAAGTCATTGACTCCTTGCAATATGATGCTCTAAGCATGCAGGTAAATTAGGAGCAAATTTGCTCATGTAACTTACCTTTCAATTTCTTGTGACTTTACGGCCTCTTCATCATGGTCAAAAGTCATGGCAATTTTCGACGAATATCCTCAAATCCTATTCTTTTTCATCTTTGCACGTATGCGTTCAGCATTTTAGCATCAGTGAAATAAAATGCTGCATGGTATTGCACTCTTCTGCAGGCCAGCATCATGCTCCGTTCATGAAGCACCATCACCTGGCTATTTTTGCTCACTTCTGCACCTGGACAAGCAAGGAGCAGATGAAAAGGGCTGGGGCTGGATCAACAACTGAGGCAGAGAGCAAGGAGCAGATTTTCCAGCCGCCTGTGAATATTGTTCCCCCCCTGACTGGCTTTTCATTGTGCTGGCCGCGCCTGAACAATCCATCCCAGCCTACTTCTAATACTACTGGTCTTGTGACATCTTCCCATCGGGCAGAAAGTCAGCATATATTTCTTCAAGCAATCTTTGTACCTTTTGCTACAGAGCACCCTGATCGTGTCACAGATGACGAGGTAAATGGGCTCCAAGAGAGAGAGGTCTTGAGCATCTTACAGCCACTGCTGCAGAACCCATACATCCCCAAGGTATGTAGCACAGATTAAGAGATCATTCCACATTTGTCAGATTGTGGATTTAATCCTTTTGTAAGGAAGTGCTGCATCTTCAATTATGCCATGCTTGACGCCAAACTTTGCACATGAATTTTCTACTGACTCTGATTTTCTACTGACTCTATTTTCAGGCTGTAATTGAATTGAAGCCTCTTCACCACGTAGCCCTAAGGCAGCAAGTTTCTTCAGGTTCACAGTTCCACTTTTTGGGCCCCATTTTGGATGTTCGGACTACATCTTCTGTGCTTGGCATTCTTGATGAGGGCAGGAAGGGCAAAGTAGAAGCTGAAGGTAGCACTGCCGATGACATTGCTGCTATACTCCAGGTTAGTCAGAAATCGCTCTTAAGAAACTAATATATTCCATGAATTAAGAAGCGCACATGCTGGCATAAAATAGCTAGTATATTTGTAAGAAATGCTTGCGCATTTTTTCTTTGCCTTGCAACTTATTTGCTCGCACCAAGACTCACTCCACTCCATTATGACTAACTGATTTGTATATGATTGGCCCCAGCTTTGAGCTGTAGTCAACAAGCCTGGATAGTTTCATCCTTTCAGTTTTAGAACCTCACAATGGCTTGCTGCAAAAGTCACCTTTTAAACTAAGCACTATCTTTCAACCACCGGTGTGGCTTTTAACCAAGTCAGTATGTGGTTGCTTGTAGGTTCCTATGGTTCATGTACTCAAGGAGTTTGTTTCTGCCCACTCTGAAGAAATTATGAAGGAAGATGTTGCCACAATATCATCTGCAGCAGCAACTGCAGCCCAGGTTTGCCGTAGCGTATTCTGCTTTCTGCCCCTCAATCCTGTTTGCCTTTTGCCTGCATCACAATCTTCCTCCCAGTAATAGGATTGATCCTGTGAGCCTGAGTAAGTGTTAAGCCTTTGCTAGGAATTTTGCAGTTTTGTAGTCTACATGGCCTAGTCTGGGCTAATAGTTATGAAAAATTGAGAAGATGGCGTGGTAGATTAGGCATACAGGCAGTGTTAAATGGTTGTTACTCATGAAAGCTGGTTACAAAAGATTTTCCATATCAAACTCTGCCATTTGGGGGATTCTTCAGGGATTATGCAAAAGCATTCCCATTTTGGGTCTGAGATATTCCTGCAATATAACTTCCACACGTGGATTTAAATTCTTTTAATCATAATTTGTATGGGTCTAGTGTACCGTAAGGCTGTAACTCAAAATGACTGGGACTGAAGAGAAGCTGTGGCTAGGCCAACAAATAGCTTGCACGATAGCAGGTTAAAGATAGTGTGAATGTTGGTTTCTAGGATTTTTATACTTCTTGGGGGCTGGAGAGCTCCTTCATCCTATGTGACGGCAACAATTGATTGTAAAGCTCTGCAGGAAATTGCAAGCCCTTGCAGTTTCCATTATAAAAAACACATACTTGTTGCTGCCAAAATGACTGAGGTATAAGTTAAAACCTTTTTCTGCACCCAAAGTCGTATCAGTATTTCTCTCACAGGTGTGGTGCTTGGCAACACAGTTTGGTGACATCCTCCACCAAGCAAGCCAGGAGACGCGTGAGCTGCTGGAGGAAACCGAGACACCACTGGCAGTGAGATACCAATAGATAATTGCTTCAATTTGTGCATCAGTGATTGAGCACCTAATTTGAGATCTACTTTCATTGCATTTTATTCACCTCATGAGACTGAGCTGCAAGCTTGTGCGTGTAAGACTTCTGTACATACCCGCCATTCTTGTAAACATATACAGGCCCTGTTGGCAGAGATAGAAGCTCATGGCCTGGCCATAGATGTTCCTGGCCTCTACAATATCATGGATGCTGCTGTACGAAAGCGAGAAGAGGTATCAATTTTATGCTCTTGAGACTATTTACTGATATTCATAACTAATACTTGCTTTCATTATGGTATGTAAACAACACTAAAGCCTGTAACTTTGGTGTGCTACGCACTACTTTATGTGCCATTTTCCAGGTAAAAAGAGAGATTATTGAAATTGGAAAGTGGGACCAGAAAAAAGAGCCAAATCTCAATGCTGCAAGTGACGTAGCCAGACTTCTCTTTGACAGGTGAGTATACCATGTCCAAACGCGCCAATCTCTTTTTGTGACTGCCATGCATGAATTCATAAAAACATTTGTGTGCTTGATCAACAAGCAACCTTTTTTTTGCACATGCATGCAGATTCTTACTAACCATTCCTTACACATAGAAGTTGTGTGCAATTTTCCACAGGGGGCTATTTGGGGCCCACGAGGCTTAGGCATGCTCCAAGAGCTCCCGGATTGGAAAGCTTAATACTCATAAGCACATTCATTTGTGATTAAAAGCTATACAGCTCACTTGAGCTTATAAGTAGCCAGTTGGGGGCTCTATGCTTAATCTACTGCGGCCTGAACCCTACGCTTCTCAGCAAAATCTCCACACCAGATCGCCTTCTACACCAAATTACATGATTTCTAACGTTTTGGTGATCATACATTTTGAACGCACCATTGCAAAAGAAGTGGAGAGAGAATGCCCAGTGTCAGTTAAGTGTGTTTGTGGGTAATTTACCATATTAGAAACCCAGTGAAAGGGTTCTGCCAAAATGGGTCAAAATTGGCCCCCTCAAAACTTGGATGTGAAATATTTTTTTACCTTAAGAGGAGTATAATGGTGGTATTTGGGGGGCAAAAAGAGCTATAATTGGGACATGATGAGTGCATATGTGTGCAGTTTATGCAAAAACAGGCCAAAATTAGAGGCTGATTACCCAACCAGGTCCCCAGGGTCATCTATTTCACCCCAAACTCCATCAGTAGTCTACTTGTATGATCTTTTGAGTTCAACGCTTGATTATAGCATGCTAAGATTTTTAATCTGATAGCCGCCTCTCCATGATTTTCCATTCTTCAACCTAACATTTTAAAATCAATCCACATGTCGTCTGCAGGCTCCATCTGCCACCAGAAAAGTTTGAAAGAACACCATCTGGACAGCTTTCTGTAGCTGAAAAGGTCAGAAACCAATCTGTCTTTGTCTTTTTCTCATGAAAGATGAAGTTCTCCCCTGCTCTTGTGCTGCTTCAACTCAACGTATTGAAAGTGATTGCTACGGATGTATGCGCTACCTACCGTATTTTGTCACATACTTCGCCAAAACAAAGTTCTTCTGTTTCACTTGAGGTAGAGTTTACAGAAGAACCAGCGTGAGCATCCAATTGTGGAAAAAATCATTTCGTGGAGGTAAGTTTTGCTAGGCCCATCAGGGAATGTCCTCATAGCACCATTTCAAGCCTTGACTGAGTGTCTGGAACTTCAGTCGCAGCAGTTGCACAATCAGGCTGCTCTGATGATAATTCACAAAATGATCTGTATCATACAATGCTAAATTCGGGATGAAAGATTCAGTATAATGGCTTAAAGTCCAGATCTCCTTAGACCTGGATTGTTTTATAGTGACAATACATAAGAGACCACAAATAAGCATTTGTTGCAAAATTGCTTCCCTGTTGAGGCTCCCTTAACCTGTTCGCATGCAAATAAGCATTTGTTGCAAAATTGCTTCCCTGTTGAGGCTCCCTTAACCTGTTCGCATGCAAGGTATACTGCTTGCGCAAGGTTTTGGCCCTCAGCCCTCTGCGCCAAAACACTTATTAACAAAACATGTTTTTCTAGATTCCAGAAGTTTATACTTGGAATTAATTTTAAGCCAATTCCTTTGTTCAAATTGGTCTGGCCATGCCATGTATGAAGCCGGTTGCATAATTGTAAGCATGGTAGTGAATCAGACTGCAAGTGGTAAACAAATTAGATGTCTACATGCGCTATAATCAGTGCTGGAGTCCAATTCATCTACACTTAGATACCCAGTTGTTGGCTATGCTGGATAGTAAAGGATTCCATTCAACATGATAGCCGGTTTTTTGGTTTCCAGAACATGATACGGGTAAAGTTTTGGCCATCTTGGCAGTTTAAAAGGAGAGAAGAGGCCAAAAAGACTCTTGTGGCGCTTTGTGTATATGAATGCTAATGAGTGCGAACAGGGAACATCCCCTTACAAAATTTTTGTAGACATTCTGTGAAAGTTGTAAGCCTCGCCTTCTAAGCCAGCCATACCATGTCAGCCTCTCATGGTCCGTGCAAGTTCCCTGCTTATCCTGACCAGCTGCGGTAGCCTTGCGCTGGCCCCAAGAACCTTATGTTTGTTGCTTAAGACATTATGTTCAAAAGTGGTTGCTGGAATGCTATATCAAGGAAAGCATCCTTAAAGCTGCCTCTTGGCAGGGGCTGGGCTACCCTGGTTGTCTGAACCCTCCTAATTTACACTCAACCAACCCTATCCTCCCAAAACGGAGTTGCCCATTTATGTACAAAGTGGTCATGTTTATACAGGGTGTGCCATTTGAATGGGGTACCCTGCAGCTCTAGGAAAGCCGTAACATTGAGAAAGTCCTGCCAAATTTCCTAAGTGTGCAACTGAGCAAAATGTATGTATTTGTGTGAAACATATTTCAAGGCTAGTTGTGAACAAGTCCGTACAAATTTAAGACTGCTACATCAAACGTGAATCAATTTCGCTGCAATTTCAGGAAGTTGGAGCATAGCATCAGAACTGTCTTAATCCCTCTTGTAGTAGCTGAGGAGAAGTACAAAAATGGACGCATATTCCCTACGTTCCTGCAAAATGGTGGGTTTTGCAGACAGCTAGAAATGGTGAGATGTAGGCCTTTGTTCTTCACCTTGGTTGAGACTTTTTGCACATCTTAAAACTGGCCATTTGTTATTCTTTCAGGTGCATCTACTGGCCGCCTTTCTGCTTCAGAGCCAAATGTCATGGCAATCAACAAGGATGATTTACATATTGTGGGAGGCAACCTGCGCGCCTTGTTTGTACCCACTCAGCCTGGGTGGAGCCTTCTGTCCGCAGACTACTCTCAAGTATGTGCGCAAGGTCTTTGTTACATGCTGCCCAGTGACAAACTACCAATCTTAGCAAGCAATTATAGCAAGCAATTGTATTTGTGTTTGCTTTTTGGTTGCATGCATGCACGCTAGATGTCATATAAAGTGCTTGCTGCCCATACAAACATGTAGTGTCGATGCCGTGCACTCATAATCAACCATAAGGATGACCATAAAATCGCGCACTCCAGTCAGAATATCTTCACCTGAGACGTACCTTGTAGGTCGAACTCAGGATCAATGCTCACTACAGCCAGGAGCCTGCTCTTCTGGAAGCATTTCAACAAGGCATTGACGTCCATGCAAAGTGTGCAATGAGTATCTTCAAGAAGACAAGCCCTGAAGAGGTAGGAATGCAATTCTTTATGGTCATGTTGGCAGTCCCATTCTCATCAAGCTAAAAAAACATAAGCTTGTTTTCCATCGCGAGCTAAGATATGATCATTTTTATTACTTAGCAACTTAAAGCTCAAATATTTCAAGCAAGTTTCATCATTAAGTGGTAGGTCAACCAATTATCGCCTGCAATAGTCTTGATACTGGGTCGTCCTCACCACTGGACCCCCCCAAACATGGCTAATTAGCATTTCCGCCCACTTGCTGGCCCCATTTCCAGACCCAACCATGCACAACATGTATATATGTCATTAAAATTCAGGCGGTGTGTGAAAATGCGAGGTGGGGGCGCGGCGTATGCGCCTTTGGCCATTCTGGCACCATTTTGCACCCTTTTGGCAGGCAAATGGTGCATCCCCAAACTTGCTCCAATCCTGCCGCTTTCCAGAATTTTAGCTGCTCTTGCATGATGATTCGATACTGCGAAGTTGGATTAGGGGGAGGCAGTCGGAAAGGTGTGTTCCGTGGGTCACCCTGTCGCAACCAGATAAGGGTCCAAACACAGGAAATGCGATATCTCTGCAACACATGCATGCTTTCAAGCCAGACCAAGTCTGAGGGTTGCAGGCAATCAAATCAAATCTAGGAAATTTAAAATGGAGCCGATCGAGGGTGTGGGTGAAAAGCGGCGGGCCAAAACGTTTCATAACATCTGCCTCTTTTGAGTGCACAGCTCAACGGGAGAGCTTCCCATGCCCAAATCCACACAAGATGTGCGGGCCAATTTTACACATCTGTAATCATCTCAAGCTTGGAGCCCCTTTTGCAGCCCAATCACTGAACAGCCCCTAAAGTAAGTGCTGGGAATAATTCATACCCCAAAATAATCTAAGCATCAATGAAGTAGGCCTGCAAGATCAAGGAGAAAGAGGAACAGCCCTGTATGTAGCTAGCAATGTCACCAATCAGCCCATGGCTTGCATCAATAGATGAGGGCCACAATCAGTGTATCAGGCAAAAGTATTTGAACCACTTAATTGGCCGGACAGCGGGGTAATGCCGCCTGGCAAATACGAAATCTCTTGCTCCAAACTACTTTGTGCCAAATGACCGCACGTTTGGAAATGTTTCTTGGCTTGCTTTCTTCTGGAAACGAAACAAGGCCCCCCTGGTGCTATTGCCCAAATGGGATGATTCCTGTATGCTCAAAATGCACTCCCAGTCTGCATTTTTGACCTTAGTGCCAGGAGTTTATTTTATGTAAATTACGTTTTAAAACTTAACCTGCAACCCAGGGACTACATGCCTAAATGACATGATGATTCATTCAATGCAAATTTGGTTATATTGGCCCCATCTTAAAATTAAGCACCCAAATTGAGCACCCTTCGAGCACCCCTTTTGAGGCTCAAAGCAAGGAGAGCTGGGAAAAGAAGATTTTGCACAGCCAGCATGTATGCTGGAGCATTACACCAAAAAATCCAGTTGCTCCAAGTACACAATATTGGAGGCTCGTATGCAACCATTAGCTCTGTGTGGCATATCTGGGCCTCACCAGGCAGCAATTTTCAAAGCTGATTTCTTGATAAGATTACGAGGCAAATTATGTCAACCCAAATTCTGCATATTATCATTCAACCATTTTTCCATTGCCATTTTTCATTGCTTTAAGACGCCGTTTGACTCCTTTGATCTTGCGGCTCCTCAATCTTGCGAGGTTCTCAAACAATTACATTTATTCATTTGCAAGTATTGCAGGCTTACGAGGCGTCAACATTTAAGCCATTAGTTGCAAATTCAGTGTGCGAGTTCATGTGGTTACCTTGTGAGGTGCAACATGCTCACTCAGACAATGCTCTCATTCCCCTTCTCAAGTTCTGCATTTCAGGGCTTTTCCTCTCAACTCCTCTATGCTTGTGCTGCTCCTCTATACAGCACATGTGCACTCTTGCAATTGCAAGCTCGCTTATTTGTACGACCACCATGCATGTACATAAGTGGGGCACTCACCCATAGTACCTTCCGAGGGAATGAAGCCCCTCTAGCCTGAGACAGACTGCCCATTGGCCAAGTAGTACAGGAGAGGTCTGGCAGCAATGGTGTTGTAGCAGCGCGTGCACCACCCTGGTAGGACAAGTCTGATTCAGGGCCTTGCTTGCCTCTCGAGCACTTCTGCTTGGTCCAATGCACAAAGAATAGAGCATCCCGCCCCCATGAGGCACGCCGGTCAACTTGATTGTTTGGGATGGGCAGGAATTAAACTGATACACTTTGCGAGCTCCGGAAAGTGAAAATTTATTTTGCTACTTATAAGTTGCGAGCGGGTGATGGAAACAGTAATTTACGCATCTGGGAGCCAAACGGTAGACAAATAATCACCACGTTTGTCTTGCCAGAGTCGTCCATAGAATTGATCTGTCTGAATTGTTTTGTGCTGAACTTGAAACATAATACAAAAAGAAGCTTTGGCAATAAGTGGCTTATGCAAATGAAGATGATAGTGATACCATTGTCTGAGGAGGGGGTTTGTCCTCATATCTCTTTCAAGTATTATGGCTTGAATCAAGTCACAATGGATGAATTGTTCTTGCATCTATCCAGGTTACGCCAGAGGAACGTCAGATTGCAAAACAGACTGTTTTTGGGCTTGTTAGTAAGTTTGTGAGCTGCACAAAGTCTGTGAAGGGATACTGCTTCTTTGCTTCAAATATGCAACAGCTCTTCCAAAATTGACTAGATCTTGCCAATGCCTTGACAGAAAAACTGCCAGCCAAGTTGCTTGCTTTACCAATTGTGGCACTGCCCAGAAGTACAGACCTAATCTAACTGTGCCTTTTAGGCACATGCCAATTTTATTTGATGACATAGTATGGCCATCATGACACATGTCGCAGATGGTGTAGGCACACAAAAGGTTGCTGGAGATACAGGACTTTCAATCAAGGACGCAAAAAGATTCATGGAGGTGCGCACAGTGTAAGCGCAATTTTCCATACATTTTGTATTGTCAAGATGCTAGATCTTTCTTGTCTGCCTCAGGTTGGTTAAAAGCGTACTGTAATGCAGGAAATACTCAGCAATAAAAAAGTGGATTAAGTAATCTTGTGTGATCCAGAAACACTTTATTTTGCTCAAAGCTAAATGATTGAGAAGTGGGGAAAAGGCCAAATACTGAAGCTAAAATCCAACACCAATGAACTGGAAGCATGGCTTGACAAAAGAAAATAAATTAACTTCTTGCTAAGGTGTAAAGTTTACGCTTTTTGGCCTTGTCATATGATTCTTGGGTGAAGATTTCATAAACAGCATGCCACTTCTCCTAAAAGTTTAATTACTGGACATTCTGCTAGAGGTATAGCACCCAGTGGTTATTCCGGAGCTAAGCACTTCCTGCTGTGTCCCTATAAATCCTAATGTTATCCATTTTGCATTCCCCAGGCAGGAGGGCAGGTCTAGACCCATTGTAACTTATCCATTTTGCATTCCCCAGGCAGGAGGGCGCAGCCTCCAGATATGGCAAGTATCAAAACAGACTGTAACCTTTGCATTCCAAATTTTGGTGTCGATCATAGAACGTTATAGAAATGGGTCTGTTCAGGAAAATGAGGCAAGATGGGGGTAGTGCAGTGTATTGGCATCTGATAAGGGGCAAAGGCAACCTTTGGTAGCCGCTTTAAGCTTGAATGATGTTTGTTGGGTAAAACATCAGGAAAGCAAAGCTTCTGCTCCAACTTTGCACATTTTGCAAGAGAATTTTATTGTTGGCATCTTGCTCTGTAGCTGTTTCCATGCAGAAATCATGACAGAAAATAAGCATCTTATCTACTGGATCTCTTCAGTCAATTGCTCATGCAATTATTCCATTGCAATTATTCAATGTTGTAGACAAGTCATTCACTCGCGAAGCGCAACGAACCCTTTGGTTTCCTAATGTACACAGAGTACCTTGTTGAGGCGTCTCTTGCTCTTTCCTCCTGAAGCATTTCAGAATTGCTTAGAAATATGTAAATGGATGGACTGTCTGATGCCCTAGTCAGCTTATGACTGCCTACTGCCATTTTTATTGATTGTGAATGCAGCAATTTAAGTCCAGTATGCCAATGATCAGTGCCTTCATGGAACGCTGCAGAATAGAAGCTATAACTAAGGTGCGATTAAGAGGTACTGCTGATTGCCTAATCATGGATTGTACAAGCTTGATGCAATCATTATGTATGACATTTTTATGAAAATCTGCTAGATTGTCTGTCATTTTCAAGTGATTAAGTATCATGGCTTAAGGAATATCACATTATGGCTATCTTGCATGTGCACAAGTGCATAACAAATGACCTTTTAATATGTCTCCAGGGTTACTTAAGTACACTTTTTGGACGCCGGCGCCGTTACGTGATTAAATCTGATCGCCTGGCCAAGTATCGTGGCAAGAATTGTGCAGATATATCTTACATTCCTGAGGGAGACAGGGACGAGGAGACCAGCTTGCGCTGTGCTGGATGTACTCCTTTGCAGGTGAAGTTGTTGCAATGTTCCTAGGCATGCATGATGAATGCTAGCATCATGTGGCTACTTCATGCTATCCCCTAATAAAAAAGCTTACATAATTTTTGCGCAACTTACGCACCTGTTTGCACAACTTAAAACACATGTTTGCAGGGTACTAGTGCAGACATCATTAAGCGCAGCATGGTGGGTGTGCACCAAGAGCTGAAGGCCAGAGGGCTGCAATCCCGCATCTTGTTTTCCATACATGACGAGCTGCTTATAGAGGTAAGCCTAACATTGCAATCTGTAACTTATGCATGTTAGTACATTGTACTGAACATTTGCAAAGTAATGCCACCAGATAAGGCGTTGGACTTGTCAGGACCACCCCAACTTCCCTTCACATGGCACGATCATAATTTGTTTAGCGTCTTCTTACTTTCCTTTTGTAAATGCCTCAGCTTGAGAACCGATGTCAAGTCCTATTTTTTTTAAGAAGCATTACAGGGGTCTGAGGAGATGAATGACAATTTTTTGTCATGTGCAGCAACATTTCTTATCAGGCACAGTACATTTACACTCAGTTAGTTTGATTATCCTTTTCCTATCTAGAGACTATTATTGATCAAATGATCAGTGAAAAGCTTGACTCAGTATCTCAGACTAACTTGTACAAGGACTTGTACAAGGAGGGGGTGGCAGGGGTCCATTTTCAGGAGTGGCCCACAAGCCCAGCGCCAGCCCCTCAGCTAGGTATCTAGGCCCTTTACTTCTGCCCAAAGGCTACAGGCTGACCATGCACGCTCTCCAATGGAAAGGGAGGAGAAGGCAGCATCTGCAGCTGAGCGTGAGAGGCTGGGGCTGCTCTAAGTCTCTTTAGTGAATATGTTGTGCTTTGTAAGTGAGATTGTGCATCAGATCAAAATTCTTGACAGCTGCTGCAGACCCTTTACCCCATTTTGGTATTTACCCACATAACTTACAAGCTTGCAACCAAGTGGTAGCCCTACTTGCAGACTTTCTACAGCACCTGAGCTTGAAAGGTGCCCGTCACGGGCCCCATGCCCAATGGGCTGCGGCAAGAACCCTACATTTAACAGCCAAATATCCACACCAGATCACCCACTGCACCAAATTACACGTTTGCTGGTGTTTTGGTGTTCTTCTTATTAACAAACATCATTTCAAAAGAATTGGAGTGAAAAGACTTAGCGGTTGATGGGATGTGCATTTGGGGCACGTCCTTCAAGAAAAATCCAGCAAATGGGTGCCAAAATGGTTCAAATACCAAACCCTTCCAAACCTGGGTTTGGAACATCCAATATCAATAAGCAACATAATAGAAGTATACAGGTGGGTTTTGGGGGTAAAAGGAGCTCTGATGGATTCATGGTGAGGGCACACATTTGCTATCTATGCCAAAATAGGCCAAAAACAGAGGCTGGGCACCCATGCAGGCCACCAGGGTCGTCTTCTTCACCCCAAAGTTTTCCAGAAGCCTAGTTATATGATTAAAGTTTCGTTTACCGATTGACTCCTTTGATCTTGCGACTCCTCAATCTTGCGAGGTTCTCAAATAATTACATTAATTCATTTGCAAGTATTGCGGGCTTACGAGGCCTCAACATTTAAGCCATTAGTTGCAAATTCAATGTGCGAATTCATGTGGTTACTTCTGAGGTGCAACATGCTCAGACAAGGCTCTCATTCCCCCTTCTCAAGTTCTGCATTCAAGGGCTATTCCTCAACTCCTCTATGCTTGTGCTGCTCCTCTATACAGCACATGTGCGCTCTTGCAATTGCAAGCTCGCATGCATATTTGTACGACCACCATGCATGTACATGAGTGGGGCACTCTCCCATAGCACCTTCCCAGGGAATGAAGCCCCTCTAGCCTGAAAAGACTGCCCATTGGCTATAGTAGTACAGGAGAGGTCTGGCAGCAATGGTGTGGTAGCAGAGCGTGCACCACCCTGATAGGACAAGTTTGATTCAGGGCTCATGAGCACTTCTGCTTGGTCAATTCTAAAAAAAACAGAGCATCCCACCCCCATGAGGCACGCCCGTCAACTTGAGGAGCCCGGGATGGGCAGGAACTAAACTGATACACTTCGCGAGCTCTGGAAAATAGAAATTTATTTGCTACTTATAAGTTGCGAGTGGGTGACAGAATTGATAATTTTTTTTGCAATCCCTAGGAGCCAAAGGTGTCAGGGGAAATCATGGCAACTCAGGGATTGAAGCAGGGGTGCCCACTGAGCCCTCTTCTCTACGCTCTTTTTCACAAACGACTTGGGCAAGTTCCTGAATACGTCAGATCATGGGGCCATGACAGCCTTGCAAACTGCCAAAGTCTCCCATTGTGAATACGCAGATGACATTGCCCTAACTACCAACACTGCCCACCACCTCCAACTCCAACTCGACCGATTCCATA
>LKMJ01001382.1_pt1 | contig 21276 bp, 30 predicted proteins | sample 643391 | NCBI WGS metagenome assembly LKMJ01 (sample SAMN04112250, study PRJNA286221) | soda lake metagenome | biome: soda lake; feature: Kulunda Steppe; material: water; isolation source: sample PL-Br10 brine of Picturesque Lake | place: Russia: Kulunda steppe | collected 2010-07
CCTATAATTTACTTGTTTAAATCGGTCTGAATAGTCGTAAGTATATTAACAGATAACGGTTAGAACGGTACCTACTAACCGTTTTCCTCTAAATCTCACTACCAACACTGTAAGTGAAAATTTCTGACATGTTATGGTTCACTACCAATGCTGTAAGTTAAAATATTTGATATATTATATTTTTATTAGATAACTTTTTTACTGTATAAGAATAATAATTATTATATGGTTTTAGATTCACTAGGAGATAATATTAAAAATGCTGTTAATAAATTAAAAAATCACCGTGGTTCATTATCTGAAGAAGATATTGATCCTGTTATTAAAGAAATTCAAAGGGCATTATTGCAAAGTGATGTAAGCGTTGAAATTGTTAAAGAATTATCAAATAATATTAAAGAGAGAGCGATTAATTCAGAAAAACCGACAGGAGTAACAGTGAAAGATCATGTATTAAATATTGTTTATGAAGAATTAAAAGAAATAGTTGGTGATAGTTTATATATTCCATTAGAATCACAAAAAATACTTTTAGCAGGTTTACAAGGAACAGGTAAAACGACGAGTGCAGCTAAAATGGCATGGTGGTTTTCCAAGAAAGGTCTAAAACCTGCTGTGATACAAACAGATACATTTAGACCTGGCGCACATGATCAATTGAATGAATTATCTAAAAGAGCAGAGGTAATGAGTTATACTGATAAAACAGAAAAAGACCCTGTTAAATTAGCTAAAAAAGGATTAAAAGAGACAAAAGAAGCTGATATACATATTGTTGATACAGCAGGTAGACATTCAGAAGAAGATAAATTAATAGAAGAAATCGAAGAGATAAAAGAAACCGTTAAACCAGATTTAAAATTACTGGCTATTGATGCATCTTTAGGACAAGGTGTTAAAAAACAGGCTGAAAGATTTAACGATTCTATTGGAATTGATGGTATAATTATAACTAAAATGGATGGAACAGCAAAAGGTGGCGGAGCAATAACAGCCTCAAAAATTTCTGACTCTAATATTGCTTTCCTTGGTGTTGGGGAAGAAATTGTTGATATTGAGCGTTTTGAACCTAATGGTTTCATATCACGTATTCTTGGTATGGGAGATATGAAACAATTATCAGAACGTGTTGAAAGAGCTATCCATAGCACAGATAAAGATGATTGGGATACAGAAGATCTATTTAAAGGAGATTTTACATTATACGATATGAAAAATCAAATGGAAATGATGACGGAGATGGGTTCATTAGATACAATAATGAATATGATCCCAGGAGGAGGTTCTAATTTAATGTCTCATATGAATGAAGATATGTTAAGTGTTCAAGAAGATAATATGAGAAAGTTTCAAATAATTATGGATTCTATGACGAAAAAAGAAATGAATAATCCTAAATGTGTAGATAATGATAGAAAAGAAAGAATTGCTCGTGGAAGTGGTATGGAAAAAGAAGATATCAATGAATTACTAAAACAGTATAATAAAATGAATAAAGTATTTAGTAAATTCGATTCGAAGGATGACATTAAAAATATGGGTGGAATGAATATAAACAAATTAGCCAAGAAATTTGGGTAAGTTTAAATATAATAAGTTTATTTCACAAACCAAATTTTTTATATATGTAAAAAATTAATACAAATTATGGATAAAAATATAGCTTTCGTTGCATTCAAAAACAATCAAAACTAAAACGCTTAATCCTTGGCCAGCATATTCAATATTAGTTTTATATGAAAATGAGGAATTAGCAGATATTGTTATTAATAAAGAAAATAATAATTCAGAAATTTATAAAAAACACCTCCAAAAAGTTAATACGGTGTGAATTGAGGAAGGATTTTTTCACTCTATTTTAGATACATTAAAATCAAAATATTTATTATTATATAAAAAATACATAAATATATGAACAATCTGTTATTATTAGTAATAGGGTTTATAATTGGATATATTATAAAAAAATATATTACATCTAAAAAATTTAATTCATATAAATCTATATCAAGAATATATAAAAATAATAAACATATTGGTTGGATGATGTATGTTAAAGATAATAATTCAACAAGAATATATTTTGACGACTGTGAAATATCTGAAAAAGATAATAGACTAATATTATATCGAGATAATAAAATAGTAGGGGAAACGGAAAATAAATTTAATAATAAAATTATTTCTGCAGGAAAATATACTTCCGAAGAAGAAATTAATAATATTTTAAATAATAAATACAATTAATTATTATTTTTTACTTGAGCATCAACTCCAACACGTTTACTTATTGAACTATATGGGGCTGTTCCAGTAATAGTTCTTCCTGATATATTGTGTGATTTAAAATGTCTTCCCTCACCTATATGAACTCCAATTGTAACTTTAATATATATTCTACTTCCATTTTCATTTATAACTTTTGTTACTATACCTTCAATTATATTTTAAGTTCCATTTTCTGAATTTATATTACTATCACTTTTTTGATATTTGACTTTTAATTTATAATTTTTTGAAACTTTATCAATTGCATAAATTGTACCCATCTAATTTTTAACCATATTAAAAATGTGTGTATATTAGGTTATATAGTTTATTATTGATAAGAAGTTTAACGGGCTTAGAGGGATTCGAACCATCGACATTCGGTTTAGAAGGCCGATAATCTGTACAGACTGAGCTATAATCCCAAAAACAGGAATTTGAATAATCCTGTTTTATAACTCTATTTCACAACCAATACGTATTTTATATGTCTAACAGTAGATATTCTCCTGTAAATATGATAAAAATCAAAAAATTAAGAAATAATATTTCTGATAAATATTTTAATTAAAATAGTTATAAATTTTTATAATTCAATATATTTTTGAAATAATTCTTCAGAAACATCTGTTTCATAATCATCAACGATATTTATATAGTTAACGGAATCAATAATATTCATAATTTCTTCATCTTTAAGATTAGTACCTGGATGTTCTCTACCAATAAATGCATGAAATATTATATCGTCACCTCTATGAATACCCTCATATAATTTAATTGTTCCTGAACGTTCTCTTAAATATAATCCTTTTCCTTCTTTTGTTTCAAGTAACCATTTTCTAGGGAAATAACCTCCTAAATATTTAATTCCCGTAATTACAATAGAATTATCTAATCTATCCACAGGATTTGATGATGGAACGGCAATTTCTTTACTTCCATCTTCAAACTGATATTTATAATCAGCTTCACGATCTTTAAAATATTCACCTTCATAAAAAGCTTGGCGAAGTTCTGGAAATACAGAAGAATTAATAGCTATATTGTGTGGTATAAACCATGATTTATTTTCTCTATGGTTAATAATAACAAAATTTGATTCTATTAAAATAGGTTCATTTTTAACTATATGAGATCCTTCGCTTGGTATACAACCTATAGTATAAGATTTGTCATTAATAGTTACAGCAAACGAGTTATATTTACAACCTGTAATTGCAAACATTCCTAACGTATATTCAATTTCGTTTTCATCTATTAAAAATGAAACAAATTTTTCTTTTTCTTTTTTAGATAATTCTTTTTTAAATGAACTAAGCATATATTAATTATATAGAAATTATATAATAAACGTTTTGGTTATTATAATATTATTTAAACTAAAAAATACTTAGATAATTTTTCTCTGTTCGAATATAATGGAAATTGAACTATAGAGATATTATCTTTATATTGTTTTATTTCAATGTTGTTTTGATTTATAATATTATCATAATTAACGATAGGATAAACAAAATTATCGTTTTCTTGTTTATATCCTAAAAAAGTATTAAATCTATTATCGGTATAATTATAATCTTTTATTTCCATCATTAAATCGTCTGTATTTTTAACAGGTATTTTATAACAATTATAATCTCCAATTTTACAAATTTCAAAATTGTTAGGTATTGAATCAACACCTAAAAATAATAGTAAAGATGGTTTAAACTGTTTACCATCTTTTGTTATATTATCACTTTGTTTAAACATCTCTTCATTAAATATTTTTATTTTATAATTATTATATTTTTTTAATTTATCTAACGAAAATTTTCTTTTATTATTAAACATAAACTGTAATTTTTCTATATTATTATTTACATTAAAATAAACTTTTCTAATTGAAAAACCCATCTGATTAATTATATCATTAAATATACAAGTATTTTCAAATTCTTTTTTCATTTTTACTTCTAAATATTTAACTTTATTTTCTTTTATAAGAGAAGTATTTTTTACTTCATCAAACAAACTAATTTCTCTATTTAAAAATATCATAGCTTCGTCAGAATATGATGCTCTAAAGTAATTTTCTTTTTCTTCTTCAGTACATAAAAATTCTGTTGTATTCATTAATATACATTTACAATTACTTTCTTTTAAATATTCATTAGGTGGTGGATATACACCATCAATATAAATACCTTCATAATTATCTATATTAAATTCAAATTTTTCCGTATTAGTTATAATAATTTGAATCTCGTTTAAAGGTAAAGAGTGTTTTAAATTAATAACGCTATCTATATTTAATAGTTTATCTAACATACCATAATATTCATCTTCAGATACACCGCTTTTTGAAAAATCAAAATTTATATTCGATATATCATCTGAAGAAATATTTGTCTTATCCATGTTATATCTATTATGTTTACTATATTTATAAATATTACGTTTTTAATTTTTATACTAGTTAAATATGTGAACTACCTCACTCGTTGAGGAAGTTATAATTTATTTTTAAAAATTTAAATTAGAAAAATTTTAAAGGCATCTAGATATATTATATAATATGAATATTAAAAAAGAAACAAAAATAAAAGATATTTCACACGTTCCACCTTATAATATTGATGACTCTGTACAAAAAGTTTTTGAAAGAGGAATATAATAATTATTCAATAACTACGGTTGAAACATTTTTTCCTTTTATAGGCTTAATTATAGAGTGTTGTTCACATTTTTCTCTCATTCTTTCAAACATATTAGCGTGCATAGGCGTTGTTTTATATCCATTTTTCCAATCTTTTGTACCTGTAGGCGTTTGTATCTTATGAAAATTTCCTAATTCAAATAGTCCTGCTTTTTCCATAGCTTCTTTTATTTCTGAATGAGAATATCCTAGACTTCCTTCTACAACAACTAATGGATCACTAGCATAATCTACTTTATAATCTTTATTATGTGAATTATCTAATCCAAGAACAGCAACACGTTTAGAATCATTATGTTCTTGATCAACATCTTTATATTTGCCGCCAGAATATCTTTTCAATAATGGCCCTACTTTAGCTTTAGATATTGTAAATTCAACCATATACATATTTTATAATCATCAACTTATATATTTATTGATTTTATTTTTCGTAAAATAATTTACTGTTATATATTAGTAATTACTATATTTTAATAGTATAATAAAATTCAAACAATCACAGATAATCGGTTTGATTATTTATTACAATATAAAAAATAAATGAGAAAAACTTATAATAATACAAATAAAAAATATCTATAATATAGGTAAAAACAATTTAAACACAAGAAAGGAACTTAGATTTATTTTTGTGTTCGCCCTTCTAGTAGTTATTTTAATAACCACTATAGGTATTCTGAGAGTTTTATATGACTATATCTTTAATATAAATAGTATATTTAGCATCTTATTCCTAATAATTATAAGTATAATTCCTATTTGGATTGCTCTTCGATATTTTGGTTTTTATAGTGAATAGCATAAATAATCTTTAAATAACAGTTATTTTGGATTTGATTTTAACCAAAATATACAGATTTTACTTATCATAAGAATCTAATGTTTCTAATGGTGGTTCTTGATTACTCGTCCATTTTTTAGAATTTTCTAAACCTCCCATCATAAATCCACTAAAACTTTTTGACAGTTTATTGTCAATAGCGTCATTAGGTTTAAAGAAATCAGCCGTTTGTGGACTAGCAAGAAAACCATAGAAATCTCTAACTCTTTGTTCCATACCAATTTCTTCATAGATTTCATACATAGATCTAACAACTTCTAAATCAGGATTAATTTGAGATAATGAAGATGGCCCATGTAATTGATGTGCTGTATCTCTAAGAGCAAAATTAACATAATCTGAATTAACGTCTTTATTAGGTTTATCTTTATCAGTATCACTTTTTGTTTTTAATTTAAGTGATGCAGAATAATGAGCTTTCCAAGCATTTACAAGAGACAAAACTTCTGCAATAGCTTTATTTCTTGTTTCAGCTTTTGGATTAATAACACTACTATTTAGATGCTCGTAATTAATAGTATCGTGATAACAAGTACAACTTTGTCTCAAATTATCTTCTTTTAGAATCTCTCTATTAGTGAATAAATAATTCATATTTCTACTAACAGAAGCAGATGTATTTTGTACAGCTTCTATAGCTTCTTCAGAAAATTCACGATCATAACGCGGGTCAGAATTTGTATTTTCAATTAGTTCAATTAATACTTCTTCAATATTGTATGATGAATATTGAGTATGATGAACAGAATAAGTTTTATTATTGTATTTGATTCTTTTTTCTGAAAGCGTTGCAAATTCAAGTAAATATTTATGAAGTGATTCTGCGTCAGAAAACATAATATTCATTACTTATCACCTCGTTTATATGGTACGGTAATTCTTCCTGTATCTGTATAATGCGTAATTTCATTATCTCCAATACCAATTACATTTGGAGATTCTTCTTCTCCACTTAATCCAGATAGAATTAATTGCATTTTTGCATTACGTAAGTATCTATAAGATACCACAGGAGCTAATTCTGAATGATTATTGTAATTATTTTTAGATTTGTCATGTTTACTCGTACCCCAATCTGAATATTCTGAAAATTTAGTTGGTTCACATTTTTTCTCATAATATTCTGCTACTTTACTAGCTAATTCTGAAATGAATTCTTCCCATTTATTACCATATTTTAACAGAACAGCATGAGAGTCAATTTTATTCATTTTGTATACAGAACCATCTTGAAGTTCTATATTGAATCCAATATCATCTAACTTATGTTCAAAGTTATCTAAATTATTTTTGAACTCATTATTGTCAGTTTTATTTCGAAGAGACGGCGTATAAGTGGGTTTGTTTAATTTATTATTATTATTATTGAGACAATTATTACAACATAGACCTTTTTTACTCATATGTACTTTTTTATATTCAGTACAATAGACGCATTTTGCCATACCTACGATTTCTCCCCCGTATGTATCAGACATACTCTAAAATACGCTATTTTTATATTTAAATCTTGTCATTTAGGTTTGAAGATGGAGAATTAAGCGTTATATTACCTAATTACTTATATCGTGGTAAAGATGCACAAACGGATTTGTTGAGGTAGTCGTTAATGGCGTACCGTCGCTGCTGGTACAGTTTTTCAATACGTTGGGTCGTGCCGTCGATACCTTGCTTATCCTTGATGGACTGGTAGTGAGCGATGCGCTTGTTGAACCATCGATTTTGAGATTTGAGGTGTCGCCCATCTACAATGAATGAACGACCTCGATGGTCAACGCACGTCGCCAGATTGTCCACACCAAGGTCGATACCGAGCCACGACCCGTTAATCGTCTCGATTTCCTCTACATCTTGCTCGTACAGGACTCGATACTCGAAGTACTGTGCATCAGCTTGTGGTAGGATTTGCACACGCTTGACGTTCGCTTCCTGCACTTCCTCGTAGGTGAATGGAATTTTGATTTCCGTCAGGTCGCAATCGAACTCGTCTCGATACGAGTATGGGACTCCAAGTCGGATGTGGTCGTCCTTGACTTGGAACGATTGCGATGGGAATTCCAGCCTGTAGTACCCATCTTTATCGAGATAGGATGGTGGACTGATGTCGGCGTCGTACTTGTTTTCTCGTTTCTTCTCTACGAGGTTGAAGAAGGATTTGAATCCTTTATCAACATTTTTCATTGTTTGTTGTGCGACTTGGCTTGGAAGTACCTCATAGTTCCAGTTGTCTTTCAACTGGTCGTAAGCGTCGTAGTAGTTGAGATACTCTCCATTGTCAAAATAGTACTGACGAACTTCGTAGAGGGTTTTGTTATAGAGGTTTTTCGAGAGATGGCTCATACTCCGCAGTACCTCGTACTCTTCGTCAGTCAAGCCGTCGAGATTCTGATGGAGTGTCTGAACCATTCTATTTAGATATATGTTAGCCTGTATTATTAATCTTTTGGGTATTTGTTTGATTCAACTGTTTGTCGGGCGTATCCCCTCCCTACTGCGCTACTCACTCGCTTCGCTCGCTGCGTTGCTCCTTGAGGAAGGGGTCTTTCCCTCGATTTTAGATAAAGTAGATGCAACAAAAGTTAAAAATTATTATAAAGAAAGTTAACGAATATTTTTATTTTTTTATTTTTTGATTTGATTTAAATATAATATTATTTTCAATTATATTATTAATAAAGTTTTTACTTTGTTTATTTGTTATTTTATCTTCAAAGGAAATCATTATACATTTATCATCTTCATATATTCTAGATTTAATATTATTATAATTATATTTATATCCTAACGCAAATTTATTAACTTTTGTATAATCAATTACAAAATAATCATTTTCTGAATGTAAATATACACTTTTAACGAAACTTTCTTTTTTAAATTTTTTTAGTGTATTAGGAATAACAAGATTTGATTCTTCAAACCAGTTTTTAATATCTTTATATGATAAGGTATTATATTCTAAATTATTTATTTTAATATTTAATATATTTGGGCTTTCAAAATATCCGTGTGTGTTATCTATTTCTTGTGTTCCAAATTCTATTCCTGTTATTTCATAATCTGGATACATAATTCGATTTGTATGCGTTTTTTTATTTATATGATTAGTATCATCTAATAATTTAAATCTTTGATATATTTCATCTCCCGACAATCTTATATCTAACTTGTAGATAAATTCTTTCGTTATATTGATATCGTCTATATTTACGTACTTCATAACAAATAGTTATTTTTTAATTAATTTAAATATTTTTATTATATTTTAAACAATTATTTGTAATAAAATATATAGTGTAATTATGTATTATTTTATATAATGAAAAGGAGAGATTTTTTATTAATAACTGGATGTTGTAGTAGTTTAACTTTATTATCTGGTTGTATTGATGATATTACAGAATTTAATTCTAATCCTGGTGAAGTTAAAACGGATATAATTGATCAGAAAGAATATAGTTTAAAAAATTTTGATAATTATAGTATTGAAGAATCTATTAAAATATCGAACAATAATCAAGATTTAATCATTAGATCTTGGTTTACAACATATACAAAAGAAACAGATAATACAATTAAATCAAATACAAATACCATATCAAGTATATATAATATTTTTACGACGCCTTCTGCTAATATAGCCAATAAAGAACTTAATCCTGTATTTTATGAAGATATAAGTGATTTAACGAAAAGATTAGAAGATAGTTTACAAGATTTTGAAATTGAAGTACATGATAAAATAGAAAAATATAATTTAACAAATAAAAATATTGAAAAAACTATAAAAGTAGAAAAATTTAATGCTACATTTAAATTTATGAATTACGGTATGAATATTGATAGTTACATATATAGATCTCAATTTAAATTTGATAATGATTTAATTTTATTATTGGGTGGACATATTAATAACGTGAATGAAGAAGATACAATAAATAAAATGATAGAAAATACTTATACGAAACCTATAGAAGATTTAAATATATATAATAATTTATAATAACATAATTTTTAAATAAGTTATATATTATACTAAACTAAAAAGTAGATATACATGAATATATTAATGATATCTGCTGTTTCTGAAAATAATGTTATTGGAAATAATAATAATTTACCTTGGCATATTAAAGAAGATTTAGATCACTATCATAATACCGTAGAAGGAAATATCGTTGTAATGGGTAGAAAAACATTTGAAAGTACACCTGAACCAAAGAGCAATACAGACTATATTGTTTTTACAAGAAATAAAGAATTAGTGTATGATTATAATAATGTATATACTGTTTCAAACGTGATAGAATTTTTAGAAATACAAGATAAAATAGATAAAGAAGATGTATATATTTCAGGTGGTGAAAAAATATATAACTTATTTTTACCAATAGCAACTGAATTAATTATATCTAAAATACATTCAGAATATGAAGGAGATACTTATTTTCCAGAATACGAGGAAGAAAATTGGACTATTGTTAAAAAACAAGATTATGATGAATTTACAATATATTGGATGGAAAGGAAAAATACATCATTAATTCAAAATATAAAACAATAATAAATCTTTGTAATATACATTCATTATTGTTAAACTGTTGGCAAGAACTTTTATAACATATTGGTTTGTATAGAGAAGTAGACAGGGGGAATTGATGAAAGGTAATTGGATGCAGAGCTTAGTAGATGAGAGTACAAAGAACACCATGGAAATACAGATTAAACACGTTATAAAACATAAAACATGGACAGAAGAAATAGAATTAATAAAAATTGAAAATAAAGGAACGATTAGTTTCATGTTAGGATTTGAAAATAATATATTACACTGTACTATATATGTACCATCAGAACCTAATTTATTAATACCAGATCCTAAAACTGGTGATATTTATACTCATCCTACATTAGAACCTAATGAGGTTATATCGAAAAGACCAACAAGACTATCAGAATTATATCCGCAAGGATCTATTGTAAATGATATTATTAAACATATTCGCACCCGTGACTATATATATACAAATTTTTATTCTGTTGAAGAAGAATATGAAGGTGATTTTGTTTGTAAATGGTTAGAACAAAATTATAATAAAAATAACTACATTAAAGGTGCATTTGTTAATGAATTTGAAGTTAAATTATGTGAAATTATCTAAACTTTTTTGTGTCTGTTTTTCTTCTAATTTATTTATTGTATTATCTATATAATCTAAATTAATTCCTTTATCACGTAAATATGTTTTAAAATTATCAACATTTGGGTTAGGCGTTTTAGGTTGATCAAAATCATTATTTATTTCATAATTACTAAATAACTTATATATCTCGTCAAAATTTTGAATATCATATTCATCTTTGATTTCTTTAACATTATCATATTCTTTAACATATTTTATACTCTTTTTTGGACCGATACCATATACTCCTTCATTATAATCTGTACCGCATAATAAAGAAGCTACTATTAATTGTTTTTTGTTAATGTTTAAATTATGTAATGTTTTATGATAATTCATTATTTCAATAGTTTTTTCTGATTTAGTAAATTTTCTAACGGTTTTTTCTGAACCAAATAATAAACAATCATAATCTTCAGATATAACATAATCTATTTCATCACTCTTAGACATGTATGATGCTTGTGCTTCAGCAGCAGAAGGTGCTACCATATAATCAATATTCAAAATATCAAACATTTCCTTTGTAGTCTCAATAATATCTTTATCTATCTGTTGTGCCCGAGCTTCATATATTGATCTTTGTATTTCGTCATTAGCTTCTGATGCTTTTTTAGCAGCTTCTTCTCGTTTTTTCCTCCTTTCATCTAATTCATTCTCTTTTAAATCATGACTAATTCCATCAAATATAAAAATAGGTTTTAAATTTAATTCAAGAATTTTTGATAATCCTCTTGGAACGCCAATTAAATTAGGTAATAAGTTACCTTCATTATCTTTATATGCTTGTTTATTTGTGTACTTAGTCGTTGTTTTTATATATCTATACAACCAATTGGGTGCATCGATTGCTACCGTAGAACCAATTATTTTTTCTTCGTCAACTTTTTCAATATGTGCAATATTTCTTATATCTGAATTACCCATATTATATATTTACGAACCAATGTATTTATTATTTTTCTTTTCAAACACCAATATATTAATTACATATAAAAATTAATTCTATATATGAAAAATAAAATGATTTTATCAGGATGCATATTTATAACGAGTATTATAACAATGGCATTATATTCAATTATACAACCTCCAATAAACACTATAATACCATTTATATTTTCATTAATACTATGGGTTATAGGTTTAGGTATAATTGTTTACGTTATAGCTCAATGGTATCATAAAAACTGGACGGAAAGATTTGAACAAGAATTAGAAAAACAAAGAGCAAGTGAAGTATCAGAATGAATCTTAATAAATTTTTATAATCAATATATTTATAACCATTAATTAAATAATATATACTAATGAATACTCAAAAACTATATAAAGAAATATATGATAAAATAAATTTTAATTTCAATAATATATCTTCTTTGAATAACTGTGGTCGGATAAATTCAAATATTAGATTAGATTTAAAAGAACATTTCAAACACGTTAAGATGGTTCATGGTACTGTATCAGATAATAAAAATAAAGCAGAACATATGTTTATAATAATACCTGAGACTGAATTTAATTCTAATTTCGGTCCAGTTGTTGTAGATGGATCTATTGATCAATTTAATAACTATAATAAAGATAATGGTAGCGTGAACGTGTCTTTTGGTAATAAAAATTCAATTGAATCATTATATATTGGAACACTTGAAAATTCTCCATATCATGATAGAAATTATAAAGAGGAAATCTATAGGTGAACCTATAAATATATAAATATAAAAAATATAATTACTAATAAATGAAAATTAAACTGAAACAAATAGGATTGACGATTTCATATATAATAATTATATTAATAATATTTTCCACGTCTTTTGCATTTCTTGGTTCAAATCCTATTGAAGAAATTATTGAACAGCAAGATATACAATTTGAAAGTGAATTTGACAATGGTTTAAGTACAGAATTAGATCAATTAGAATCAACTATTGAATACGAATCAGGAGATACTATAGATACGGAAATTTTGATATCTGATAATCAAGCTGAAATTGAAAGAATAATTGAAATTGAAAAAGATGAAAATAAAAATAAGCATACGAAAAAATTTAATGAAAATGAAATAACAGAACTTACTGATTTTGAACCATTATTTGGAGAACCTGATTATAATATAACTGATTCTGGAGAATTAGAATTAATATCTGAAATGGAGTATGGTTTTTCAAGCAATTTGTTTATGTTTTCGTATATATCTAAAATAGACTATCAAGAGACAAATGAAAATAAAGAACATATCATTGAATTAGATAATAAAAATAATAATACATCAAATACAATAATTAAGACAGATAAAATTATTAAAGATAAAATTAGTAATACAGATAATGAAGTAAATAAAAAAGAAGATAATAAAATAGAAATAATAGGTGAAGATTCTTTTGAAATAACTTTAATATATAAATAATTATTTATATTTATTAAATTTAACTTCACCTTCTTTTTTAATTTCTCCAACTCTATCATGTATAAATTTTTCTGGTGTATGATATATCCCATGAGTTTCTGCATTAATTGTGATTTCTCCAACTACTTTAGAGTTATCATATGATAATTCTTCATCTTCTGATTGAGGTAATCTTGGATATGAAATTAATATAAAACAAGTATAATTTTTTGTTTCTTTACAGTATCTTAATTTTCCTAAATGTAGTAAATTTCCTCCAAAGTCAAATCGAAGACCTTTTTCAGCTTTTTTTCTTGCTTCTTTTTTAGATAACATAATAATATAAATATATATTAGATATTTAAATTTTATTGTTTTTTATAATTAAATGCTTTTTTTGGATCAGAACTAGATAAATTATTTTGTTCTAAAATATGATAGACCTTAGAATGTGGAGATCCTCGTAATAATTTAATTATTGATTTTCTAGCTAATTTAATATTTTCATATTTACCTATTAGGTATATTTCTTGATCTGAAATATTTATATTAGTATTAGATAGTTCACTTATGATTTCTTTTGTTCGACCATTTTTACCTATAACTCTTCCTATCTGTCTTTTTCTATCTTTTTTATTTCTTGTATATTCATTTATATTTATTATATTAAATTTAAAATTAGAATAATATATATCCATAGCATCATGAATATTAAAACCTGAATTTATAGCTTTTAAAATATCTATTGTTAATAATTTATTAATTTTGTTTTCATTATTAACTTCAATAATTTTGGAGTTTTGGTCTATTTTTAATTTTGAACCTGTTGTATTTTCTATTAATTCTATATTTTCTTTATTTGTAAAAATATTAAATTGTTTATCTGATATTTGTATGTAATTCATAAACATATTGTATTTGTACTTTTGTAGTTTTATTCTTTTCGTTAAAAAATTTATAATTATATTACTATAATAATATAGTAAAAACCAAAAGTGTTTTATATATAAAAAACATGGTTTAATTAACGATAAATCAAGTATTTTAACAAATATAGATGATCAAATTATGAAAGAAAATGATATAACTATAAATCAAGATCAGAATAGTGAAATAAACGAAAATAATGACTTGATTGGAGGATTAGATATAGAAACAAGTGAAGATATAGAAGTTCCAGATAAATTATTAGATCAAGTTATTGGACAAGATTTTGCCCGTGAAATTATTGAAAAAGCTGCTAAACAACACAGACATGTGATGATGATTGGATCACCAGGAACAGGTAAATCAATGTTATCTAAAGCAATGACAGAAATAATGCCTAAAGAATCATTGAAAGATATACTTGTATATGAAAATGAAGAAGATGATACAGAACCAATAATAAGAACAGTTCCTGCTGGAAAAGGTCAACAGATAATAGATGCTTACAAAAATGAAGTAGAAAGTAAAAAGAAAGCACAAAATTCATTGAAATATATGATTATGGCTGTTGTTATTATATATGGAATTCTATCAGGGTCAATATTACTTTCTATATTAGTCGCTGCTGTTATTTGGTTTGTATTTAGATATATACAATCAAATGAAGAAAATCAAATACCTAATTTATTAGTTGATAATAGTGATAGAGTAAAACCACGGTTTGAAGATGCTAGTGGTGCTCATGATGGAGCATTACTTGGAGATGTAAGACATGACCCATTTCAATCAGGTGGAATGGGAACGCCATCACATGAAAGAGTTGAACCTGGATCAATTCACAAAGCACATAAAGGTGTATTATTTATAGATGAAATTAATACTTTAGATGTTAAATCACAACAAAAGTTAATGACAGCAATACAAGAAGGTGAATTTTCAATTACAGGACAGTCAGAAAGATCTTCAGGAGCAATGGTTCAGACTGAACCTGTACCAACCGATTTTATTCTTGTAGCAGCAGGAAATATGGATGCTATTGAAAATATGCATCCTGCTTTGAGAGATAGAATTGAAGGATATGGATATGAAATATATATGGATGATAAAATTAATGATACACCAGAAATGAGACGAAAGTTTGCTCGTTTCGTTGCACAGGAAGTTGAAAGAGATGGAAGTATTCCGCATTTCACAAAAAATGCTATTGGAGAAGTAATACTTGAAGCACAAAGAAGATCTGGTGAAAAAGAGAAATTAACGTTAAAACTTAGAAATCTAGGTGGTATTATAAGAACAGCAGGAGACGTAGCTAAAAATGATAATTCACAGTATGTTATGAAAAAACATGTTTTAAAAGCTAAAGAACAATCAAAAAGTATTGAACAACAATATACTGATAAATCTATTGAAAAGAAAAATAAATATAATATATCTAAAAATGAAGGTATAGAAATTGGAAGGGTAAATGGATTAGCTGTTATGGGTAAAGATTCAGGAATATTACTTCCTGTTATGAGCCGAATATCTAAAACTCAAAATAAAGGTAAAATAATTTCAACAGGTAAACTACAAGAAATTGCAGAAGAATCTATCTCTAATGTAAGTGCAATCATAAAAGATCTTGATTACGATATATCTAAAAATGACATACATATACAATTCGTTCAAACCTATGAAGGTGTAGATGGAGATTCAGCTAGTATAACCGTAGCTACTGCCGTAATAAGTGCATTATCTAAAATTGGAATTAAACAAAATGTTGCTATGACTGGGAGCCTTAGCGTTAGAGGTGATGTTCTTCCTGTTGGCGGAGTTACATATAAAATTGAAGCAGCAGCTAAATCTAACATGGATACGGTTATTATACCAAAATCAAATAAAGATGATGTTATGATAGAAGAAAAATATAAAAATATGGTAGATATTAAACCTGTTTCTAATATTATCGAAGTATTAGAAATAGCATTAGAAGATACAAAAGAGAAAGAAAAATTAATTAAAAAATTATATGATATAGAAGGGTTTAATTCTTCGTTGAAAAAAGTATAGTACCATAATACTCTTTAAATTTATTAACGGTTACATAAAATCTTTCATGTTTATCATAATCAAACAAACAAATATAAGTTTCTCTGTCTATTATATTATCTAAATTATTAATAACAGCTATCTCATTTTTTTCTTTTTCTTTAATTTCTTTACCTTTAATATTAATATTATTAACTTTTAATTTAGTAAACTTATTATTTTTATTATTTGATATTTCATCTACGGCTTTTAGATTAGAATTACACAGTATAAATGAGTCAACACAAGATAATTTATATATCTCATCACCGTTTTCTATTATAGTCTCATTAATTTCAATTGGTTTATATAATTCAACCATAATTTATAGAAATAAATTATAGTTTAAAAGTCTTGTTATTCTATGTAATAATTATAAATAATAAAATTATTTAATATTCTGTACAAATTCGTTTTTGAATTTGTAACATTTTTGCTTGAGCTTGTTTTTTACGATTAAAATCATATTTTTCACAAGTTACTACTTTACCATTAATAACTTCTAATACTACAAAACCCCCCGTAACTTTATTAGATAACATAGAAACAATACAATCTATATCTCCTGTATATTGATATACGCGTTCTCTTTCAAGATTGTTTTTTCTCATGTTTTTTTGTTCAATATCTTTTCTTCTTTTAAATGATTCAATATTAAAGTATTCTTCACTAATATATTCGGTTATATTTTCACCATTTGTTGTTCCATCTGGATTTACATATTCTCCTGATTGGGCAGCTATTTTTCTTGCTGTTTTATAAACTTCTTCATTAATATCTTCTGCATTGTATTTTTGTGTACGGAATTGATTCGACATATAATAAAGTTAATATTAATGTGTTATTAGTGTTACGATTTAACATAGAAAATGAAAATAAATTATATATAAATTATAATTAAAAAATTATTAGTATAACAATATCTAATAATATGATATGATATTAAAAAACCAAAAATATAGAAATTAATTTTAAATTAAAACGTGTACTAGTTAGATATACAAAAACAGATACTGAAAAATATGCTTGGATAGTAAATAGTGATGAACTTGAAAAACCTTGTAAAGGTTCCACTCCAACAGAAGCTATAGATATATTTACAGAATACATTGAATATGATGATGATGGGAATATAAAAATTAATTAAAATAAATAATTTTATAATAACCGTTATTTATATATTGAGTTAGTCTGTAATACATATTATGAATTTATTTAAAAAATTACAAAACGAAGTTGGAGAATGGAGCAGAGAAAATTTTGGAGAACAACCAGATGTTAATCCTTTCATGGGTGTTGCTGAAGAATTTGGAGAATTAGTAGAATCCGTTGATTTAAATTCTGAACCAATAGATGAAGAAATAGATTCAATGGGGGATATTTTAGTCTATTTAGCTGATTTTTGTAGTATTAGAGGCATTGATTATCAAAAAGCATACGATAGATCAAAAGAATATAACTCTATTAAAGAAGATCATTTTGAGCAATTTATTATACATTATGGTAAATTAACACGGTCTGTTTTAAAACAACGTCAAGGTATTCGATTAGATGAAGATAGAGTCGGTGAAGAAGCTGAATTAGAAGCATTATCAAATATTATATTAGTATTAGATTCGTTTGCAGAAAAGCGAGGATATACAATAGAAATGTGTATTAATAGAGCATGGGATAATGAAGTTAGTGATAGAGAATGGGATGCTGATAAGTATTAATTAAATATCATATTTATTTAATTCTTCCGTTATTTCTTCACCATTTATTAATCTTATATTTAATTTATTACTTGCATCTTTAGCAGGTTTTGTGAATTTATTACTTGTAACAAGTATTCCTTTTTTACAATCATGTTGTAGTATAGCACCAGATAATCGTTGTATCTCTTGTCTTCCAACTTTATTTTTACCTGAATATCTTTTCACTTCAATCCCATAGATATTATTTGACCAGTCTGTAGCATACACATCTATTCCTCCATCTCGACTTTTCGTTGTTTTTGTTACTTTATATCCTTTTTCACGCCATAATTCTTCTATTAGGTCTTCAAATGTATATGGATCTAATTTCTGTATTTTATCTATAGTCCAATTTTTATCTGTTTTATTTTCTTTTTTATAGTATTTATATATAAATAAAATAAATATTATAAATAAAATTATTAGTGTTAAATATGCTACTAAATAAGTATTCATTATTATATTATTTAATATATAATATATTAAATTTTTCTAATTATCTAATTTTTCTATTTTATTTATTAAATCTTGAATATGTTTATCAGAATAAAACCATAATTTTTCACCCTTAGTTTCAACATTATTATTACGAGAATCATACCAATTAACCGTTAAATGTATTTCAGGGTATGTTTCGTCATGTTCTCTGTAGTTCTTTTTATTATATAGATATTTTCTTGATTTTTTACTATCTACATGTAAATTAATATAATAATGTTTTCCTTTATATACAAGTTCACAATCAACTCCTTTTTGAACGTCTGCTTCAGGAGAATATGTAGCATTTTCAAATATACCTTCTTCTATTTTATCTAAAACTAAATAATAAAATTGTATATCTCTTACAAATGATGGCCATGCAATACTTGCTCTATATAACCATCCCTTTTTATAATCTTCTGTAAATTCAGGAGATTGTTTAGATTTATTTAATTCATATACTTTCTGTGCAAAATTAGATTGTTTAGGAGGTAAAAATATTTCATTAGTAGTGTTTGGAAATTCGCCTTTACCCATATCATAAAAAATATCTACAAAACTAATATCTGTGCTAGTATTATCTACTTTATTCATAATTTTTTTACTTGGTTTATTTGGAAATGAAACATTATAATTCGAAAACTCTTTAATAAAACGGTCATGTTTAGATTGATAAGTTAATTTTTTACTCATTGAATATTAAAATAATAGTAGAGGTGTAATATAAAGTTTCTGTAGATTTTTACTATATTTAAACTATTTTAAATAATGATTTACACAGAATAATAAAAAATACGAGAGATTTTATTTTAGTATAAATTGCTTATTAACGGGCCTCTAAACGTTTTTAGATCAAATTAGATAGTCATTATATAAACAAATCAAAACATATAAGTCAATTAAACGCTAATCATACTTTATGAATAACTCGTTCACTATCGTTTTTAAGAATAAAGTAATTCCTAACGTAACTAAAAGCAACATTGAAATACCCGAAACTGATTTAGATTATTATCTTTGCCTATGTAAATCACTTATTGAAACAGATATATATCAAAAAACGTTTATTTCACTGTTTGATTGGTTTTATGAGTTATCAGAAGATTATATACAAATGGAAGAAAATAAACGAGATAGTCATCTATTTTATAATATTATTACGCAAATTAAAGATTTTATAGATGGTAAATATAATCTATATTCTTTAACGGAAAATATTGAGTTATTAGAATCCTCTATTAAAACGAGTGAAAATATTAAGAAAGTACAATCTATTAATTAATAAATAACGTTACGGACTAAGTAATTTTTCAACATTAAATATTACGTTTTCAGCTAATAATATATCATCAGAATTCGTACAATTGATAGTTTCAAATTCATAATCTTGTAGTGAATTACAATACTCTGTTGAATTGTTTATTAGTTTAATATCTATATTTTTGATCATATCAATAATCTCATCAATTGAATCGTCTTCATTATATTGTTTAATATATAAAATTACGGCAGCATAAAACAATTTTTCACTATTTAATTCAACATTAACATTTCTATGAAAGTTAATATTATTTAGATTGTAATTATCATAAATACAATCTTCTGGAATCCACGGTTCAATTGAATTATAAAAAATCTGTTTTTTGTTATCATATTTTATTGTTAAATATATAATATGAGATAAATACTCAACAGCTTCTGTCCCACTTAACATGGTATCAATTTCAAAATTAATATTTGATTTTTTCTTACCATTAAACGAACTACTAGTTATAATTTCCGTATCTAAATGTATTTTACCACAACATGTAACATGTAGATTATATTCTGTATTTTTATTCATATTCTATATGAAAGATAGACATAGGTAGATAAAAAAGTATTGAATTTATTCTCACAAAATTTCAATTATTCAATGATAAAACTCACAATCAATACGAGAATATGTTTTAGATATGTTATAGTGATAAATATTTAATATATAAAAAATAAAAATAGTTGCAATAATTATATTTATAACCAATATATCTGTAATTATAAATAAGTATACAAAAATAGATATAAAAACTAACAAATAATTTTTAATATGCATAAACATATATTCATAATTATAAGATATAAGTAATAACTCTTGTAATCTTAAAGAAGATTTAATCGATTTTGTATCAACATATTTCATATAAACTAAAGGAAATATATATAAAGATAATATAAAAAGAATAAAACAAAATATTCCAACTAATATAAAAATATCCGTAATAAAACCATTACTTTGTGATACTGAATTTAACATCGGTATAAAAATAAATGGGGGTAATAAAAATAATACTAATAAAATAACATAATTTAATCCTTTAACTAAATAATTACCTAAAAATATCAATTTGAATTCTGGTACTTTGTTATCATTTATAACACTTTTTGATAATGTTATATAATAGCCTAATAAAATAACAAGAGGTACTATAAATATTGATGATAATGTAAAAAATAATCCAAGCATTATATTCTTAATTATTGTCGTAAATTTATTTCTATGTAAATAAATTAATGATTTTATATACATATTAAAAATATGTAGTTTATATTATAAATAAATAACTATTGCATAATTATTTATGAGAAAACGGTGCGTATTCTTCTTCACCTAAATATTTTTACCTAATTTAATTAATTCA
>LKMJ01001383.1_pt1 | contig 21271 bp, 22 predicted proteins | sample 643391 | NCBI WGS metagenome assembly LKMJ01 (sample SAMN04112250, study PRJNA286221) | soda lake metagenome | biome: soda lake; feature: Kulunda Steppe; material: water; isolation source: sample PL-Br10 brine of Picturesque Lake | place: Russia: Kulunda steppe | collected 2010-07
CGACCTCGTAGAGCTGTCCGGTGAAGTTGGCCGGATGGCCATGGGAGAGGTGGCCGCCGTGGGTCAGGTCCAGCGAGAGGATCTTGTCGCCCGGATCGAGCATCGCCAGATAGACTGCCTGGTTGGCCTGCGTCCCGGAGTGGGGCTGAACGTTAATGTGATCGCCGCCCCAGAGTTCGTGGGCACGCTCGATTGCGAGCTCCTCGATGTCGTCGGCGTACTCACAGCCCGCGTAGTAGCGAGCACCGGGATAGCCCTCGGCGTAGTTGTTCGTCAGCACACTCGACTGGGCTTCGAGCACCGCCTCGCTGACGTGATTCTCGCTCGCGATCATCTGCAAGCTGTTGCGCTGTCGTTCTACCTCGCCGACGAGCGCGTCGGCGACCGCGGGATCTGACTCCCGAACGGCGTCGTAGTTCATACGTCTACGTCGAGGGCCGATGGCGTATAATTGTACCTTTCTTCCGCTCGCTCGACGAGGACTGGTATGTCACGACACCTCGCGTTACCGATACTAATATTGACCAGTAGTGTTTTGCTACGAGTCGAATGATCGAGTGGGAGACGACGGATTCCGGGCTCAGAGCACTCGATGGCGGGAACGCCGAGTTCGTTATCGACAGCCCGGAACTTGACCTCGTTCGGTCGAGTGCCGAACTTCCACGGCCGACTGACGCGACGGTTACCTGTTCGATGTCGAAGGTCTCGGTACCAACTGCCGTCGTCTACGTGACCCCGCTCTCTGGCGGCGACACGTACGAACTGACAGCTGATCAGGACTCCCTTTCGCTCCCCGAAGACGACTACCTGATCGACATTGACGGCGAGATCAAGACGTATCTGCGGGTCGAGAGTGCGCTTTCGATCGACCGTACGCCGACCTACGACGCGGTGGAAATCGAGTTCCCCGAACGTACAACCACGACGATCGGACTTCGAAGCAGGGCCGAACTGCCGAGCCACAAACTGACAGTACCGCCAACACCTGGCGGGCTGGCAACGGCGCTCTCACACCTTCATGCATCCCACAAGACGACCGGAACCGACCGTAGCTATCCGACGCTTCGGGGACATCCACCGCTCCTGCAGACCGGAGACGAGGTCGAGGTGCCGGACCAGGTGGTTGCAGCGACCCCCAACAGCGGTATCGAGATCGTCTCTCCGCCCGACTTCGAGCCGCTGTTTGTCCTCGCCCCGCTTGCATACTATCTGCAGGCTTCCGTTGGCGTTCGCGACCGGTCACGGCCCGTTCTTCGCGTGCCGGAGCTCGATCTGGAGTGGGAGCTTTCGGAGGGACGGGAGCTCGAACGGGAGACCGAGCGACTGCTCAGACAGGTATTCTTCCTCGACTGTCTGGTCCGTAATGCGGGGCCGTACGGGACCGAGCTCTCGGAAGCCAGCATACTCGACACGCTCGGTCTCGACGTCGACGTATTGTACGACGCGACGCCTGCCGAACGGCTCGCAACCTATCTGTCCGTGGCCAACGACGCGATCCAGCACCGAATCCCCGACTGGCATCTTTCGACATACGTTGATCCGACCGTCGAACACCTCCCGACGATCCCATTCTTGCTCGATCGGATGAGCCTCGTGTTCAGACCCCGAACGTCCGAGCTCTCGGGCAGCGAGCTGGTCGAGCGCTCGCTCGATGACTTCTATCGTGGTCAACGGGGGCCCGGAGAGATCAGCTCGGTCGATATACTCAAACCCGAACTTCGGGGGGGCCGTATTCACGGCTGGCTCGCCGAGGGAACACCGATCGACGTGTTCCGATCGTCGCCGACAGCATATCTGAACCGACTTGAGTTCCTGACGGACGACCGCGATGAGATCGGTATCGTCGTGGTACTCAACGATGACGATATGGCCGACGAACACGAAGACGTCGCCGAGATCTACCGTCAGCGTGGTGACCAGCTCCCGATCGAGGTGACGGTCGAGAACGGCCTGACGAGTGCCCAACTCGCCAGAACCTTCGAATCCGAGTACGATTTCGTCCATTACATCGGCCACTGTGAAACGGAGGGACTTCGCTGTCCTGACGGCTACATGGCAGCATCGACGCTGGATCGCTGTCGTGTCCAGACGTTCTTCCTGAACGCGTGTGGCTCTTACTACGAGGGCCGTGAGCTGATCGAACAGGGAGCCGTCGCCGGTGCAGTGACGTTCTCACAGGTACTCAATGATCATGCAGTGAAGGTCGGCTCTACCTTCGCCAAACTACTCGCTCATGGCTTCGGCATCGAACGGGCGCTTCAGCTGGCGCGCTGTCGGATCATGATGGGGAAAGATTACGCCGTCGTCGGCGACGGAACCCATTCGCTCACGCAAAGCGAGAACCGTATCCCTGCAACCGCAACGGTCGAACCAATCGAGGACGGGAATCGGTTCCTGCTGGTATACGATCAGTTCTCCTCACAGCACACCGGGAGCTTCTATCACCCCTATCTCGACGGTAACGAGTACTCGTACCTGTGTGGCAACGAATCGGAGTTCACCATGGGCCGGGACGAAATCATTTCATATCTCGATCGCGCGGAATTGCCCGTCGTGTACGATGGGGACATCCACTGGTCGGCTGATCTGGCGACGACTCTTGCGGAGTAGATCGGGGAGACCAGCAGGTTGATACACACGCAGTCGTAACGCGAGGTATGAGCATTGACACTGAGGTAACCGTCCCCGATAGCGACATCGAGACGCTCGGACGTGAGCTTGGCGAAGCGATCCGCAACCTCCCGGAATATGAGGCGTTCGAATCGGCGAAGTCTGCTGTCGAATCCGATGACGAACTCCAAGAACAGATCCAGCAGTTCGAGTCGCTCCGCCAGGAGTTCATGCTCGCTCGACAGACTGGCGACGCAAGTCAGGACGACCTGCAGGAGCTCCAGCAGGCCCAGAGCGAGCTTCACTCACAGCCGACCATGTCCGAATATCTCGAAGCCCAGCAACGACTCGACGCGCGGCTTGAAGCGGTCAACAAGGCCATCTCGGAACCGCTCGACGTCGACTTCGGCGAACAGGCTGGCGGTTGCTGTCAGGATTGAATCGGCTCTCCACTTACGCTGTGTGAGAGCTGATCGGAGTGGACTCTCTGTGAGCGGAGAGCGCAACACTTACGCACGACCTGCCCGGTGGTTTTCCGTATGGCAATCGAAAGTGACTGGGGCGACTGGCTCCCGAACGCGATCGCGGACGCTACTCCCGAACGCATCGCCGTCTGGTATCTCGGCTGCAACGGTTTCGCTATGAAAGCCAGCGATGGGACGACGCTGTTTGTCGATCCATACGTCGGACTTGGTGATCCGCCACGAACCACGCGGATGATTCCGGTCCCGTTCAATCCCGAGGACATCGAGGAGGCCGATGCTGTTCTTGCCACCCATGAGCATACGGACCACGTCCACGGCCCCTCGCAGGCACCGATCCTCGAATCGACGGGTGCGGACCTGTACGCGCCGGACGACAGTCTCGCAGTCGCCCGCGACGAGGAGGACTGGCAGGCCGATCACGATATCGATGACGACCAGTTCGTCGAAGTGAGCGAAGGGGACACCCTCGAAGTCGGTGGCTTCACTATCCACGTCGAGGACGCCTGCGACGCGGACGCCACTCATCCGGTCTCCTACGTCATCGAACACGAGGGACAGACGGTGTTCCACGGCGGCGACACCAAACCCAGCGACGAGTTCACCCGTATCGGCGAGGAGTACGAGATCGACCTCGGCATTCTCGCGTTCGGAACCGTCGGAACCGTCCCTGATAAGGAGACCGGCGAACCGGTCCGGACGCGCTGGTACAACGACGAGAATCAGGCGATCGAGGCTGCGAGTGATCTGCAGTTCGATCGGTTCCTCCCCAGCCACTGGGACATGTGGAAAGGACTGACCGCCGATCCGACGGTACTGCATCATCATGCACGAGGGTTCGAGTATCCAGAGGCGCTCGAGCTCGTCGAAATCGGGGATCGCGTCGACCTGTAGAGGGTCCTCCACCTGTTTCTAACTCAATTCCGCTGGAAGCGCTACGGTGACTCGGGGCGGTGTGAGCAGGAAAGAAAAGGAGAGTTAAGTGGACTGGACACTGATTCCCGTGTATGAGTCTCGGCCAGCGGGTCTCGTCGGATCACCAGCTCGCTCGGCTCCTCCAGATCGGAGTCGTGCTGGAGGAGGTCGTCGAGGCACGAGCACACTCTCATCTGGAATCACTCTCGCCCGACGAGCGAGCGGAGCTCGATGATTCGATCGAGGACCTGCTCGAACACGCGGTCGAAGAGTCGGAAGACCACCGAAAACGTCTAGAGGCACTCGTCGACGAGATGGACGCTGAGACGGTCTCATACGACGAAATCGAGGTGCTCGTTCGGGAGCATTACGCCCAGAATCAGCCCGAAGACTTCGACGGACTGCTGTACGACCAACTCTGTAATGAGGAGACCGCGTACAAGTTTTACGACGACCTGATCGAGGCGATCGAGGCGAGCGATGCCACCTACAGTATCGATCGCGAGCGGGTTCTATCGACGCTTCGCGAGATACGTTCCGAGGAGGAAGCGGGTGTCGAAGACGTGACACGCGTTATGGAGGAACGCGAATGAACACCGCCGACCAGTACCTCAAGACGATCTACCTCGCACAGACGATCGAGGACGGCCCGGCCTCGACCGGTCAGCTCGCGGAGATGCTCGACGTCAGCCCCGCGAGCGTCAACGAGATGATCGGCAAGCTAGAGGATCGGGGGCTGGCTGACCACGAGAAGTACAAGGGCGTCCGGCTCACCGACGAGGGGATCGGTCGGGCGCGAGACGCCATCCAGACGTACTGTATCATCGAGCGGTTCCTCGCGAACGTCCTCGAAGTGAAGAACTATCGCGAGGAGGCACGGGCGCTGGAGAGCGTGATCGACGATACGGTTGCAGAGCGACTGGATACGATCATCGACCGCCCGGTAGAGTGTCCCGACTGTTTCGATCCGGAAGCGGACCAGTGTGAGTGTCTGGTCGTCGAACTGGAAGGCCAGGCTGACTAGTCCTTGACGTAGAGTTTTTCGCCGAGCAACGTCGCGAGGTTCACGTCATTATCCGTCGTAATGGCCACGTACGGACGGTCGACGGGACCGAAGACGTCGACGACACGTCCGATCGTGTCGAGCGATTCGTCGATCACCATGTTGCCGATCGCGGGCTCGTACTCGCCTGAAACCCGCGCGATTGCGAGCCCCTGTGCCGTTCGATCGACGGTGCCAAGTCTTTGCATCAGTCTCGCATCGTCGAGACGTACGCCGCGACGGCCTGGACGACGTCGTTTTTGGAATCCTCGCTGTCCTTTACAAGCACGCGACCGCGCGGTGTGTAGTGGTTCCGCGGATACGCCACGTCGCGTTCTATCTTGGCGTCGTAGCCGACCTGCTGGACGGCCTGTGCGATCTCATCGACCGTCGGCTCTTCGACTGCGAGGTCCTGTGGGACGCGCCGCCCCTTCGAGCGGGAGAGCTCCGCATCGAGATAGGCGGGCCAGATGACGTTCTCGACCATACTGGTCAGTGGGTGGTCGGCACCTAAAAAGGTCGTTTTCTCGACTGACGTTATCGGCGTCGGAGCGCAACGACCGATAGTAGCGCAGCGAGCGCAGCAGCGATACCGAAGCCGGGGATGGCATCCGGCTCTTCATCGTCGGCAGCAGTATCGTCCCCTGTCGTTTCGTCGTCCACCTCTTCGTCGGCAACGCCGTTTTCGTCGCTCTCAGCGTACAGCTGCTCGTTGATCTCGCTCACAGCATACACCACGCGTGGGGCGGGCTGTTGCATGTGCTCTTCGGTTACTTCCACGACGTTATCTTCCTGTAGTGCGGTACTTTGCTCGACACCCTCCCCGCTCGGGAGCTCGTGCCCCTCGATGATGAGTAGCCAGTCCGGATTCTGCTCGGCAAGCTGTTCTTGGCTCATCTGTCCCCACCCCTCAATCCCGGCTGCTGCCGCGACGTTCTCACCGCCAGCAGTCGACAGCACGTCGTCCTGGAACGTGTCCTGCCCGGCCGTCGTCTCGAAGAACTCGAAGTAGATGGTCGGTTCCTCGCCCTCGATTCGGTCCGCAACTTCCTCGAGTTCGTCGTCCATCCACGCGACAGTATCTTCGGCACCCTCACACTCGCCGACGAGCTGGCCGATTAGCTCGGTCTTCTCACGCACGTCGTCGATTGACGTGGCGGACTCGAAGTGATAGACAGTCAGGTCTCCCTCGGTTCGAAGCTGGTCGACCGTATCTTCGGGGATCGTGTTCGGTGCAAGCACGAGGTCGGGTTCGAGGTCGATCACCTGCTCGACCGAGGTACCTCCTTCCTCGTCTGTGATGTCCGTGCGCTCCTCTGCGCCGTCGAGGTACATCGCGTACTGGGACACGCCTGTCACCCGATCTTCAGCCCCGATCTCCCACATCGTCTGGGCGGCCGACGGATTCAGCGTCACGATCTCGTCCGGTTGCTCGTCGATCTGTACGTCCTCACCGCCGGCGTCCTCGAAGGTTGCCGGGAACTCACACTGGAGTTCCTGACCGCTCGCATCCCCCGTCGCCGCGCCGGGCGCGACTGCACCCACTGCGCCCGCCATGACGACCAGCAGCGCGACGGCAACTCGTAGTAGTGTTCGTGTCATCACATGAACGATGCAGAGTAATCAATAAATATTTGTCTAATGAAAGCGAGATTGCAAACATCGTGGGGACAGCCACCGACTCGGCAGCGAATACCGACGCCTCCGCGGATGCTGCGCCGACAGCGACGGCTTCATCACTGCTGACGAGAACGGTCGCCTGGACTGCTGGTCTCGTTGTCGTACTGGTCATAACAATCGTCGTCAGTGCAACCGTCGGACCGGTCGAAATCGCTGCGATCGATGTCCTTCGGACAGTGCTAAACGAGCTCTCTTTCCCTGTCGGCGTTGCTGTCGATGCCGGGCACATCACGATCGGTCAGGGTGTGACCCTCCCGTATCCATCACCATCACTTGAGCACCGACCACTGTTCGACTTCGCGGTAGCCGAGACAACCCGGACGATCGTGGTGAACATTCGGCTCCCACGGATCCTGCTTGGGGCGATCGTGGGGTTTGCACTTGCCAGTGCGGGCACAGTTATGCAGGGCTTTTTCAGGAACCCACTGGCCGACCCGTCGATTATCGGCGTCTCATCGGGGGCGGCGGTCGGGGCCGTCGCAACCATCACGATCCCCGGACTCGCGGTCGTCGATCTCCGTCTCGCCGCGTTCGTCGGGGCGCTGATCACCGCCTTTGCGGTGTACGCCATGGCGACCGAAGGCGGTCGAACGCCCGTTGCAACGCTCCTGCTCGCGGGAGTCGCGGTCCAGACGTTCCTTGGGGCAGTGATCTCGTACCTGTTGTTACAGGCCGGTGACAGTCTGGAAGAGGCCGTCTACTGGCTGATGGGTCATCTCCACTACAGTACGTGGGAGCACGTCCTCTTCGCGTTCCCGGTCGCATTTCTCGGGTTTGTCGTGCTTGCTGCGTACACGCGAGATCTGAACGTACTGTTGCTCGGTGAGGAGGACGCCCAGCACCTCGGTATCGAGGTCGAGCGAACGAAACGCGTGTTGCTTGCGGTATCCAGTCTCATTACGGCCGCCGCCGTAGCGGTTTCGGGCGTGATCGGCTTCGTCGGCCTGGTCGTCCCACACATCATGCGGCTGCTCGTCGGGCCCGATCATCGGATTCTCCTTCCCACCAGCGCGGTCGCTGGCGCGGCCTTTCTCGTCGCCGCGGACACCCTTGCACGCTCCGGTGCCGCCGAACTCCCTGTCGGAATCGTGACCGCCGCGATCGGCGCACCCTTTTTCCTGTTCCTGTTACTTCGGCGGGAGGTGCATGGGCTGTGAGCGGGCCGATGATCACCGTGGAGGACGTCTCCGTGTCGTTCGACGACGTGTCCGTTCTCGACAACGTCTCAGTAGCTGCGGACTCCGGGGAGTTCGTCGGGCTCGTCGGTCCGAACGGCTCGGGGAAGACGACACTACTCCGTACGATCAGTGGGGCACTCACACCTGATCGCGGACGAGTTACCGTTGACGGTGACGACATACACACGCTGTCGTCACGTGTTGCAAGCCAGCGCGTCGCGGTCGTCCCACAGGACACCTCGATCTCGTTTTCCTTCGATGTTAGACGGATCGTTGGAATGGGGCGGACCGCCCACCGTGGCCGGTTCGAATCGATGACAGTTGAGGACCGGGAAGCGATCGAAAACGCAATGGAGCGAACCGAGATCACGCAGTTCGCCGATCGATCGATCGACGCCATCAGCGGTGGGGAACGCCAGCGCGTTCTTCTCGCGCGTGCGATCGCACAGGCGACGCCCGCCCTGTTACTCGATGAACCGACAGCGAGCCTCGACGTGAACCACGGAATCGAGACGCTACAGTTGGTTCGATCGCTGGTTCATAACGGCACCGCGGCGATCGCCGCCATCCACGACCTCGACCTCGCGGCGCGGTACTGTGATTCGCTGGTGATGCTGTCCGATGGGGCTGTCGTCGCAGCGGGACCACCTGAATCGGTGCTCACCGAGTCAACGGTCTCCTCGACGTTCGACGTGCGAGCGGCAGTTACACCCGATCCCGTCACGGGAACCGAGTCAGTACGGGCGCTCGAAGACAGCGATCCCCCGCGTGGCCTGCGCGTACACGTCCTGGGAACTGGTAATATCGCCGCACAGACGCTCGCAAAACTGGATCGTGCGGGCTTTGACCTGTCGATCGGCCCGATTCCGAACGGTGATATTGCGGCGTCGACGGCTCACAGCCTGGGAGCGGACACTGTGACATCGACACCGTTGTCCGGACCGACTGATGAGCAGCTATCGACTGCCCGAGAGAAGGCTCGAACGGCTGGCGTGTCGGTCTTCATCGGTGGAACCGCCGATCCGGATGTTGGTCGGTCGGTACTCGACGGCGCTACTCGACTCGTCGTTATCGAAAACGGGTCGGTGGAGACGCCCGTCAGTGAGGGTTCGGTCGACGCCTGGGTAGCATCCACCGATGCCGTCGTAGACTCCGTCTCGGCAGCGTCTGCGGACGAGAAACGGGAGGATGGTACCGGAGATGGGCGGCCCAGCGATGATGCGACTACTGACCGGAGGGTCACCGATGACGAGACTACTGATCGGAGTCCCCCCGGAAACCACCCCGGCCATCGGACTGACCCTGGTTTCAGTGGGTCCGGTGATCGGTAGGCACCCCTCGAATCCTTACGAAGACACGTTGTAGAACAACACATTCGGAATGTTTCAGAACAGAGCTGATGCCGGAGAGCAGCTAGCGCGACTGATAGAGCGAGAAGGGATCGAGGCGGAGATCGTGCTGGGAATCCCCCGCGGCGGTCTTCCGGTGGCCGCACCGGTTGCAGCGGCGCTCGATGCACCGCTGGACGTGATTGCGGCAAAGAAGATGGGGGCTCCCGGAAACGATGAACTCGCACTCGGTGCTGTCACCAGCACCGGCGAAGCGTGGTACAACGATCGGTTGATCACACAACTCGATGTCGACGACTCGTATCTCGAACGTGAACGTCGCCGTGCGGCGACAGTAGCAGCGGAGAAGCTCCAGAACTATCGGGGAACAGACGATCTGGCCGAGACGACCGATCGGCGAGTCATACTCGTCGATGACGGTATCGCGACAGGTGCAACAGTTCGAGCCTGTCTAACACAGCTTCGTGGCACTGGTGCAGCCGCTATCGTTCTCGCTGTCCCGGTAGCCTCGCCATCGACCGCAGACGATCTCAGTGAGCAGGTCGACACGCTGGTTGTGGTCGAGACGCCCGACCGCTTTGGTGCTGTCGGAGAGTTCTATCAGAACTTCGAACAGGTTAGCGATGCCGAAGCAAAATCGTTTCTTCACCGACCATGAGATGAGTCTCCACTCATCGTGAGGGATAGTTATATATAGTCCACTAACCTGAACTCCGTAACATTTATAAGCCTTTCCATCCTACGTAGTATTAGGAGCGCGGTTTCCCGGTATTTCTTAGGGATATCCCGACCGGCAGCACCGGCCGTCCAACCGCAATCCACGGAGACAACCATGACTGATACACGAGTACAATACCAGGAAGAAACGAACGTGCGGACCGAGGAGACGGAACGAGCGACAGAACAGGAAGAGGAACACTGCCCGGAGTGTGGCGGAGACATCCTCGCCGACGAGGAGCACGGCGAGACGGTCTGTGAGGAGTGTGGCCTCGTCATCGAGGAGGACAGCATCGATCGCGGGCCGGAGTGGCGCGCGTTCGACTCGGCGGAAAAGGATCAGAAATCCCGTGTCGGCGCACCGACGACGAAGATGATGCACGACGATGGACTCTCGACGAACATCGGCTGGCAGAACAAGGACGCGTACGGTAACCAGCTGTCGTCGAGCCAGCGCGAGAAGATGCAGCGTCTTCGCACCTGGAACGAACGCTTCCGCACCCGCGACAGCAAGGAGCGCAACCTCAAGCAGGCGCTCGGCGAGATCGACCGGATGGCCAGCGCACTCGGGCTCCCCGAGGACGTCCGGGAGACCGCGAGCGTCATCTACCGCCGCGCGCTCAACGAGGATCTGCTTCCGGGCCGATCGATCGAGGGCGTCGCGACGGCATCGCTGTACGCCGCGGCGCGACAGACCGGCACCCCACGGAGTATCGACGAGGTCGCTACAGTGAGCCGGATCGACGAGATGGAGTTCAAACGCACCTACCGCTACATCGTGCGTGAACTCAACCTCGAGATTCAGCCCGCCGACCCCGAACAGTACGTCGGCCGGTTCGCCAGCGAACTCGGCATCTCGGACGAGGCCGAGCACCGAGCCCGCGAACTGCTGCAGAACGCCAAAGAACAGAGCATCCACAGCGGCAAGAGCCCCGTCGGCCTCGCCGCGGCAGCCGTCTACGCCGCACCGCTGCTCTGCAACGAATCGGTCACCCAGTCGGAGGTCAGTGATGTCACCGACATCTCGGAAGTGACGATCCGCAACCGCTACAAGGAGCTACTCGAAGCCGACGGTCAGGCGCAGTTCGCCTGAGGACTGGTAGTCTCCGTGGTTGCGGTGCGGTCTTTTCTCTTTCCGTCACCGGTTGAGCGACTGGCTCGACCATAGCTCCCTGATCAGCCCTCGACGATCCGCTCGGGTGTCAACGCGTCGGCGTAGAACCACCAGCAAACGACCAGCACGGCAGGAACGAACACGGGGAGTACAGTCGCTGTTGGGTGGCTGAATCCGATCGTATACCGAAGCATCGACAGCGCGGCGAGTACCAGCAACCCTGCCGTGACGCGCCGGTCCTCCCGATCGAACGCTGCGCCGCTCGCAGCGCTGCCGAGTGCACAGCAGTACAGCAGCGTCGCGATCGGCCACGCCTGCAAGTGACGGGGCAGCGCACGGAATCCTCTGGTGTACTCGAACAGATAGTCCCACATCGTCACGACGTTCCAGTTCTCGCTGTTGATCCAGCCCCACGCGAACACGAGATCGAACTGGCCAGGAAAGAGGACAACGACCCAGGGCACAAGCCCCAGCAGTACGACCGCGATCAGCCGTCGTCTTGCGGCTTCGGTCGTCATTCGGCGCTTACTTCCGCGTGATCAGCCGGAGGACGTCTTCGTCGGCAAGTTCGTGGTCCAGCCCGACTTGCTGGCCATCATGTGCGGCGCTCTCCCCGGTGACGCGAGCGAAGCGGAACCGTTTTTCGAACTCCCCGCCGAGTTTCTTCGTGGCGTCCTCGACCGTACTCCCCTGTTCGATCACGAGCGGCTCCTCGTAGTCGACGCCACGCCCCGGTTTGTCCATGTAGATTCGCATGAGACCGAGCTCCTGCCAGATCCGCTCTTTGAACGCATCTAGACCCTTCTCCTTCTCAGCGCTGATGAACGTAACCTCCTCGGGGTCCAGGTCGTGTTCGCGGAGATTCTCTTTCACCGTGTCGACGTAGCTGGGATCGATCAGATCGGTCTTGTTGACCGTAACTATCGAGGGGAGGTAGACGCGGTTGTCCTGAATACCGTCGATCAGGCGGTCGATATCGACTGTCTCGTTCAGCGTGATGTCTGCGTTGATATACTCATGATTTCTGAGGACCTCCTTGATCGTCCGATCGTCGAGGTCCTGCTCAACGCTGGAGGTGACCCTGAGTCCGTCTTTCCCCTTGCGTCGGATGGAAATCCGTGGCGGCTCCCTGTCGATCCGGATCTTGTTTTCGTACAACTCTTCACAGAGGCGCTCGTACTGGTCGATCTCGAACGCCGAGAGGACGAAGACGATCAAGTCTGCCGCGCGGACGACGGACAGGACTTCCTGTCCACCACCGCGACCACTTGCCGCGCCCTCGATCAATCCCGGCACGTCGAGCATCTGGATGTTCGCGCCGTTGAGTTCCAGCATCCCGGGGTTGACGTCGAGCGTCGTGAATTCGTAGGAGCCGACTTCACTGTCGGCGTTTGTCAATGCGTTCAGAAGCGTCGATTTGCCGACGCTCGGGAACCCAACCAGTGCAACCGTGGCGTCGCCGTGTTTCTCGACGTGATAACCGCCACCCCCACCCGAGGACTGCTGGCGGACTTCCAGCTCCTCCTTTTTCTCCGCAAGCTTCGACTTGAGCCGACCGATATGTGCCTCTGTCGACTTGTTGTAGGGCGTGCTCGCAATCTCCTCCTGGAGTTCTTCGATCTCCTCTTCTAGCCCCATTACACTCGGCTTGGAGACTGCGTGCCGAAAACCCTTCCCTTCGCGTCGCGTGAGGAGGTTTGACATCTGGTAGCACGGAGCGTTCCGAAAGATGGGCTTACCGTTGGGCCGGGTGCAAAGTCGCCGCCTAACTAATCGTATCCGATCCAAAGACAGAGTCGATGTGGCCCTGGGAACACGCCGCCGTGGGGTATCTCGCGTACTCACTGTTCTGTCATACGTACTACCGGGAATCCCCGGGTGGACTCGACGCCTTCGCCGTCCTCTTCGGGTCGGTCCTGCCGGACCTGATCGACAAGCCGCTGGCCTACCAGTTTGGCGTCTTCGACACCGGCTATGCGCTTGGCCACTCGATATTCTTCGCGATCCCACTCGCAATCCTCGTTGGAATCGGTGCACGACAGCTAGATAGGCCGCGGGCAGGACTGGCCTTCGCAGTTGGGTACCTGCTCCACTTGCCGGGCGATTTCGTCCCGCACTACCTGCGTGGCAGCGAACGGTTCGACCGCGTGTTGTGGCCGCTCAGAGAGGCACCCGGGACCACGGGGACCGACGGCGTCGCCGACTTTACGTGGATGTACTTTATCGACTACTGGGCAGCGTTGACATCGGGGGATCCACCGACCTATCTGGTCGTCCAGACCGGGATGGTCGTGTTTACGGGACTGCTCTGGCTGTATGACGGCGCGCCGGTTCTACGGGAGTGCCTCGTTACGACACGGGGAGCACTCGGCGAGGCCGTCGGGGCGCTATCGCGATGATGGAGAGCTATCTTCTGGCAGCGAGAGAATCCCACACTTCAGGGATGTGAATCAACGGATAGTACCACAGTCACCGAAGTGCGTCGAGTACCTCCATCGTTCCGGCGGCGTGGACACCATCAGTGACATGATCAGCCGCCTCGCGAGCCGCGGCGTCGGCGTTCGCGACGGCATAGCTCTCGCCCACCACCTCGAACGTCGAGACGTCGTTCTCCGAGTCGCCGATTGCGACGAACTCGTCCGGCCGTCGACCCAGCAACTCCGCCATCGTTTGTATGCCCTCGCCTTTGGTGATCGAGGCGTCCTTGACGTGGAACGCGTAGCCCGTGTCGACGACCTCCAGTCCCCACTCCGCCGCAACCTCTCGCAGCGCGTCTTCGGGGACCGTCAGCCGCGCGGCAATCTCGGTCTCTCGCCATCGGTTGACAAGATCGGGACCGTCCCAGCCGAGGTCGTGTCCGCGCTCGCGGAACGCCTCGACGACTGCGTTTGCGGCCTCCCGGTCGCCGTTTACTGCGAGCTCTTCCTCGACGTAGACGATCCCGCCGTTTTCCGCGATAACGCGCTCTTCAATACCGAGAAACTGACAGAGGGCAACCGGAAACGGGAACGCCTTTCCGGTAGCGATCACGACTGGTTCGGGCCACGCACGAATCGGCTCGAACACGCGAGGGTCAATCCCATGCTCGCCATCAGCTCGTGTCAGCGTTCCGTCGATATCAAGCACCAGCGGAGGAGTCATACAGACACTACAGCACAGACGCCCTAATGGGTTGTGAGAGCGCAGTGACGAGCTGGGATCGTCGGGTCGAGTCCATAGATCGGGCTGCGCTCCTTTACCTCGAAGGTTGTAGTATAGAGATTCAAAAACTGAAGTGAATTACTTTAATTTCTGTAGTGTTGGTGGAGGGGCCATAATATGGTCTTTCAGGGCACTTTCGCTCTATCGCCGCTGAATCCGTGATCGGGATCGATAGGTCCGATCGTTCTCGACAGATTCAGGCGACAGGGGAGAACGGTGTTTCTTTGGTTTCTCCGACACACCATCCAGTATGCAACTCGCTGACCGACCGTGGCCTGATATCCAGACGTACTGCAACAGCGATTCGCTCGCCATCGTCCCGCTGGGATCGACCGAACAGCACGGCCCGCATCTGCCCGAAGGAACTGATCACCTCATCGCCGACGCGCTGGCTCGCGAAGCAGCCGAACGCAGCGGCTTCCTCTGCACTCCTCCAGTCATGGTTGGGGTCTCCTCGCACCACCGGCAGTTCCACGGGACACTGTCGGTCGACCCGGACACCTTCCGGGACTACGTCGAGAGCCTCTCGCGGAGCCTCACCGGACACGGCATCGATCGGATCGTCTATGTGAACGCCCACGGTGGGAACGTCGAACACCTCCGTGAGGTCGGCCGGCGGCTCTACGAGGACGATACCGCCTACGCTATCGAGTGGATGTGGAACGAGAGCATCCCCGACCTCGTCGACGACCTGTTCGAGCATACCGGCCCGCACGGCGGGCCAAAGGAGACGGCGATGATCCAGCACATCGCGCCGGAGCTCGTCCGGGAGGACCGACTCGACGCGGCCGCGGAGAACGGCGTCGCCCGGATGGAAGAATTACAGCTTCGCCGTCACGGCGCACGGACGTTTTACGACGCTATCGAAAACTCCGACAACGGTGTCTTCGGTGACCAGCGCGATGCGACCGCCGCAAAGGGAGAACAGCTGTTCGAGGCGGCAGTCGATCAGCTGACGGCGCTTCTCGACTGGCTCGATGAGCAGCGCTACGAAGACCTCACGGCGAGACCGCACGTTTGACCGTGGCAGTTCGACTGAGATCGACGCCGCATTGCCCGCACCGGTCGGGACCAATAAATCAACGAACTCGTCTTCTTATACGCGAATGGACAGTTCATCAACGCCCGTAGATCATCGTCTTCTTTGAGACGATTCCGTGTTTCGATTGCTAGGGCCATCTACACCTCCTCGAAAGGGAAGTTTATATGGCGAGAAACACCTAGCTAAACCGTACATTACGGCATCCATGTTATTCTGGATACACTTGTTAGGGTTCGGGATTGCCACCGTTCTCTGTTTTCTTTCCTTGCTTCGTGCCCGGAAAGTGACTGATCGGGAGACCAGGATCGGGCTCGTCACGCTGCTCGCAACTACAGGAGGATGGTCGCTGTCGTATGTCGGCTATCTGGTCGCGCCGACGGAGTCGCTCACGAACGCGATCTATCTCGTCGGACTCACTATCGGCTTTGCGACGGTCGGCTGCTGGCTGTACTTCGCGTCGGCATACACCGGCCGGACGTATCACCGGAACCGCCAGCTTCGCAGGCTGGCAGTCGGTGTCTACGGAGCGATCGTGGCAGTGAAACTGACCAACCCGTTTCACGGTCAGTACTACACCATGGAGGCGGCAACTGTTCCGTTTGCCCATCTAAACGTGGTTCACGAGCCGTTCCACTGGGTGACCACGGCCTTCTCGTACATGCTTGCCGGGATCGGCCTGTTCATGCTGCTCGAGATGTTCGCCGAATCGGAGTACGATACCACGCCGCTCAGTGTGCTTGCAGTGCTCACCGGGCTCCCCGTCGTGTTCGACATTGTCGGATACCAGAGCGACCTGCTACTCGGGATGATCTACTCCCCGCTCGGGGTCGCAATCTTTGCGATCGGCGTGCTGTTCGTTCACCAGGACCGATTCATGGCGGTCCAGCTAACCGACAAGGTCGACGAGGCAACCGTGTTCCTCGACGACGACGAGCGGATCCGTGATTTCAACCGGCGTGCAGCCACACTGGTCCCAGAGCTGGAAGGCTCGATCGGCCAGCCGGTAGAGTCAGTGCTGCCAGAGGTCGGCCAGGAAGAGAGTATCGAACAGCGGATCCTCGAACGCGAACGGGACGGCACGACGAACTACTATCTCGCGTCGACCACATCCTTCGAGCTCGGAGCGACACGGATCGGCAAGCTACTGATGCTTACTGACGTGACTGAAACCGAAAAACGGCGTCGCGAGCTCGAGCGACAGAACGACCAGCTCCACGACTTCGCCGAGGCGCTGACACACGAGCTCCGGAACACCCTCACCATCATCGAGGGACACGTCTCGCTCGCGGGCGATGCGATAACGAACAATCAGATCGGAACGGCGAACGACTCGTTGCAGGCCGTTTCCGGTTCGGCATCCCGCATGACCGGCATCGTCAACGACCTCTCGATTCTCGCAAAGCATGGACAGACAGCACAGGAAACGGAGCACGTCGACGTCGCTGACGCTGCTCGAACCGCCAGAACGCAGGTCGATGCGGGCGACCTCTCGGTGACCGTCGACGGGGATCTCGATGTCGACGCCGACAGCGCTCGGGTTCGAGCCCTTTTCAAAAGCGCCTACGAGTTCTTCGACCGGAACGGTGCGGACGCAGTCGAGATCCAGGTGTCGGGTGACGAAATCCGGATGAGCGGCAACGGGATGTCACCGATACCGGCGGACCTCGAAGAGTACTTCGAGTACGGCTCTGCGGTCCCGACATCGGAAGCGGGTGTCGCGTTACCGAACGTCCGTGCGCTCGCTCGCGTTCACGGCTGGACGACGCGAATCGATCCAGAGTACACCGATGGGATCTGTGTGGTTATTGATACGGCGAGTCACTCCGACCGATAGCTCACGGCAATTCCTTCTCCGACGGGCATCACGGCAGTCGTGAACTCCGGGGCGTCACGGGTCGCCTGTAGATATTCGGCGATCCCCCGTGTCTGGTCGTCGAGATCCGAGGGGTCAGCTCCCTCCTGTACCGCCAGAAGTCCCTCGAAATCGAGCGTCCCCGCCGTCATCGCGTTGTCGGCGATGACGACACCGCCCGGCGCAACCTTCTCGCGAACCGCCGCGAACGCGTCGGGATACTGATCCTTTCGGATATCCACGAGCACCACGTCGAAAGGGCCGTCGTAGCGCTCGACCGTTTCGATGGCGTCGCCGTGCTCGTAGGAGGCCATATCGTCGAACCCGCCACGACTCAGATACTCACGAGCCAGTTCTAGCTCGTCGGCGTCGAACTCGGTCAGCACGATTTCGCCATCACTGTGTAGCGCACGGGCGAACCAGTACGCCGAGTAGCCGTAGCCCGACCCGAACTCGAAGACTCGCTCGGCCTCGACCATGCGTGCGAGCAACTGGAGCCAGCCACCGACCTCCGGGCCAACGTGGGGAAAGCCGTGCTCGTGGGCGTACTCGTCCATCTCCGCCAGCACGTCGTCGGGCTGGGGTCCAGCGGCACTGACAAACCGTGCGGTCTCGTCGGGCAGGAGCTGTGTCATACTCGGATGTCGAACGGGCGGTCAAAAAGAACTCCCGGTCAGCCGCTGAAGCCGTCGATGATCCACTCGTGTTCGACCCCACCCTCTCCCTCTAGCCCTTCCGGACCGCTCACCAGTACGAACGCGCTCTCGGCGTCGCCATTTTCGATCTGTCTCGTCGATTCCGGCGGGATATGGATCGCATCGCCTTCGGACATCGGCACCCGCTCGTCGTCGACGATCACGTCGGCCGCCCCCTCGATCAGCACGTAGACCTCCTCGTGGTCGTTGTCGGTGTGTTCGTGGGGTACTGACTTCCAGCCCGGCGGACATCGTGCGACGGTCACGCCGACCTGTTCGGTGTCAAGCGGTTCACGAAGCAGATGCATCGCCTCCCCGACCGGGTCGACCTCCTCGTAGTTGACCTTCGTGTACATGAAAGAGTATCGGCGGGCCAGGGGTTTAACGATACCTCCGGGATCGACGGATCAACACCCCTTTTACCGGCCTCCGAAATTAGACCGACGACAACAGAATGTCGGATGAATCGTCTACCGGAACCGAGGGACTCGATCCCAGTGATGCGATCGAATACGGGATCGACGAGAAACCGCCAGCAGGCGAATCTGCCGTGCTCGGCGTGCAACACTACCTTACGATGGTCGGGGCCAACATCGCTGTGCCGCTGATTCTGGCCGATTACATGGGGATGCCACCGGACATCACCGCGCAGTTCGTCGGCACGTTCTTTGTCGTCTCGGGTATCGCGACGCTCGCCCAGACGACGTTCGGGAACCGCTATCCGATCGTGCAGGGCGCGCCCTTCTCGATGCTCGCGCCTGCGATCGCCATCGTGGTAGTCATCACACAAATACCAACCAATAACTGGCAGGACGCGATCGTCCAGCTACAGGGTGCGATCATCGTCGCCGCCCTGGTACAGGTCTTGATGGGATACTTCGGGCTCGTCGGCAAGCTCAAACGGTTCCTCTCGCCGGTCGTTATCGCGCCGACGATCATGCTAATTGGGCTTGCCCTCTTCGATGCACCACAGATCACCGCCTCCGAACAGAGCTGGTTGCTCCTCGGTCTGACTGTCGGTCTAATCCTCGCCTTCTCACAGTATCTGGACATCAAACACCGGGCGTTCAAACTGTACCCCGTCATCCTGGCACTAGCCATCTCGTGGATCGTCGCTGCAGGACTCTCCGTACAGGGAACCTTCGGCGACGGCCATCCCGGCTACGTCCCGCTCGGTCAGGTCACGGACACGACGTTCATCCTGCCGATCTATCCCTTCCAGTGGGGAATGCCGGAAGTGACGGCCGCGTTCGTCATCGGCATGTTCGCGGGCGTGCTCGCCTCGATCGTCGAGAGCCTCGGTGATTACTACGCCGTCGCAAACATCACCGGCTCCGCCGCGCCGAGCGAGCAGCGGATCAACCACGGGATCGGGATGGAAGGACTGATGAACGTCTTCTCGGGGATCATGGGCACCAGCGGTTCGACCTCGTACTCCGAGAACATCGGCGCGATCGGCCTGACCGGTGTCGCTTCACGATACGTCGTGCAGGTCGGCGCGGTGATCATGCTGTTTGTCGGCTTTATCGGCTACTTCGGCCAGCTCATCGCGACGATCCCCGACCCGATCGTCGGCGGCCTGTTCGTCGCGATGTTCGCCCAGATCGTCGCGGTCGGCCTCTCGAATCTGAAACACGTCGATCTGGACTCCTCGCGGAACGTTTTCGTGATCGGTTTCGCAATGTTCGTCGGCCTGACGATCCCCGAGTATATGGGGAACTTCGAGAACGCAGACCAGTTCGGTACGATGCTGGAGGGCGTCGCCGTGCTCGGGCCAGTGCTGAGCGAGCGCGTGATCGCCGACACGGTCTTCGTGATCGGCTCGACCGGCATGGCGGTCGGCGGACTCGCCGCGCTCGTGCTCGACAACACCATTCCCGGAACTCGCGAGGAGCGAGGGCTGGCGGAGTGGCAGCGACTGACAGAAGACGACGAGGAGTTCGAGCCGTTCTGGGAACGCTTCACCAGGTAATCAGGGCTTGTGCGTGAACAGCACCGGCGTGCCGTCGTGGACCGTCGCACAGAGGTCCAGCGGCATCGTCTGGTTGAGGCTGGTGAACTCGTTTTTGCAGACGACCATATCGTCGAACGGCTCCTCACAGGCTGGACAGGCCAGCGCCACGGTGTTCTGGTAGAGCTTAATCGAGTCGTTTTCCTCGCGTAACGTCGTTGACGAGACGAATTTGTCGAACTGTTCCATACTGCGTCCTTTGGTTGGCTACTGTTAAAAGTATGGCCACAGACGGCGGTCGTGTTCAGATAGGCTGATTCCATGCGAGAACGATTTGAGCCAGTTGTCAGCAGTTTCTGGTTCGGCGTGACTACAAAAAGACACGTTCAACAAACTCTACGTTAATCTGACCAATATTACCGTTGAGGCGGGCGTTTTCGGGCATGAACACTTGGAAAACGCACCGCCTCACTTTTCAATCCGTATCTAAACACCACCTTACTGGTGCCCGTTTGTTTTAAGGTTGTGGTGTGGATAGAAGTGGCTATGAGCGAAGAGGCGTATCAGGACGACATCGTAGTTTCCGCGGACGGCATCACCGTCGAAAAGGCGTTCAAGACGGACGAGTTCGCGGTGCCGACGGTCAAGTTCACACTCAGGTCGGACCGAGAGGATCCGGTGACGGTTCGGCTCTCCGAGAGCATCCCGGACGACTTCTCGATGGACGGCGTCGGATTTCATCCCGAGTATGAGAGCGAGAACTGGACGGCCTTCGAGGACCACACCGTCGAATTCGAGCGGGAACTCGAGGCCGGGGCTGAACTCGTTACCGTCTATGGGGTTCGGATCGATAGCCCCGAAGAGGCGGACCAGTTCATGACCGAACCGGAGCTTACGACGGTTGATTCCACCGAGGTAGGTGAGGAAGTTGACCCAGAAGACGCTGTCGACGACGCATCAATCGACGATATCGCGTCCGAGGAGAGCAGTCAGGCCGTCAAGGACATGATTTCCGGTGACTCGGAAACCGTTCCTGGACTCGAAGACGAGGAGGAAGCCGATTCCGTGGAGGCGACTGAGGATGCCATGGAAGCCGCCGAGGACGGGCTGGATCTTGGTCTCGAAGACGTCGATCTGGAACCCGATAATTCGGCCGACGAAGAACCTGAAGAGGAAGATGTCCCCGACATCGATCTCGGTATCGAAGAAGGCGTGCCCGAACCGGACGAAGCAGGACAGGAACCCGACGATGAAGAGATCGATCTCGGTATTGGCGAAGACTCGGAAGCCGAAGCCGAAGAGGAGGTCGATCCTGACGAGGATGTCGACGAGGAACCGGAAGCCGAAGCCGAAGAGGAGGTCGATCCTGACGAGGACGTCGACGAGGAACCGGAAGCCGAACCCGAAGAGGAGGATGTCGACGAAGAGTCGGATGCCCAGAAG
>LKMJ01001384.1_pt1 | contig 21268 bp, 31 predicted proteins | sample 643391 | NCBI WGS metagenome assembly LKMJ01 (sample SAMN04112250, study PRJNA286221) | soda lake metagenome | biome: soda lake; feature: Kulunda Steppe; material: water; isolation source: sample PL-Br10 brine of Picturesque Lake | place: Russia: Kulunda steppe | collected 2010-07
ACCCACCCTGTGGACTTGGAAGATCACCAGGCCGTGGGCTTCGCTGACCATGGGCCTCAAGGCTGGGGCAGCTGCCACCACCCTATCATCGACCTGGCGCCGCATGCTGCCCATACGCCCCCAGGCAGGCACGGGCGGAGGAGCAGTGGCTCCTGCGTGGGGTGCATTTGCCGCAGCGCACTGAGCTGCATGCTGCACACCATGATCGACTGCGCTGCACACCAGGCCGCACACCATGATCAAGGCTCTTCCAAACGTTTGGCGCAGCAAGCAGCAGCGCCAGCACGGCTGCGGCGGCTTGGTCGCTGTACACCTGATGCAAGAAGGAGGGTGGGCGGTCCACCCCTGTGCTGTGCCGTTGGTGTGGCCCTTGGCACAGCAAAGGTGAGGCAAGTGTAACACTTGAAGTGTTACAAAGCTGCACACGCCAGATGGGGCCGGCTTGGCAGCAGCCTTACAGACCTGCGCCTAACCTCAGGCTGAGTGTGAGCACGGCAGAGGGGTAGGCTCAAGCATGGGCAAAGGACAGGCCACATGCCAGGCTGGCCTACGCGTCATCAATGATGACTCATCAGGGCATCACTCTGCAAGTGATCACGCTTAAGCTCAAGACCTGTACTGCACATTGATGGCACAGTCACAAGGATAACCCTCTGCATGCCAAAACGCGTCACCCCAACACCAGGACTAAGCAGCAGCAGCACGCGCTAAGTCAGCTGCTTGCATGCAATTCACCGGCTGCAACTTGCAGCTGGTTGCAAGCAGCCATGATTATGAATTGCATTGTGTATTTGTGCCCCTGTGCGGAGTGTGTGTGTGTGTGTGTGCATTTGTTTGCATGATTGTGCGCATGCGTATGTGCGCATGTGTGCGCACGCCCACACACACCTGCACTGGCCTTGCTGGCCGCCTCCTCCTCAACCTCCAGCGCAAGCGCAAGGGCACGCTCCAGGTCCACCAGCGCCATGCGGCACGGCACCGCCGCGCGCTTGGCGTCGGGAGCACGCGGCTGTAGCCACCTTTGTGCGCGTGCAGGCAGCACATGCAAAGCCGCACTCAGCATTGCACGGGCTATTATGCATGCAGCACGGTGTACAGCACCACCGGGCATGGATGCAGTGGCGCACTGGGTGCAGGGCTTTTGAGCATGACCAAGGTCTACAGCAGGCACAGTGCAGGGCGCGTGATCCACAGTGCAGGCACAGTGCAGGGCATGCGGTCCGCAGTGCAGGCACAGTGCAGGGCTTTTGAGCATGACCGAGGTCTACAGCAGGCACAGCGCAGGGCGCGTGATCCACAGTGCAGGCACAGTGCAGGGCACGTCGTCTGCAGTGAAGGCACAGTGCAGGGCGCGTGGACCACAGTGTAGGCACAGTGGTGCAGCAGGAGCGAATTTGCGCCATATGGCTGTGTGAACTCTGGACCTGAGCTGCACTTGTGCATGTGTGTTTTGTAGGGGTCGGCGCTGTTATATATAACATCATGTTAAATAACGTTATAAATCGAAATACAACAGGGCTAAATTTGGGCCAAATTCACCCTTTGGCACCCTCTACAACCCCGGTCTTCTTCACGAGCAACTTGTTTATATATAAAGATGGCAGATAGATATAGCAGCAGGGGATCAATATTGGATGGAATTAGCTGAGGATGGTACAAAACCCTACGTGCAAGGGCACATGAACCCTGAAGAGCTATTCAGGAAGCTCACATCAGGCAAGCCTAAGCAGTGGGAGGCAGTGTTTTTAGCAGTGATAAAGCCAGAGTGTGGGGGATTCTGTGTACTGGAGTGCAAGAGGTGCAAGGCCGATGTCAGCCCCACCAACCCCTCCCAGGCAGCACAACGCCATAAGTTCGTAGCAGCAGCACTGGCAGCAGCCGGCGTGCGTAGCTGCCCTCAAAAACACAGCCGAATGGGCAGGAAGACAACCTGACCTCCCTGCTGCCTTGAAGAAGCACGCTGTCAGTGCTTTACCAGACCGTCAAAGCGAGCACCGCATTCCAGCACATGTTGCAGCGTCCGTGCTTGACCCAACCAACTTCATCATTGAGGAGGCTAAGTCAACTGCTCGAACAAATGTCCAGGCTTTGCGCTTAGTGATAATTTCTGCAATTATCATGCTTGATTTAGATGGAATGGGCGCTTATTTCAGTGTTCCAGATGGCTCCTAGAACGCCAGTCAACCACTGGCATTTCCATAGCTTTCTGCCCCCATGCAATTGCACACATGCAGGTATTATCCAAACACCCTATGGCGAGCTGACTACCAAGCACAAGGAGGAGGTGCTCACGCTCGTAGTACGCCTGAACGGAGACAGGGGTGACAGCAGCGTGATAGCAGCATTAGCAAGGAGCTAATGGAGCTGGACATGGGTGATTGACATAAGTTAGCGGACGTAGCCCGCCACCTCGTAAAGTGTGACTACCTGGCAGACCTGCCAAGCTACAAATCATCATCCCCAAGCCTGACTTCTTGCGCACCTCCTGGCTGACCAAGGCCAACAAGTTGTTCCCCCACCTGGCAGTGGCTGCCAACAAGCTTCTCTCAGCCCATACCACATCTTGCGCAGCCTAGCGCAACTGGAGTGCATGGGGCCGCATCTACACCAGCTTGCGCTACAGCCTTGGCATTGAGAAAGCAGAGAAGCTAGTACTTGTGAAGGCAAACGTGCCAGAGGAGTGGTACAGCTAGGCAACAAATTGAGGGACAAGGCTTGAAGCAGCGGGCAACCTGAACGAGCTTCAACAATAGCACTGGGGCAATGGGGAGTGCCCAGCCAGATTAGATACAACGTTATATTCTGACCTCCTAGCTAGCAGCTAACAACTGAATTAATTTTTTTGACTTGCCATTTCGGAAAGGGGCAGCATTCAGCCTGCCCACACATCTTTTAAATCTGGAGGTGGAATTCATTGCCCTTGGGGGTGCACTGAGATCAATAACAGATCTGTTTAACCATTAAAACATTTTATTGGTATATAATACGTTATAATGTATTTTATTTGTATATAATACGTTATAGAACTTCTCATATATCGGTGTACACTGACCCCTAGTGTTTCGTGCACGCGTATGTGGGATTCCAATAAAGATGCGTGTTTGCGAGAGCACCCATCTACATGCTCAGGGTCAATGAGCATGGCCAGGGCAGCATATCGCTTGCAATCTGGGATAATCATGTCTTCTTGCCAACCAGGTCTGCAATGAATTTGGAAGAAAGAGAGCTAGGGCACGCCAATGGCAGAGCTTTGTCCTGGGATTTAGCAGGCCACCCTAAAGGGGCATGTGGAACTCGGGCATGTGGAACGTAGCTCAAGGGAAGCGTTTTGGGCGCGGAGAAGAAGTTTGCCTGCTTACATGGCAAAAGGTGCAAGGGCAGGCGCTTGCACAGGGCAAGCCCACGAACAGGGGCGCCTCCGCTGTGGCTGCAAGACAGCAGAAACAGTAGCAGCTGCCTCCTCTCAACAACATAGCCCTGGAAACAACAGAGAATGGACACCCCACTGGGGCCTGCTGTGACAAGCAGTGCCTTGAGTTCAGAAATGAGGCGCCCATGCATATCATTGTGACACTTTCACCGCTCCAGGGGAATCGGGAGGCATCCACACCCACTTGTACAGCCCGGCCAGCAGACCCCAAGAAATGGCAAGCGCGGGCACGGCCGCCACCAGCGAGATGCTCAGCTCCTGCACATGATGCAAGCATGCACACACAGGTGCGTTTCATACACGCGTACACACTGAATGCTTTGCTCCAGAGCCCTGTAGCTGCGTCAGTTGAATAGGGTGTGTGCAACGTGGCGGTATTACGCGCAGAGTAAAGGTGCGGCTGTGGCCCAGGGTAGGGCAGTGTGGTGGGGAGAATGGCCAAGAGTAGGGCAGCCCGGCCGGCAGGGCAGCCTAGTGGGGAGGATGTCCTGAAGACAGAAGGCATTGGAGTGCCTGACAATAGCAGCTCTAGGTCTGAGAGCAAACCTCAACTACTTTCCAACATCTGCACACCCTTCATGAACTTCAGTGCTGTCACATGTGGTGCATGCACACCCCGAACACAGCCTCACAATAACATGGCTGACACAGACAGAGCTGTGCTCACAAGTTCGACTGTGTCAGTGTGTGATACCCAAAAATGCACACCAGCAGGTAAGGCACAGTGCACACCCACGTTTGCCCTAAGGATCTGGTCCAGCTCTAGCATGGCAGCCTCCGTGTCCAGCTTCAGGCGCTGCACCTGCGCACAGGCACAGGGGGGGGGCCCAGGCAGGCAGACAGAGGCGTGGAGCATACTTGGGCCAAAAGGTGTGTGTGTGTTGTGTGTGTGTGCCACCGAATTCCCGCACCAAGCGTTGTGCTTGCACATAAGGACCAAGCCCGAGCAGACTCAAGCCTCAGTGAGGTATGCCACAGCTTCCAGCCCCAACCAGTGAGCCAGCAAGCTGCGCCAGCACTATGCCTCTGTTGATACTTATGAGTTTGCGCACACACACACTTTCACTTGCACACGCGCATTCACCTACACACACACACCACACCTTGTCTGCATGGTCTGGCACAAACCCAAGCATGGTAAGTGCGCCATATCCCACCAGGGGCACCAGGCATTGCTGGCGCACGTGCCGAGCCTACCTGGTATGTGGAAGCTCATGAAAGCTCACAAGCACAAACGCAGGAGGTGCCAAGGAAGCAGACGCTCAGCAACAGGGAAGCACGAAGACATTGTAGGGAGCAAGCAGGCGGGGGAAAACCAAGGAAGCAGGCACCCAGTGGAAAGGGGAGCGCAAGTGAGCTTCGAGGACGCAAGCGAGCGCGGGCAAGAGCAGGGAAAGCAGGCACATTCAGTGGCAAGGAAGGACCGCGCCTCACCTGGATGAGGACCGTGCCTCACCTGGATGAGGAGCGAGCGCACGAGCTGACCCATGAGCATGTTCCGGAGCGGGTGCCGCATCTCAAACTCGTAGCTGTGCATGACCTGCGGTGACAGCCAGGCCAGTTTGCCCGGGGGAGCCGGGGGGCGCGCTTTAGGCAAGCGCGCGCGCATGCAAGACTGCAGCGCTTGAGCAGCCACAAAGATGCTTGAGCTTGCCGCACAGCACAGTAAAGGACATGGCATTTGGAGAGGGGTGCCAAGGGCCCTGCTACCAAGGGCCTGCTGCCTTGGCTTCCAAGGCCTGCCGCCTTGGCTTCCAGGGCCTGCCGCCCTGGCTACCAAGGCCTGCTGCCTAGGCTACGAGGGCCTGCCGCCTTGGCTACCAAGGACCTGCTACCTTGGCTACTGAGGGCCTGCTACCTTTGCTACTGAGGGCCTGCCGCCTTGGCCACCCTGCTGGCCCTTGCTGTCGATTCATGCTGCGCCTGGACGTGAGCTGGCGCAAGGCGCAGGTGGACGTCATCCACACCAGCTCTGGTATGCAAGCGCAGACACACAGCGCGTGGCCCCTACGCATCAGGCACGCACTTGCGCGGACTCACAACGCGTACCGCACGTGCCCCCTCAACAGTAATTAAGCACCAACTCTCACCTCACACACAGCGATCAAACCCCCCTCGTTCCTCTTAGTCCCGCAACCGCCCACGCCCTCCATACCAATCACACACACAGACTCCCAACACCGAGTGCCGCAAACCAAGCCTCAATAGTCCAGGGGTAACACCCGACCCCTCACACCCCCACCCCTCTCGCATCTTCCTTTCTCACGCCCCCCATGCACACCCACTTATCACGTCCAGTCTCGCACACCCCTTTTAACCTTTAATCTCGCACACCCCTGTTCCCACCCTCCCCGCTCAGCCTCCTCCCACGTGCCCCTCTTTCTCCTTGCGACATGTCTGCCCACACACGCCTTCCTCAAGCTCCTCCCTTTGTGCAACACACAGACACACACACCTCCTTCATGCCCGCCACCAGGGCGTCCTGATCCTCTGGGCTGAAGCTCATCATCTCTGCCGTTGACAGCGCGGCACCTGCGCCGGCACCCTCCTCCTTGCCTGCATCCAGAAGAACCGCAGCGCGGCTCCCACCGCCGCCGCTGCCGTCGCTGCCGCCCTCCTTGCCGCCTCCGCCTCCGCCTCTGCCTCCGCCGCCCCCTCCCCCGGACCCCCTCGCAGCCCCGGGGAAGCGTGCAGCAGGCCTGCCGCCAGACCCTGCTCCTTCATGGCCGCCTCCGGCAATATCACCACCACCCACGCCCTTGCCCCCCCCCCCAGCAGCGGGGTGAGGTGCCCCGCTCCCGCCCGCTGTTCCTCCACTGCCAGCACCTGCTTGGGCCACCTTGATGCCGCTGCCGCTGCTGCTACTTCCTGCTGAGCTGCTGGGGCTGCTGCTGGCAGGGGCGGGCAGTGCTTGCCTGGCTGCAGGCTTGCTGTTGGCAGGTATGTCTGCCTGGAAGTCCTCCAGCATGCGCAGCAAGGACTGCTTGTCTGCCTCAAACTCCTGTGTGTGTGATGCGTGTGCTGCGTGTGCTTGTGTATGTTGTGTGTATCTTGTGTGTATGTGTTCGCGCGTATGCGCGTGTGTGTGAATGCGTGCGCATCTGTACAGAATTACTTGTTTACACAAGTGCCATCACCACGGCATGGGCTGCTCGTACACTCCCACACAGCTGGCCCATGCTGAGCGAGGCAGGCATGGGCCCCTCCCAGAGCACAGCACAGGCGTCCACATGCGCCAACACATGCACGCCCCTTCACAGACATGCACAGTTGAGGTTGTCCCAGAGAGTGCACAGAGTACTGCTTGCGCAGCCTTGGCAGCCCTCGAGCCCTGTCACCGCTAGCGAGGCAATGAAGGCAATACCCCAGGAGGACCCAGGCATCTTGCAAGCAGCCCTTGCAGACTTTGTTTGGAGCAAGACAACGGAAGGCCCTACCCCAGGAAGCCCTGAGCCCTGCTCACGCAGCCCTTGTAGCCATTCACCTCTGGCGAAACGATGGAAGGCCTGTCCCTGAAGGTGCGCGTGAGCTCGTCCCGAACGGTCAGCAGCGGCTGCACCACGTGCGCCTTCCAGCTGCTTGTTGTGGCCTGCGTGGGGCACGGGGCAAGGTTAAGAGGCACGTGCGTCACACAAGGCGCGGGCAGCGGCTGCACCTTGCATGCCTTGCACCTGCTTGGCAGTATCTTGAGCGCAGGCAGTCTTGGAAGGAGGTGAGGCACACATGCAGGCAGATGAAAAAGTGAAGCTGCAGCAAACCTGCTATGACAGCAAGCCAGGAGCAAAAAGGAAGTGATGCAAAGAGGAGGTACAGCAAAGCGGAGGTGGAACGCAGCGCTTCTGACGGGCACAAAGGAACTTGAGCACAGTTTGAGGAGGGGTCGAGACCAGGAGCAGTTTGGTGGCACCAATGCTGAGCAGTGGCTGCACGGAGACTCAACAATGCAGGCGAGGCCATTCAGGTCAAAGGTCATCGCAATTGCCTAGGTTTAGGATCCAAAGCGTCACACATTCAACTTAAGCACAGCCGACCTTCATGAACCCATCCAACCTGCACAGCCTGGCCTGCCTGCAGCGCCTCGCACATCCCGCACATCCCGCATAGCCACACTGCAAGCTTGTGCAGTGGTACAGATTGACGCCCACACTTTTGCGCCAACCATTCCCGCTTCACGCACCCACCTTGGCAATTTTGCGCGCCCAGCGCTGGATGTCGTCGGAGCCCGCCAACGCGCTGTGCTTGTACACCACGCTGCCCGTGTACGCCACAAGGGCAGTGGCCAGCATGTAACGCACCCAGTACCTCTGCACCCTATGCACACATACATAGTGCATGCTTAGGCACTTGCGCAAAGAGGCTGGGCATGGCAGATTTAGGCTAGGCAGGGCTAGGTGAAGCCAGGAAGGAAGAGGCGCTGGCTTCCCCCCTAAAGGATAATGGTGGTGCGAACATGCACACACACTAGGGCACTGGATCATACACACCAAAGCTCAGGATCACTGGATCACTCAATGGTGCACGCCAGGGCACTAAACCACTGCTCCTCCTCAGTGCAACAGCGCTTACTCCAGCAGCAGAGGCGCAGCACGCAGCATGTGTGTTGCATCGGCACACCTGCTGGGTAACCTGCAAGGGGCATCCCTCAACACAATGCCTTATGCCCTAAATTATGGCCAACAACATAATGCCTCATGGTCCATGACACATTGCCTCAAGGTCAACGACGTAATGCCTCATGGTCAACAAGGGCTAGTGTCATGTGGGTATTATGTGGCATCTGCCGTCCATGCAACACACACCCCGGCATTTGCATGTGTGTGCACGCACATGGATGTACAATAGGGTACTCACAGGGGCGCACAAGCCTGTGCGTGTAACAGTGTGCGTACTTGGGTCATCACACAAGCACAAGTTTGTGCAAGTGTACATGTACGCGTGCGCACACATGCACCTAGGTGCGCACCTGCTGGGCATCTGTGACCATCTGGGCACCACCACCAGGTGCCCTGCCAGGGCTGCCTGCCTCTTGGCTGAGTCCAGGACCTGCATGCATGTATGATACGTACGATGTTTGACAACAGGGGTGCACATGGGACTTTGTTCAGATGCACACGCACGGAGCATACGCGAGACTTGTTTAGGGGACTGCAGCTGCGTGTGCAATTGCGAGCAGCCACCTGATGCAGCTCTACTGCCCCGGTTTGCCAGCAAGACATAGTGGCTGAAGTGGTGGCACATGCTTTGTACTTTTGTCAGAGCCAAGTGAATGAGAGGGAGGCAGAGGGGGAGACAGAGGGAGAGGGCGGCTGAGGACTAAAGGCGGAGGGGAAAGGGCTAAGGGGTAGGCAGCAAGGCGATCATGCGTGTCGTAGGCGTGGGGTAAAAAAGAAAATGAGTCAGGCGCACGCCAGGGGTTGGGGGGGTGGGGGGTGTGAAAGGGGCGTTACAACCCCCTCTGTGATGCAAGCACGGCACATTGCCGGACGTCCGCCTGCGCTTGCAGACGTGCGCACAGCCCCTTGACCGCACCCTCACCCGCCACCGCCGGCGCCCCGCCCCCTCCCCTGCACACCATTGTTGCTGTTGATGCTTGTTGTGCGCAACGCGGGGTGCGCTGCGCAGTGAGGTGCGGTTGCACGTAGGGGCGGACTGGCCGGCTGGTTCAAGGTGTCCCAAGCAAGCACGCGTCAGAAAACCTCGCCCCCCGCCCAAGTCGCGCCTGCCCCTGTTACCAGCACGTGTGCACACCACCACAAACAAACCTGGCACCAAACCACGCACGCGGGGCGCGGGAAGGGGCGCAGCGCGGTACCTGCAGGTCAGGGACGCCGTGCCTGAGTGCACCGTTTGCCCAGCCGCGACCACCGTCGGAGTCCCCGCAAACTGCGCTGTCCAGCCAGCATTGCCTTGTGCCGCAATGAATAGGTTTCACATAAAATTGCCCGCCCCAGAAACGGCTTAATTACCCGCTACATTTGCTGCTGACAAGTGGCCTGAACCGGCATCATAGTACAAAACAAGCTCATACAACAAAACACATGCTTGTTGTGCACGCGCTTCCGCTTCCCCCTCCACAATCAGGCCTACAAGCTGTGGCCCTGCTGGTACCCCTCCAAACTGCCAGGTTGCAGCAGCAGCTGGGGTGGCTACTTGCTGGCACAAGCAGCCTCCTGCACAGCTGCCACGGTCACACTCCACCCTTTTTCAAGCCTCTTGCGGTCCGTGCTGAGCTGAAGGGATAGGTCAGACACCGCGCGCAGCTTGGGGTGCCTTGAGACGCAGGTGCGCAACACACGCCTGGCGTATGGTGGGCACATGCAGCCTCCTGCACAGCTGCCACTGTGTGCACATTTCGGCATGCAAAAAAAAGCCTGGCACGCACGTGTGCACACACACATCAAACACACACACACGCACGCACACACACACACGCACGCACACACACACATACACACACACATACACACACACATACACACACACATACACACACACACACACACCTGGCGCGCGGTAGGCAGCCGTGGCCGCTGCCCAGCAATCGCGCCGCCCCCACCCCCTCCTCCGCCTCCTGCCACCATGGATGACATCCTGGCAAGCCCGGACGAGCCCTGCCTCTGGGATGGGGCGCGCGCAAACGCTGGGTTGTGGATGAGGTGGGCCCTTGCGCTGTGTGCGCGCGTGGCAGATGCCTGGCCGGCAGGCAGGGCATTACCACCATCAGGAAGGTGGCTGGCAGGTGTGGGCATTGAGGATGAGGTCAGGGAGCCCGGAGGGTGGGCGCACAGCAGCTTCTGCAGGGCGCGCAGGTCCGCTTGCACCTGCATACATTTGCGCGTGTATGTGTGTGTGTTTATGTGTGTGTATGTGATGTGATGTGAGCTAGGTTTGCAGTGTGATGCGCGTGCCTGCATGCGTCTGTGAAAGCAATGCACAGGTGCACGCATGCCAAGGCACTCCCAATTGGAGGGCATGAGCAACTTGCAAAGCACAACAGCAGAGCCCATGGCTGAGAACGATCGCCAGCAGGACCATGCAGCGCCTGCTGAGCAACTTGCGTGCAGGCCCACAGGCCGCTGCTCGTCACTCTGGGAGTGAGCACCCTCCCCTGCGCCTGCCAAACTGCTTGCTTGTCAGCCTTTCCTGTGAACACGCCACACCGACCCAAAAATGTGGCCATACTTGTGCAGGCTGAGAGGCAGCCAACTCGGTTTTTGAACTCAGGAGTGCCAACACTGCGGTCAAATTTGGAGTGTGACCTCGCACATCTTGCAAATTGAACCCTTGGTTCTCAGGAGCCAACCTGCTCCTTTGCCCAAGGATCACCACTATGAGGATCAGTTGGGATCCACAGCTAGCGGCCCGCCCACTGCTTTGAGGGACAGAGAGGCAGCCTTTGTTTGGACCAACTTTGTCCAAAGAGCAGCCCCTGCGCCTGCACATGCACGCACCACCGGTACCGGCACCAGCCCCTGAAGCAGTGCCTGAGCCCCCAGGCGGCACTCTGCTCGTCCTGATCCTCCACACACCAACAAGCCGGCACACCCACACCACTTAGCCAACCCGTCCACCCGCACCACCACACACCAACAAGCCGGCACACCCACACCACACACCATGGCTTCAACCAGCACCTCCACGCATCAATCACAGCACCAGCACGCTCACGCCAGGCATACCCTGCACCTGCGCAAGGCATGCACTGCATTTGCGCTAGGCGTACCCAGCATCCGCGCCAGGCGCGCCCCACACCTGCATCATGCCGGCCTCAACCCCTGGCGCCTCCTGCTCATCTCCCTCCGACGCCTCGCCCTCCTCATGCCCCCCCTCCTCTGACTCCTCAGACGCCTCCGTGATGGTGCATGGATGGCGCCGGTCGTGGTGGTGGTGCTGCTGCTGCTGCTGCTGCTGCGGTGAGTGCTGGTGCTGGTGCTGGTGCTGGTGCTGCTGCTGCTGCTGCTGCGGTGGCTGTGCCGGCTGAGGCTGGCCAGGGGGGAGGGGGTGGTCTCGGGGTAGGCGAGGGCGGGAAGCAAAGGCGGCAGCTGCGGCAATGGACTCGGACTCGCAGCTGGAGCTGCGTCGCGCCCTGTTGGTGGTGCTGCCGGCATCTCGGCTGGGCGGCTTCAGCGAGAAGCTTCGCAGAGGCATCACATTCCGCGGGCTGTGCGCCCTGTTCAGCTGAACCCTGTGGGCACGCAGGCACAGGCACACGTGTGGAGCGGGCAGTGAGACACAGGCACAGCAGCGGAGGTCCACAACACGCCCACGCAAACTTGCTGCAAACACAAAAGGGGCCCGCAGCGCAGTGAGCAGGTTGCATGCAGGTGAGAGGCAGTAGCATGGGCAGGAGCATGAGGTGCGCGGATGCAGACGTTTTGTGCGTGCAGGCGCATTGCCTGGGGCATCAGCATCGCCTGCGTGCGTGCTTGCAATTAGGCCGGCATGTACACACACACACACAACACCGCGCAGCCTCTCCCCTTGACCACGCCCCCACCCGCCAGCGGACACCGACGAGGAGCCCTGACACCCACGAGGAGCCGCTCACTCCTGAGTTCTGAGCTCCTGAGTTCTGAGCTGCCAAGCACTGCCGGCGGCGTGCGGAGCCAGGAATGGCCAACGGTGCAGGGATGGGTCGGGAGCAAATAAGTGACGCAATTATACCATTTTTGCGGCACTGCTGAGTTCCTGGCGATGCGAACAAGCCGTGGATCGTGGCCAAGGGGGACGGTGGCCAGAGGTAAAGGAATGCAAGCACCGCTGCCCAGCCCCCTCCCCCGCACACCAATGTTGATGTTGATGCCTGTCGCACGCAATGCGGGGGGTGCGCTGTGCTGGGAGGAGCGCTTTGCAAAAACGGGGGGGAGGACCGACTGGTGTCAATCAATTGCAAGCACGCGCGTCGAGGTCTAGCACAGCGCACCCCCCGCCCCTCCTTCGCTCGCCACTGTCACAAGAACGCCAGACCAGGCACCAAATGACACACGCGGGGTGGGAAGAGGCACAGCGCAGCACCTGCAGGCCGGGAGCACCTTGCCCCGGAGTGCACCGTTCGCCCAGCCGCGACCACCGGCGGAGTCCCCGCAAAATACCCGCTGCAGCCAACAATACCTTATGCCCCAATGCCTAGCTTCCACATTAGTCTGTCTGTCCAAGAAACGGGCCAATTACCCTAACCCAGAATGCCTGTGGCACATGGCCTGAACAGGCCACATAGTACAAAACAGGTGCATGGGCAGCCGTGTGCCCAAGTGACTGCAGCAGGTGGACTGCCGACTGCCGCGCGTGCTGCTGCAACGCCTGCAACTCCTGCATGAGCAGGGAGGGCAGCAAGCCAGCAGCTGCTGCGCGGCTGCTTGCCCACATTACCATGCTTGCATCATAACAGCAAGGAACCACTCTTGCCTGGCTGCAGCTCATCTACAGCATGCTACTCATGTCCTGCCTGGTCCTTGCCCAACTCTGGCAGGGATTAACGTGTCAGGGTACCGGTGCAGCAGTGTGCAGGGCTGAGCTCGGCGCAATGCTAAGCCAAGCTGGAGCACCTGACAGTCCCCGCCGGTTGCTTGTCGGATGGTACACACGTCTACAAGGGCTTGCACGGCACCATCAGAGCAGCATTTTGTCTATGAGCGCACACTAGAAGCACGGAATAGATGCTGGCTAGCGTTGGATCACCATCTACTACGTTGCCATGACAGTAGGCTACTCTTCTACTGTGCGAAGCCTGCTCCAAGCAGGTTTCAACAATATGAAACCTGTGTATGCAGCTCCTCTCATACCTTACAAGCTCTGGCCCGAGCACTGTGATGCAGCCTGGAATCCCTACCATAGGCACTGCTGCTTGCAACTTGCAGCACACACTGACCTAAAGTGCAGAAGTAGCCACTAAAATGGCGCACCTGCTGCTGCCGTCAGAGGTCAGCTGTGTGACCTGGGCTTCCAAGTCAAGCACCACCGTGTGCATGTCACTCACGGCTGCCTCTACCACCTGCCTCGCCACCTGTACAGGATCACAAGCCGAGCATGTCAGTGGAGCACTGCACACAATGGTGCAGTCAAGCACCTAGCTCACTCGGACACGCGCATGTGAGTGCATGCCCATCAAGGCGGCCTCTTCATCCCGCTGAGCCGCCTGCACAGTCATGGCAATAGTTGTGACTGGAGGCGCAGCTGCTACTGCGCTCCGCGCGCGGGCAAAGCCAACGCAAGGGTGGCACAACCTGAGTTGAGAGCGAGCAGCTCTCATGCCCGCCCTACTGCAACGCCACAGGAGTGTTACATGCTTGGTCACGTCACTCTGGAGTATTATTTCATGCTTAGTCTTCATCTGGCAAGCTGTCTGAGGGGGCAACATGCTTCCCAGGTGAGGCATACCCCACAAATGAAAACCCATGAAAAAGTCTGCCCCACGCTGGCACCCAAAAGAGCTCTCTACCCAAAAGAGCTCTCTGCTGGGTTGATTTCTACAATCAAGCCGCTTTAGCAAAACGCTCAAACCTGCATTCATCACTCACAAGGATCAGATCAGGACCCTCCTCGTCAGCAGGTCTGCCATCTGGTACCATGGAGGCGGCTCCAAAGGGGGAGGGGTGGGAGTAACCAGGGGCTGTGGAGCCTGCAGGCAGCAGAAACAAGAGCAGCGCAGTGAGTGCATGTGTGTGCCTAAGTGAGCGTGTTTGTGCGTGCGCGTGTGCGTGCAAAGAGCCGCACTGCATGAGCGACATCGGACCACAGGTCAGCACATGAAGCCAGGTCGATGAGTACGGCACCTGCAGTGCGCTGCAAGAGTGCACAATAGAGATGAAGGCTCAGTCCACGCAGATGAGCACGCTAGGGAAGCAAAGGATGGGGAAGCAAAGTAAACAAAGCAAAGCGATAGGGAACAAAAGTGCCAGGGGAGCTAAGGATAGGGAAGGTAAGATGCTTTGCCATTGTCAGCGCCAGCATTCCTTGCGGGCCAATGCCACAGCTGGTGTTGACTTCTGAGCACTCCAACGTCATGGCCAAACCTGGCGACTTACCTATGTCTTGCTCAGGCAAGGTTGAGGCTTGCCTGTGGTTGGCTTTCAGTGGGTTGCATGCACCACTTGTTCCTCCGCCTGTGCTGGTACCCAGGCGCAGGGAAATGCCAGTGGCATGCACCTGGTTTGAGGAGGACAGAGGGCAAACACCACAGCTGCTGGCAGTTGCGGCACCAAGTACAACGCGAATGTGACACGATGTAGGTCAGGCAGTTTGGTGGATTAAAGGATGGAGGCAGGGCACTGAAGGGTTGCCTGAATAGGCACCCGGGGGAAAAGGTGGAACTCTGGCCAGCTGTGCACAGAGTGCAAGAATTGTGGCGGTATGAAGGACACATCAGTGCATCATATGGTGCATGATTCAATTTAATCAGCCCTGCAGCAGTAAGACATGGAGTTGGATTTCATGCCAAAGGAGATAGATGAAGTGCACGCAAAATCAATCAAACCAAAGCACGCGCAATGGCTGCAATGGCACACAGTGTGGCAAAGTTGGAGGGACCCTTCTTTCAGAAGCACCAACCTGGGCGACGGCCTCTGCTAGCATACTCCTCATGGATTGCAACAGGAGAATCTGCAGCACATTAGCACATAGAAGGTAGGGTCCTTGAGGTCTCTGATTGACATCTGATTAAGGTCTCAGATACAGCATTTCTTACTCTCTTGAGCAAACAAGCAGGTCAGGTACTTGCATGGTCAAGCAGGCCCCTCCTGGCTTGACGCATGCGTGCACACGCACAGCACACGCATGCACGCACACACGCAAACATGCGCGGAGCACAGGGGCGCGCGCACATACGCAAACAGGCGCAGAGCACAGGGGCACACGCACCCGCTGCTGCATCTTGTCCGTGGCACTGATGCGAGCGGGCTGGCTGACCTCCGTGCCTGCCCCCTCCTCATCACTGTACAGGCCACCCTCCTCGGGCTCCTCATAGTTCGACTCCAGGACGGACTCGACCGGCAGGCGGCGGCCTCTGAGCTTCCTACCCCTGCATTGCACCACCGGTCGGCTCAAGACAGCTCAGCGCAGCTGTTGACAGCTCCATGCCATGTCTTGGGGGGGGCTCGCAATCCCCGTATCCCATGGCAACAAGGGTAGGGCTCCTAGCAGGAGGTGCTCATATGCAGCCCTCATCGGCGCTGGGATATGCCAAGCTGGGAACACGTGCGGGGTGGGAACCAAGAGGATCAGCATAAGAGCCCACCTGCCCCCACGGGTGAGGGGTCTGCTGCGGGCCGCCCTGAACGCCCTGCGGATGGGCTTTGTGCAGCCCACGAGGAGGCGAGACACGTCCACCAGGAACGAGATGGGCCCGCGCCCCAGCAACATGAAGCGGAAGTGCGACCAGTGCGTGGTGCCGCGCTGGAACTGGCGGCCTGCGCGGGCGGGTGGAGTGGGCGGGTGAGCGCGCGCGCGCGCGAGTGTGTGTGTGTGTGTGTGTGTGTGTGTGTGTACGTGTGTGCGTACGTGTGTGCGTATATGTGTGCGCGTGTGAGTGCATGTAAAGGTGCGTGCGTGTGTGCATGTGTGCGTGCATATGTGTGTATGCACGTGTGCGTTGGCGTGTGTGTTGCCATGTGTGTTGGCGTGCATGTTGGCATGTGTGGTGTGCGTGTGCATTTGTGTTCTTGTGTTCAAGCATGCGTGCATACGTGCGTGCGGATGTGCGTGCGCGTCGGTGTCTGTGTGTCCGTGTAGGTATGTGTGCTGTGTGTCCGTGTAGGTATGTGTGCGTGCATTTAGTGCTATTTTATGAAAATGAGCCTTCGGTCTTAGATCAGTGGCCAGACAAAAGTGCACCCCAATTATAGAGAAATCATTACGGCTTGACTAATTTACCATAAACCCTAAGGCCAGCACCTTCAACACACAACGACAGTGGTAGAAAAGCGGCACTTGAATCACAACTCTGCAAAGGCAGCTGACATGACCCTGGCCACTAATGACTTAATGTACATCCCTGATGTGGGCCAAACTACATTTCATGATAATGCATCAGCATGGGTAGCATCAGAAGCAACAGCAGCAGGAGCGACAGCAGCAGAGACAGCAGCAGCAGCAGCAGCAGCAGCTCAAGGCCAGCATTGTCCGCACTCACTCCACCACTCCAGATGCTGTTCCACAATTGCTAGGTCTTGGAGCAGCCTGCGGCACAGCCGTTAAGAACACACGAAAGTGATGAATGGAAGCTGCACAGAGCCATGCTACGCACATTAGGCATGTGCGCACTGGGATCTGAAGGCATCTACTTCCAGAGACAGATGCGACACACCAAGTGCTGAACCAGATGCAAACTGGTGTACACCAACCACCCTTGACATGCCGGTGCGGATGTTAACTGGGGTATGTACAAGAGGGCGCTCTCACTTGTCCCAGCTTTGCAGACGATGAGCAGCAGCAGTCAAGTAGCAGCCACCAGCGCATAGGTAAGCTTGCCTTCCATCTGTGAATGTCACGCACCTATCGGACAGCACTTGCGTTACGTGTAAAGCCTGAAGCCATAAGCCAGGCACATCCTCGTCCTGCACATGCCACCGATAGCTCTTTTGATGGGCAGCTTCTACAGCTTAATCAGGCTTGCACATCATCAGGGCTATTTGCAACACCTGGTACCTCAAGCTAACCCCCTTTCACCCAATGATCAGTGATCAGGGATAGCTCACCTTAGCGTCTGCAACGCTCCGCTGCAAACAAAATAGGATAGACTGAGCGCAAAGGGCATCAATGCCTGCGACTGGCAAAGAACTGGAAGCCTCCCATTTGGGCCTTCTTTTGGCAATTGTGGCAAGGGAGTAGGGGGCAGAAAGGATGGAAGCGCTAGTCCCATACAAGAACTTCACGGTCCTGGCTAGCACCATCTTCCTTGAAATGATATAAAAGCACAGGGGGGGCACTACAGCCTTCAACATATGCTGTAGCCACTCATACCAGCCGCGATCAAAACATGGACGATCGAGCTACCGGGGAGAATCTGTTCAACTTCACTGAATTCTCACATCATTAACGACTGCATCAAAGATATAGTTTTTGCAGTCAAAGACTGCAAATGCAAGCTTACCAAGCACATGGAAGAAGAAGAACAAGAAGAAGAAGAAATTCAAATATATTCCGTGATTTTTAAAACAGTAGATATGTACACAGCAGTGTTTACGAAAAAATGGAACGCGATGCAACAAGTGCGAGGTTGAATGCTCTATCATTGCAGCCTGAATTCAGGCTTCGAAGCAATCCATCATGAGGGAAACACGCTCAGAAGAGGAGTGCAGCCTTGCAATTAATTGCAATTTCTGTAATACAACCCAACATTAGCACCAGACAGTACTGTCACACTAGTGCCATCTGAAGAGATAATAATAATGGAATTCAATGTAAGTCGGAATCCTAAGATGGACACCTGCCTAAGCACAATATTTTGAGCTGAATTGTTGATCATCTTAATTAATTGCAAATTTGACAGAGTGGCACTTAATTGTATTACAGCACTCCTGACGTTACAGTGGTCCTAACCTAGTAGGCTCAGCGGTGTATGATCATGCATCATGTAAATTGTCTCTGCTACGTAGCAAGTAGTATACTTTCAACAAAAAAGTTTGCAATGTCAGCTTCTTGTATTCCTGAGCCCTGAGTATTTGTCTGAGCCTGATGTGTACTCACTTCCTCTCTGGATTTGTGCTTCAGGGTGAGTACTATGTCAGCATTTTGAAGTAATGTTTGTGCCATCTTCAATTTAGAAATTCGACAATTGTGCCTCTCAGACTGTAATTTTACTATTTCACAATTGCAGTGTTATGCAATGTAAATCTTTAGCAACTGTGATCGTAACTGTAATTACCTATGCAAGTACTTCAGCCATTTAACAATTGTGCCTCTTGATAACCAACATGAATGGAACATTCCGCATTTTCTCGTGTTGGCAGCTTGAGAGTAGATGTGCATGGTCAAATGGCTTGTGACAAAGCAGGCAAATAAATGGAGTGCTGGCTCTGCCGTGCAAGAAGGTAACTTTGTGTGTGTACAGTGTGCCAGATTAACCCTAAACTGGTAGACTTTTTTGAGACTTTTGTGCCAATCCTTTACTTCATGAATTATCCTTTTTTTTAAGCCTATGTGTGGGCTAGCCTGAAATGGCCTACTTATTTTAAGGATTTGCAAATTGAGTATTCGTACAGCTCTGAGTCTTTGGATGCATCTCCTGGGCCATGCCGTTTGTGGATGCGATGTTAAAGCTGGCCCTTAGCATTTTGCACACGTCCATCTTAGTTCCCCCGGAATTAGCTAGTAATGCTTCGAATATGGGGTTTGGTCGGGGGTGTGCAAGGGGGTCAGCTCACAGTGCCCGCTTATGAGGAAGGATGCATGTTTTGCGATTGCTTAAGCACATTCACTTCCAAGCATGCGCTGCATTGAATTTCAAGGCATGAGCTAATGTATGAGATTTTTCAAAAGTGGATGCAACTTGCTCTGGAAGGTGTGCATGGATACGTTTGCGTTGCGACTCTGGGTAGAGGAGCTGCTCCCTTATTTGTGAAGGGGCACAGGAATTGAAGGATATGTCCGTGACTAGGTGGGTGCAATTCTGTATGATGGCCATTCATTTTCACCCGTAAGCATTAACCTCATAACAAAACAGACCAGATGGCCTAGCTTCTCTCCATGCCATCTTCATATCCTTCTTAGCCAATGTCTGGAACACCGAGCCTGTCACACTGGTGGCCATGCTTATAAGCCTCGGTCACGGCCCCAAATGTATTGTTTGCAAACATGAGGAGCTCAAATGAGACTGAAACATAATCAAACCGTATCATAACACAGGTTGCAAAGGGAAAATGTAAAGGGTAAGCGTCAGAAAAGATGGAGCTCCTTAATGCACGCAAGCTAAACCTCAGTTGAGATTGGTGCTAAGTTTGGCTGCTGTTTTGCAATCCTTAGTTCCCAAAACAAAAGCATGCACGTGCTGTGCAGCCATAAGACAAATGCGGCAGGAAGAAAAGCCTGCTGGTTCTTATTTGCACATTCATTCGTTCACTCTTCCCGCACAGGCAGCTTTTTTTTTTGCAGCTCAATTCAAACGCAACATTGTTCTATCTAAATCACCGTGCATTAAGTGCCATGTGCAATTGCTTCATGAACAAGGATGTTACCAACATCTCGGAAAATGTTGGTCATAGGACACGACTATGCGCACAAAAAAAGTTTCCTGCCCCTTTTCTCTGTCACTGCCTCTGCTGCTGCCTCTACCGCCGCTGCTGCTGTAGGCAGTCAGCTAAGCTGCCCTTGTTCATCGAAGGTATGTAACCTTTTCTTACTTTACCTACGTGCGTTTATGTTGAAAGACTCTCAGCAGCTCGACAAAGTCTGCCATTTCATCTGAATCCAAGATTCATGGCTTATTTTTGGCTAGCAATGACCATCCACAAAACAGCCTGCCTGCTAATGTTCAGGCTGATTGTCAGTGACTAGCAGTTGACCCTTACTTGCTAGCTTGTACACCTTCCTTTTCCTTTCTTGAGTTAAGAGTTGTATGGGACACTGCCCCATGCGACAGGCCTTTTGCTTCCCTGTGGCTAGCTAAGACATAAGTTACTGTAACATGATATGTAGTTCCTTCTGGTTTGTATAGCAGTCAGGTTTGGAGCTCAGGGAAGGTGATGAGTTTTGGTCCTCCCTCCAGACGTTACACTGATTCATAAAAGGGCATGCTCGGTGTGAAGCAGTCTGCATCTCATTGGGCTGTGCTACATAAGTGTGGGCATTAACCTTTCAATTTCTTAGCTTAAAGTCTTACTTAATTCTACAATAGCATGCTTTCCTCCAAGAGCACCACCCTTAAAGGCAGATCCTTAAAGATGAGTCCCCCTAAAGGTACTCCACTGTCTAAAAGGGACTGCAAGGCTGTGACACAACTATACAAGCTTTCTTACAGGGAAAGCCTTTTTTATTCAGATTTTACTGTTGACCTGAATTTAGGATGAAGAGAGAGTGGAAGGACATTGCTGATCTAGACCCTCAGGATTGCAACAAGAAACTTGCATCTTCTTTTATCTGTCTTGCCTCTCCACCGTTTGCGGAACAAAAAGGTGCTAATCTGCTGCCACACATTTTAACCTTGGCCTGCGTGCAGTGCACGCTATGTGAGCAGGTCTGCTTTGCGTGCACACATTCTCGCGATGAAATCCTCCCTTTGGCGTGACAGAAATGTGCATTGTGACAAGTGCTCTTGTGCTGCTATGCAAAATGAGGTGCAGGCTCTTTTTCAATGTCAAGTCCCTCAGAAAGAAATACTCTTTCTTTTTACTTTTGTCAGGCTTTTGTCCCGCCATATTGTGTCTTTGCCGAATTGGGTGTTTGAGACTGTGTGCTTGTGATCAGACAGTTGTTGGTTGGAGGTACTTTAATGGGCCCAGAGTATTGGATGGGCAGTTATTGAGAAGCGGATTTGAGCGCGGGGCCTCACCTTTCCCGGCTCGCCAAAAGCACAAAAGCTATGCAATAGAAGGCACACAACTGCATAGACCATCATGGTGAGCTGCATCATTGTGTATGTGAATCAAATTGTTAATCAGCCAATAAAAGTGACTTGGCATGACACCATTTTTGTGGCGGCAATTAAACTTTTTGCATTTCATGCACTGGGAGAACAGCAGGGAGGAGGTGTGGTGGCGCCTCATCCAGCACAGGGTGGTGGGGCTGGGGGTCATGGGTGGGCGCCAAAAAAGGGGGCGGGCTGCGTTTGTGGCTGGTTGCCGGCCCAAGCTGCCCCCAGCACAGTGCGTGCTCTCCAGCTCAGGGAGCATGTCTTCTGGGGGTGCG
>LKMJ01001385.1_pt1 | contig 21266 bp, 25 predicted proteins | sample 643391 | NCBI WGS metagenome assembly LKMJ01 (sample SAMN04112250, study PRJNA286221) | soda lake metagenome | biome: soda lake; feature: Kulunda Steppe; material: water; isolation source: sample PL-Br10 brine of Picturesque Lake | place: Russia: Kulunda steppe | collected 2010-07
ACACACACACACACACACACACACCCCGCAGCATGCGCACGCATGAGCGCACACCAGCCCAGGTACTGCAGTCTTTCAGTGGGTCAGGCCTACCTGGCAGGCGGTGCTGTGAAAATGGAGGCATCCGAGCGCGGGGCGTGCTTGACCCCCAGGGAGGGCAGCTTTTCCCGCGCCGCCTTCATCTTGGCGCTGACAGTGGAGAAGTACTTCTCTTTGCGCGCCACTTCTGCGTCCTGCGCACAGGGTCCGCACAAGCAGTGCCCATAGAGCTCCTTGCATTGAGATCATCTATTTGCAAAGCCCAACCACATAGAGGTGTGTTCCCCTCAGTGTGCCGTAACTATGCCCTTTAATGTGCCATACCCATGCCCCTTGGTTTGCCATACCCACGCCCCTCGATATGTCACATCCATGCCCCTTGATGTGCCATGTCCATCCATTTAGATTTGCGATCCCCTAAATGCGCCATATCCATGAACTGCACAAGGATCGGCACAAACAAGCAAAGCTAGGCATGAAGGTGGGGCACACAGAGGGCACAGAGATGGGGCACAGAGGTTTGGCACAGAGTCAACTGCAAGCGCTGCGAGAAGAATCATCAAAGATTCTTTTCTTTGATTCTTTCTATAATTGAGCACTTTCTAACTCCATTCTGGAGAGCAAAGTCAGCAAAACCGGCAAGACCTTGAGCATTCTAGGTGCACTCTCTACCAGCACACCTCCACATCTTGGTGCTGCATTGCAATACTGATTATGGGCTGACTCTGCAGCAGTAAGAACAAATTGCCCAAGGAAGGCTCTGCTGCCGATTGCTCTGTCTGCTCTGGCTCTTTCTCTGTTTCTTTTGTTAGCACCTGATTGGCTTAACTGAGACTGCCTGTGAGATGTCTGAAATGCCAGGGCTCACACACTATCAAAGACAACCAATGCAGCAAGGGATTGTAAAAAGTCTGATCCCGCGCGCTTACAAAACTGTGCTAGCATTCAGTCAGTGTACATGTCTGTTTTTAGGTCAGGGTGCACTTAGCAATTCACTGGCAGAACTTGGCTCCATAATCACACCATTAATCTTCAAATATCGTACCTGAAGTGTCCGGAGCAAAGTCTGGGCAGGCGTGAGCATCTCATTGAATGTGTCTGCAGCTGCGCCAGACAGCGCATCGCGCTTTGCAGTCTTCTTCTCCCAGTCCATGACTCTCCAAACACTTATCCACTTCCCCTATCTCTTCTTCTCAACCCATGTGTCAAAACATTGGGTATAGGTTGACGAGGAGACCAGCCGGTTCAAGGTCTCCGGTCAACATCTTAACTTCCGGATCTTTATTTCTTTTAATTAAATGCTTGTCAAATCAACATGTTATGACGCATGACAGCAACAAATTCTTAGACCTATAAAGCCATCAGCCATCTAAGCTAATGGAGTTCAGCTCGCCAGCTCAGTTTCACGAGTATGCACAAGATTCGGGTCATTCTTTTGTGAGCATAAGCTTGAGCCAAAACAGTGAAGTGCTGGGCTCCATGCTCATAGAGTTGTACACAGACGTGACACCTGCCACATGTGAGCACTTCATGAAGGGCTGTAAATCATCCTTCCCTGGTGGTTTCAAGTATAAGGGTTCGCCCATACATAGAGTAGTACGCCGGGGCTTTATCCAAGGTGGAGATGTTGTGGATGGCACAGGTAAGGGTAAGGGTACAGCTAGATGCTCAATCAATGGATGCCTGCGCAAAAACTGCTTCTGTAACGATTTGACCACAATGCTCTAGGATTGCTTTACTGCTGGCCATGCGCAATTGTCAGCGCCATGGCTATGCTCGCACAATCATGTAAATTAGATGATATGTGCATCACTTTCCTCGCTTGGTGGCATAATGTTGGCAATGTCAGTATCAAATGAGCATGAGGGGCTGCACACATGCTGAGGTGCTTCTATCATTTGCTCACAGAAGGACTTGCACAAAATGGCATGGCTTGACACAATGTTTCATGCAATCACAGGGAAAGGAGACCCTGGGTTTACCATTCCTGATGAGACATTTCAGATAAAGCATGAAGAGGTGAGTCAACCTTGATGGGTCATGCATGGGCTACAGCGGCACTATCTCAGCAAAGACTGTCGCTTAGAAGACTCATCTACCAAACTGATCTGAGCCAAGGCGTACCTTGACACTCGATCAGTGGCACCTTGCAAGGAGCGAGGAAGATGGGGCCCATTTTACAGGCTCCGCGTCAATTTCGCTGCCCAAGGTTGCTGTAAAACTCTGGGCCCGGTACAATTTCTGGCATGCTGCCACGACCATGAAGTCCACAATTTCGTTAGCCTTGAAGTGTGCCTGCCACAAATGCTTGCTTTGTGCAGATGGGCATGGTGGCCATGGCAAACAACAACGAGCCCCACACAGCTGCAACGCAGTTCTACATCACGCTCAACCCCTTACACTGGCTGGATGGCAAGCGCGTGGTGTTTGGCAAGGTAGGATCCGAGGAGAGTGCTTTATGCTGTGAACCATAGCCTAGAAGCTGGCAAAAGACTTTCCGGACAGCACCATTTGATGGCTGGCTGCGTGACAATTAACGTAGAGAGTGTCACGCTGGCGCTTTAAAGCTTTTCGCAACCTTGCCTCGTGTTTCTGTCAGGTCTGATGGAGCATCACATCATTCCTCTGGGGGATGGGTCACCTGGTGCCTCAGCCCTAGATGGCTCCTCCTCCTTAAATGATGAGTTATCTGGTGCCTCAGCCCTAGATGGCTCCTCCTCCTTAAATGATGAGTTACCTGGTGCCTTAGCCCTAGATGGCTCCTACTTAATAAATGGATCACCTGGTGCCTCAGCCCTAGATGGCTCCTCCTCCTTAAATGATGAATTACCTGGTGCCTTAGCCCTAGATGGCTCCTACTTAATAAATGGATCACCTGGTGCCTCAGCCCTAGATGGCTCCTCCTCCTTAAATGATGAGTTACCTGGTGCCTCAGCCCTAGATGGCTCCTCCTCCTTAAATGATGAGTTACCTGGTGCCTCAGCCCTAGATGGCTCCACTCCTTACTTGATGTATGGAATGTTAACAGTGCCTGCGAGTCCTTTTATTTCCTCGTTGTGAGCCTTGCAGACCAGAGTTTGTCTTTTGTTTTTCAACGCAGGTGATTGACAAACTCGGGATTGACCTGCTGAAGAAGGTGGAAGGTTTGTCCTGCAATAATGAACGGCCTATCCCGGAAGTCGTTATCAGCAGTGCAGACGTGGTTCATGAAGCGCCAAGCCTTTAAGTAGACGATAACCCCAACTTAGCAGAGGGGAGGGGGTAAATAAGCAAGCACAAACAACTTCTTTTTCAAAGATATGTGTGTATGCTTTCACCCCCTGTGCTCTGCCAGCAGCTCTTTAGACCCTCTAAACTTGGAGAATTCCTGTGCTCGCTGAAGTCTCGTTTTGCTTATATTTGGCCACTTGCTTAGCATCTTCTCTGTATGAATTAGCTGCTCCAGTGGCAAGAAGAGGGTACTAAGTCTGATGTCCATGTCACACCAGAGTATCTCATGGCCAAATCATTGCCATCGTCCATTTGCGGTTAGTTGGGTGGTCATTAATGGCTGTCTTAGCTGGATCTCTTTCCTCTTTAATGAGACATTCCTTCAAGTTTGCAAAGTTCTCCCCCAAGGCACTGGCCACCAAGCCAGGGGCCTGGCGTCCCCATAGAACACAAGCCTGGTCAAGCCTGAGCTAGATGAGAGCAGAGAGGCAGCAGTGGCTGTGGGATGAGGGAAGGTGGTGGCAGCGTCATGTGTCCAAGCGCAAAACCAGCTCGAGGCACAGCGTCGATTGAGTCCTTTGTAGCATGGCTAAAGCTTAATCTGCACGGGTGAGACCACCTGTCCTTGTCGCGTATCATGGCGCACAATCCGAGAATTGCTGCCTTTGAAGATAATATCTTATAACCAGCACATCATGCTTGCAAGTGACTGTTGAAGGGGGGGAGTGAGACGATGTTCCTAAGACTCCTTGACAGTGATTTGACATGATATCCAGCAACGACAGCTGTGCTCAAGCAATTAGGTAGATACACCTCGAGGTGAGCTCACGAGAAGTGCTGGGAGGTAAGTTATACCTGCCTTAGGAGAGCCCGTGACTCTGACCAGTCACTGGGATGCTGGCAGTAAATGACAGGGTACACCCAAGAGATAATGAGTAAGGACCTTACCGAATTAGGTAAGTTGAAGGGGCATACAGCTCTACCTGCCAGACTCTCAGATACTGGTATGTGATACAGGCTGTATCACATACCAGATACGTGATAGGTAAGGTGAACCTGGATGGTAGCACAGCAATACTGAAGGCCTCAGTTGTCGTCGTTCCTGGTGAACAAGGACACTTAATCTGAAGCGTACCAGGCCTGCGTGCGATCTACACCTTAGCAGATGGAGAAGGTCAGACTTCACCAGCAGGGATACCCCTACTTGCTTGAATTGAAAAGGGCATGTACCGCAGAATCATCTTACATTGATGAAGATGGTGCAGAGAAGCTCAAAGAGGGGAAAGTATCCTAGTAGAAATTCATCATAATGACAAGATGGTATGATCTATGTTGCATTGTGACCCAGAGGTTGGTTGAGTCAGTTGGTGGGGTATTTGATCCCCTTGTGAGTTCAGCAATAGTTGTGTTTGGTTCTGGTCATGCCACAGTCTGTTTGCTGTGCAGTAGTCTCTCAGCGTGACATCATGTCCGAAAGAATCGGCTTTGCATGAGGAGGTCAGCTTAGAGGCGTCCATTATGGTGGATCGCAATTGCAGACCAAGCAGAAACTTGAAAGACATTTAGAAAGCTCTGAATGTGATGTCATGCACATAACATCAAGACAACCATTTAAGGCATGGCTTACCGGCCAAGTCAGACCCATGGAGGCGTGGCCTAAACATTGTGTTTAGGACAAATATCGCCTTTGCCTTTCAATGGACTGCTTACTGAAGAACAGGAAACAGTTTTCCTGCGATAAGATTGTAGACTAACTGATTCTTTTATGCTTCCCTGAAGCTACGAATGGGTGAGCTTGCCTTCAGCGGGAGTTAGCCAGGTACCAGACAGGGCACACTATGACATTAGACAAGGCTCGCACTGGGCTTGCTCACGCGCTTGTTGCCCCTGAAAGGCTCGGGTAGAGAACATCCTCCTTGGGGTGCACCCTACTGAGATGCAGTGCAAGTGCGTTCTGGAGATTTGTAAAACAACTGTGAGTGCATGCGCTCCAACAAATAATGACAAATTATACCATGCCCTAAGTGCAGCTATGCTTAATGGTTGTCTTCAAGATCAAATGATAATGTAAGCAACTCCACAAACCTTCTGATCCCAATGATGCAGCCCATATATAACTCATGTGAGTGCACTGCACTGATTTGGCGTGACAGACAGTTTTTTGGTCACAGCTTCAGGAAGTTCTCAAAGTGACCAAGAAATTATGTGGCTGCTTAGTTTAGTGGCGCATTAGTCTTTCTCATTCGTCTCGGCCACTTTCATCTGCCGCTGAGTCACCGCTGGCTGAGCTGCTGGCAGGGAAGCCGAGGGGGCTACCACTAGGTTCATGGGGGGCATGCGCAGCAGCACCTTGCTGCAGCGCCCAGGAGAAAGTGCGTGGTCAAGGGCCTCGGGGAACTCTTGCAGATCATACCTGCACATCAGTGGCAAGGTGCATGAAGGTACATGAAGATGCAAGGAATCAGGGTATGCTGTATGCACTTCCATGGCGAGCAGAGGATCACTTGAATTGGCCCTGCAAGATTTGCCACTGCAGTACATGCTGGAAGTGCGACCATCTTCGGATGATTAAGGCATAAGGAGGGTTCATCTCGACATTCTGATTTGTTTCTTGCAACTCAGACAGGGCTGGGTGGTGCAACCTTGCAACTTAGACAGGTGCAACCTTGCAACTCAGACAGGGCTGGGGGGTGCAACCTTGCAACTCAGACAGGGCTGGGCGGTGCAACCTTGCAACTCAGACAGGGCTGAGGGGTGCAACCTTGCAACTCAGACAGGTGCAACCTTGCAACTCAGACAGGGCTGGGGGGTGCAACCTTGCAACTCAGACAGGGCTGGGGGGTGCAACCTTGCCCCAGCCCGAGTGCAGCTGTGTACAAACATGTGAACTTGTTGTGTGCGACGGCTCTTGCCAAGCAGCTGACCAAGCAGCTTACGGTCTACCAATGAGCCAGGCATGAAAAGCTGCTGGATGTTTGGTTCTTTAGGACAGCCAGCCTCAACATCATCATCTTCCTAGAAGTGAACTTTTCAAAATGTGTGCTCAGCAGAAATAGTTTCCGTAAACACCCACTCTGTATAGGCCACTGACAGCAGACCGGCATCAATCAGCTTCATCAATGACTCCAACACTGGAATGAAACGCTTTGCAGCAGTTGCGGCTATGGATTGGCCTCCCCCCAGCATGCCCCCGGCGTGCCCCCCACTCATGTAGCGGCGCATGTTGAAGCCCGTCACCTACGAGCAGTCACACGAGCATGCAAAAGGGCATTCCAAATGGTGCAAAATTAATGTTGAAGGGGGCCCAGAGAAACTTTTGACAATGTTGGACAATGTTGAAGTAGTTCACGCACGACCCCTGTGTAGGGTCTGGACCTGTGCAAAGGCTTTAGGGGTGGCTACAACGTACAGATCCTCAGTTTAAGTCATTGTATAGCACGGAACGACAGTTGCATGTACATCATGGCTTGGCGCTTGCATGAGAACTCCATCGCAATGCAGCTATCTGGAAATGCAGCCAACTTCTATTAAGGGTTAGCGTGCTGCTGCGCAAGTCGCTGAGCCTTTAGCAAGCAGCTCATTATGCACAAATTTCTCTCTTACCTTCAGCTCTCGAAACACAAAGCCTTGCCAAGTCCACTGTGGGGCCTTGCCTGAAGCACAGCCATAGCACACCACCTCGCCTCCCTGTCAAGGATGTGTGTAGATCAGAAAGGTGGCTTCAGAGCAAAAGAGCCTGGACCGCATAACTACCATCAGCAATACCACTTCACAATGCCTGAGGGTAACCTTGCAAGGGAGTGCTGCATTGTGTAACAGCAGTTATGACCTGGCAACACCTTACTGATGAAAAACCTCAATTTATGAAACCAGCAGTATGCTGAGCAGTATGCTCCAGGCAGGTGGATATGGTACTGGTGCTCTAACAAGAAGCTGTCTAGGTCATGCTTCTTGTGCTCAAATCCCATTCTGGGTCACCCATCTCACTTCTGCAAGGGCCTCAACCAGCCGCACAGCAGACTGCCCGCCGACGGCATCAAGGGCAAGCTTGGGTCGGCCAAAGAACTTTAGGTTGTCTAATGCAACCTGGTGGTTGTACAGGATTAGGAAGAGGCAAGTAAATAGCAATCTCGCTCGTTGTCCGAGCAATTACCTGTTGCTTGGCAATGAGCGAGGCACTTAACAGCATGCGCACGTGTTTCTGATGCCACTTGGATTACAGGATAAGGATGTTGTGATGCATGACGGGGCTTGTATAGAATAACAATGCAGCTAAGGGCAAGTAATATGAAGATGCACGCACACAAAAAAATGCAACTTGCATTATGCTTGGCTTACAATGTTGTATGACGTTGCATGCACATAAACTTATAGGTCTTACATTGTTTTGTGCATGCGTCCATCTGTATTGCAAACTTGAGGAAAAAACATGCGCATTAGACCCTTATATGTAGCAAATACGTAAACAAAAACAACAAACAATAACACCAAAACTGTGTGAACGCCAGTGCCCTCCTCCCATTTTCTGCAGGTACCCTTAACTCAGCAGATGTTGCAAGCAAGCAAGCAAGCAAGCAAGCAAGCAAGCAAGCAAGCAAGCAAGCAAGCAAGCAAGCAAGCAATCAGCAACAAGATTGCTTGCAGCTTGTTCAAAGCCCCTATCAGTATGCGCACTGCACGCAATTCTGCTTGCATTTTATGACCTTGCCTGCCGTGACATTACATATGGATTATGAGATATGCTGGTCCAGCCCAACCCACAACATAGCTCTCCTTTTATTAAGAGGCGTGAGCTACTTCCCCCGCATGGAAAAAGGCTGAAGGGAAGAGAAATGGCACGCAGTCAGGATTAAACAGGAGACCACCTTGACTGAGGCCTGGTCCTTTAGAACAATAGTTGCACCCAAGGACTTGAGCCAGGCCTCTGTGCGCATCCAGGCCTCCTCTGCTTCAGCACTGAACAGACAAAGAAATGAATGGCACAATTGCCTTCCTTATAGTGCTGTTAGCATTCTGGAGTTATTTTGGTTTGATGAATAACAAGCAAAAGGACTCATACACCTGGCAATCTTCATCGCAACAAAGCATCATCGAAGTGTATAAAGAATCAATGGAGCACCCTTAATTGAACATGCAAAGGACAACTTCAACAATGGGTGCAACTCAGCCCAGCATTTGAAGCAAAGCAATAAGCATTGCCAGCACGGCATGAGCATGTTGATTCAATGTCATCTCAATCTTCCATTTTGAGCGGGTACCGTGGTGTGGTACCAAAATCAAGTTGCTTAAGGATCAGCATAAAAGACCCAATGGTGTTCAAATACCTGTCCCCAGTCCCCCCCTTTGCCTCAGCCACAATTACTGAGGGAGGTCGCGCCACCGCCACCGCCCGGAGCTTCAGAATCTTGCACAGCTGCAGGATGGTCTGTGCGACTGTGGACGTGGCGGCGTTGAGCAGGATGCAGTCGCCTGCCTATGTTGGAAGAGTGTGAGAGGCAGCACAGTTGGATTTAGTAGGTAAAGCTGGGTGTAGATCACAACATGTGGGAGAGTAGCCAGGCATGTATTGCTTATGCAGGAATGCGTTGACAGCTCAATAGTTACAGAAGGTTTGCATCAAGTCTGCATCAAAATGAATGTTGATAGCAATTCAATGTGACTTTGTGATGAAATTTCAAGGTTTCTTTTCAAGGTTGTTTTTTGGTGGGAGATGAAAGCTCGTTTCACCGGTTCTTGCACCAACCTTCAAGTTGCCATGCTTCTCTAGCAGCAGGTACGCCAATCCCATTTCGCGAGACATAGCTGCAAACAAACAAACAAAGGAACACAACAGAAGCTCAAACAGCACCTTTGCCATGTTCATGGTGCGCCTTGAGAGTTCTAAATACGATTGTAGAGCCCAATGCCTGCCCGCAAGCAACTTTACACAAGGATGCCAGGTTTTGCTTCCTCTGGATATTGCAGAGTGCATGGATCTCGCATGCCCAGCCGTGTACACAAGCAGGTTGCAGTACAAAATTTGTGCTAAATTACAAGGACAATTTCTGCAGCTGCTGGGTACTGCATACTGCAGCTGCAAGTAGATTTTGGCGTGAGAAGTGGAGCTCCTTGCATTACCGGGCCACTAATGGATTACCCTTTCGCGTGAACCCGTGTGTGCGCATGGCTCAGGAGGGCCTTTGCTGTCGCCATCACTAAGGTTGAGCTCCACATCTCAACCGCGTTCTCAACACACAGATGACAAGCTCCAAACATTGAGCATTTTGCCATCACCCGAGGTCAAGCTCCGCATGTCAGCCATTTGTAATCAACCAAGGCCAAGCTCCACAAGTCTACCATAATTGTACATCTACATCACAGTATCATGTACTGTACATCACAGCACAAGCTTGGAAGGAGAGAATGCTGCTACAATGCAATCATACTATGTCACATAGTCTGTATGTGTAACAAAGCCAGGCATTCCTTGATCACCAGATGTCGCCATCATTCCTTTGATCATTTCTTTGATGTCACCATCGTTCCTTCGATCATTCTTTTGATGTCACCATCAACTGCCCAACCATTAAGCTTAGGCTCAGGTTCGGACTGGGATGGACTGGGGATTGGCCAGTTTGCTAGCCAGGCTTGTTCCCTGGCCAGATCATCCAAAGACCCTGAAGACCTTATGGTGATCCTTACACTATGCATCCCTTACACTATGCATCCCTTACACTATGCATCCCTGATGAAGTCCCTACCAAGTTCAGCACCCCCCCTGCAGAGCTCCCACAGCACCCCAGCATGAAACAGACAAAGGCAAGCCCAAAGCGCACAAGCAGGCCCACTCACCCAGCATCTCCATGCCCACCCTGCCGCTGCCACTCCCGCCCGCCTTGCTGGCCGTGCTTGGGCACAAGCCGTATGCATTCGCCTTGGCCTCTGCTCCATTGGCCATGGCCCTGCACATGTTCCACACATGTGCCTGCTCACCAGCTTGCTCGCATAGATGCTCACACCTCACCATGTGCTTGCCGTGAATACGACGTGGAGGGGATGGGCACCTTCACAGGCAGCATTCACCCATCTTGTGCGTCACCCACCAGGACGGCCAGTTTTACTCCCTAGGGGAGGCTGGATGCCAAGGACGGCGGGGATCCCAGCCTGGGGCACTCTCATGCGGGACACGCACACATATTGTTATAAGTAGCTCAAACATGCACACATATTTCTATTAGTAATCAAACATGCACGCACGTTACTTTTAATAACTCATGAAACATACACACATGTTACCATTAGTAACTAACATATCAAGCATGCACACATGTTCCTATTATTGACTTATCAAACATGCACACATGACATTATTACTGACTCTTCAAACATGCACACATACTGTTATAACTGACTTTTTAATCGTGCACATATGTTAATGTAAATGACTCACCAGACATGCACACATGCTGTTATGAACGACACATCAAGTACGTGCTAAATATATATATGAATTGACAGGCATGCACACATGCTATCATTATATGTGACTTATCAAATATGCACACATGTCTGCACGCACGCCTGTGCCGTGCTGTGTCGTGCATGCACCTGAGGTGGGCTTTGCAAGCAAACCTCACACACAGCGCAGTCTGCCTCAGGGCCTCGGCAGCCCTCAGTGGCCCACAAGCATCTTAGCAGCAACATGCACGGATCCCCGGCAGCGCCCATCCTTGCGCTGACTCAGCTGGGCAGGCTTGCCCTGCAGCAGCCTGTTGGTAGGCAAGGTCATCAGGCGGGGCAGCAAGGGCGTCAACTAGTTTGTGACCAAGGCAGTCATACGGTAGATCACACCCGGCATCCACCTATTTGTGTTCACGCGAGGAATGGCCGCGAAGGTGAGGCCATTCCTCTGCAGCAGCCCCGGCATCTATACCTGTCTGTGATCAAGGCTGTCAGGTGGGGTGGCAGCCGTATGAGGTCTGTTTCCTTTGTGCTCCCGCACGCACTCCTCCACGTCCCCATGAACGTATGGGCAGGGAGCACCACGTCCCCCTCATACAGCTGCTTCACGCCAGGGCCCACCTGCGCCCAGGGGCAGTCATGCTGAACTGTATGAGAACAGAGGTGCTTGGATGGCGGCAGGGGCGCCTGAATGCCCCTCACTGGACTGATTCGAATTTCCTCCTCGACCACAGAATGGTCGCCTCTGATGCTTTCTTAGCCCAGGTTTTGCAGGCCAGACCCCTTCTGATCGTGACGCTCTGTTGGCCCAGATCTGCAGGGTCCTGGGAGCTGCGTGTGACCCATGCCTGGCACCCTGTGCAAGCCTGCTCAATGAAGTACGGTGCCACAAGTCCCTGAGACATCACTGAACATTTGATGCAAGGAACAGAACCCAATGTCATCGTACATGGCCTCAGTGGACCTTGAAGCAGCACACACGGATGGAGAGGAGTATCACGTATTGGCAGGGATGGAGAGGAGTATCACGATGGAGAGGAGTATCACGTATTGGCAGGGATGGAGAGGAGTATCGCGATGGAGAGGAGTATCACGTTTTGGCAGGGATGGAGAGGAGTATCACGATGGAGAGGAGTATCACGATGGAGAGGAGTATCACGTTTTGGTAGGGATGGAGAGGAGAATCACGATGGAGAGGAGTATCACGATGGAGAGGAGTATCACGTATTGGCACGGATGGAGAGGAGTATCACATTGGCAGAGCATGCATGTGCCCCATGATAGGGAGGGGTGGCAGGCACCGTATGGGCCACAGGTACCTTTCCCTTGTGTGACACTCACCTTTGCAATGGCAAAGGTGGCAGGCACCGTATGGGCCACGGGTACCTTTCCCTTGTGTGACACTCACCTTTGCAATGGCAAAGGTGGCAGGCACCGTATGGGCCACGGGTACCTTTCCCTTGTGTGACACTTAACTTTGCAACTACGCCCACACCATCGTGGCCTCCAATGTATGGCATAGGAGCAGTGTCCGATCCGTACGTCCCGCCCGTGCGTGCAGAGTAGATGTCACCTGGGTTAATGGGCGCATACCTATGAGCACAAGAGGAGCAGGGTGTGCTGCACAGGCACTGGATGATGATATGAAATAGGAGCAGGCATGCTCAGCGCTCACACTTAAAGTGAACTGAGCCGTTCAGGGCCTGACTGTGCTTCAAGACCGGCCAGTATTCACGTGCACACAGTTCAAGACCATCTTGTCTCAATGCCCATACTTCTGAGCTGTTCGCACCCTTTAGATCGCACCTCCAGCCGGCTCGCCTAAGCTGTCAGGTAATTTGCACATACCTCTAGCCCTTGTGCCTGGGCCTCAAGCCCATTTGACATCTAGCCTCAAAGCCAGTGCCTCTACGCCGCGTATCGAAACTTTCATTGTGAACGCACCCCTGGTCTGTTTGCCTGCACTTCCAAGTTGTTTGCCTGCACTTCCAAGTTGTTTGCCTGCACTTCCAAGTTGTTTGCCTGCACTTCCAAGTTGTTTGCCTGCACTTTCAAGTTGTTTGCCTCAAAGAGCCAAGCTTGTACTTCCATCACAGCACCAACACGCTCACAAACCCACCCAAATAAGTGCACAGCTCCCCTCCTCAAACCCGCACCTCCACTCCACAAGCACGCAGCCCCACTCCAGCGCCGGCTCCAGCTGCTCCGTAACGACCTCCATGCTGTCAGCAGGCCTGCCTGGGCGCATGACCCTGACTGTGCACAGCTCCGCAGCTGGCAGGGGCACTGCTGTGTATGAGGACCTGGTGACGCCTGTGGCAGCAGCACACAGTTGCAAGGGAGGGGTTTGGGCTGTGCACAGTGCTGCGGACCATGCTGGTGCAAGACAGTGGGCCTGTGCAGAGCAGTGGACCTCCGCAGATGCTGTCGGCTGAAGGCCATCATGGAGCTGAAAATTGGATCTATGCTGCAATGGCACACAGCAAGTGGACCTGTGCTGCAACAACATACAGCAAAGTGGACCTGCGCTACAATGGCCCACAGCAAAGTGGACCTGTGCTGCGATGGAGCACAACTAAGTGGACCTGCGCTGCAATGGCGCACAGCAAAGTGGACCTGTGCTGTGATGGCGCACAGCAAAGTGGACCTGCGCTGTAATGGTGCACAGCAAAGTGGACCTGTGTCATAATGGTGCACAGCAAAGTGGACCTGTGCTGTTTTGGTGCACAGCAGAGTGGACCTGTGCAATAAAAGTGGACCTGTGCCAGGGGCGTCTGATGCAGGGTGCCAGAGCACAATGACACTTTCAGGAGGGTGATCCATGTCCACGCCAGCTGCACCCACCAAAGGCCTCTGCCACACTGTCCGCGTTGAACAGGGCGCCTTGCTCTTCACCTCGAGAGCGCAGCCATGCCTACACGAGGGAGGACATGCACGCTGCAGAGCTAAGATGGCCTGGTGTGCGCAGGCCATGGACCTCTTGCTGCTGGCATGTTGGGCCATTCAAAGCAATGTTATTGGCATGCGCAGGCCATAGACCTCTTACTGCTGGCATGGTGGGCCATTCAAAGCAATGTTGTTGGCGTGCGATTGAGGACAGTACAGTATTGCAGAGCTGATCAGGCCCGCCAGATAAAGTCAAAACACTCCAAGGCCTGCAAGTCTTTTCCAGGTTTGGGGTCAGCTGCTGTGCTCCTTAGTGCATTAAATGGCCAATGGTGTTGGCATATGTTTCTGCCTTCTCGTGCCAATGCTTTGGCTTGAGCTGGCACACCCTGCTTGGGCACACACACACGTGTGCATGCACAGATCCCAACACAGCAATCCACAACCTCTCACACAGGTTGCCAGTGGCATCCCAACACAGCAATTCACAACCTCTCACACAGGTTGCCAGTGGCAACCAGATCTGCATTGGTCCAAGCTCTTGCCACAACCTCTCACACAGGTTGCCTGTGGCAACCAGATCTGCATTGGCCCAAGCTCACACCTCTCACACAGGTTGCCAGTGGCAACCAGATCTGCATTGGTCCAAGCTCAGGGGCGCATAAATTAAAAGAGAATACAGCTTCGTCGGCAATTAAACTGCTTCCAACAACAATTAAGGACTAGGAGTCACTTAAGGCCTAGGCATCTAGTGCACAAACTGTGCGTGGGGGTGGCTCGATTTTCAAGGTGCAATTCTCCCTAGCGCACAGGCGATGCATCAGATCAATTTCTGCAGACAATCATGTGGCTAGAAACATCTGTTGATTATGATTAATGTGGCACTCATTTACCTGGACTAGATTTCTAGAGCTACTTGTGCCCTTGACAGTGCACATGTTGCCCACCTCAAAACCAGCTGAATGCGAGTTGGCGGGCCCAGGCGCTCTCTGCTTGGCAATGAGAGCATCTAATGCTGGGCGGGGTACGCTGTCAGCGCTCTTCACTCGGTCCTTGAAACTGCCTGTCAAGCACCATCATATGCAGGCTTTCGGGGGCCAGTTGAGAGCGTGAGTTAGGCAGAGATTGTGACTTTGCAAGCCCCTCAGGCACACAGCATGACACATCTGGCCTTCAGCTATGCATTTCTTTTGCTCTATCCATTGTGGATCCAGGCCTGGATTTTGCTGAAAACAACATTGCATCAAACGAGAATGCGCAAGGTCTGTCTCGATGGGGTGAAGGCCTGTGTTTGTGTGGCATGGAACACACTGCTGGATGTGACATTTTTGGCTGCACCCTCGGGAAAACTTGTGATATCAATGAGAGAGAGGTAGATCATGCTGCTTGAATCCTGCACCTATGCCACTCTAGCTGATGTGCCTGCATGTGCCTCTGTTGCTGGGGCCTTCATACTGCAACAGGCACATTCCAGTTCAATGATTGTATTCATAATCCTGTACCATACAACAGCGGCTGGTAGTAAAGGACGGTGTAACAAGTACATACTGAAAGCTATACATCAGAGGACACAGAGCCGCGTGGATACCGCCACGGTGGCCTTCATCAGCACAAAGAGCTGTATGGATACCATGCATGCCCTGCGCCTCAGACCTTGCGCAAAATGCTCCAATAGCTCCTCCTCAGCCCCCCGTTCCCATGTCCCTGTTGCATCATACAGCTGCCTCTTGGACGCATCGCCCAGGACCTGGAAGAGCGGGCAGTTGCAAGGAAAGAACCTCAAAAGAACGAGAGGTTGCATTGTACAGCTGCCTCTTGGATGCATTGCCCCAGGACCTGGGAAGGGCAGGCGTGCAGGCAGATCCCAAGAAAGGGCCACACAGGTTTGTTTATACACCCTAGCCCCAGCGTTGTCGCCCAGGATCTGGAAAGAATGGACATGCAGGCAGGACCAATGAAAGGGTCACAAAGGTCCATATTTATACTCTAGCACCATCACTGTCACCCAGAGCCCTACAGGCATCATCCCCAGTGAGTGCGGGCAGCCCTCCCATCCCTTCTGACAGAAACACCAGCAGATCAGCGCTGGCGCATGTACGCTGCACTGCTCAAAAGCTTCTCTAAAGCAAATTTGTGGCTGGGCATTTACTTCATAGTATTGGCCTAAAAAAAACACCCAATTCAATGCCCAAATCCAACGGTTTCTTAAGCAAGCTTTATCCTTCCACACACACCAACAGCGGTCTGTTTTCTTGGGCATTCTTGCCTTTTTCTACGTTTTTGCCCTCGCAATGTGCTGCTGCACAGCATGCTGGATCACCCAGTGGGTGAGTCCACCGACCTCATACGCGTGCTGAATGGCTTTAAAGCGGTCAGCCTCCTCTGGCCCTGCCCTGTCCGGGTGGTGCCGTGTAGCCAGTGTGCGATATGAGCGGCGTATCTGTCCAACAAAATGCGAACGCTTGTGGATTGCTCTGTGCTGTTGTATTTTGACTGATGATAACGCTGTACACGCGCACTACTTTCTAAGCAACACATGCAACTTGCTGAGCAACAAATTGCACCTAGAGGTCCTGCTCATACAAGCGGTTCATTGACTGCAGATGTCCCAACTTTTCATGCACCAAGGGTTATATTTCCCTCCCAAAATCAATCACATATTCACATCACGTCTAGCTTAGGGTTTAGGGAAGCTCTGGATTTATCCGCACCTCGACGCTTGTCGCATGTTTTGTGACGCCAAGTATCGAGTACAAATCGACCAAGTCGAACATTGGGGCCATTTTTGGTTGTTAAAAGGTTAACTTCTTCGCAAATTGAGCTCACTGTGGGTCGCTCCAAGGAGCATTGTGATCTCAAGATCCAAGATCACATGATACTGTTTCAGTAAAATTTTTGAATTCGGACGTATGTTGAAAAATCTTAAGCAAAGCAGCGAAGTTAAACCAAGTTGAGTTGGTTGAAGGACCAGCCGGGACGATTGCCCCCCAAAATAAAATGTGTCATTAAAAGCACCAATGCCAGATTGCATGTCACGGTTCTGCTTAGGCTAAGATATACATAGGTTTGCACATGCATAACCTTGAAAGAGGACAAAGGTTCAGGGCTTCTTGAAATCCTCCCCAAACAGGTCCTTCAAGGTCAGCGCATTCTCCTCCACAGGCATTGGCTCCACACCCAAGATCTTGGCTAGCCAGTCCGGGGTGCGCTGCTTGCCGTTCTCGGTCATACCTGTGGGGGGGCCAGTGTACACATGTGCTTTTGAGCTAGCGCAGGGCAGCCGCTGCGTGCAGGACTGCACTAGGGTCAGGTTTTGGCTGTTACTTGGACTCAATGATTGAGGCGTAAAAACTTCCTTTAGTATAAGTATACTTGCGTAATGTTCCTCAAACTGAGTTATTGAGGCGTAATAACTTCCTTTAGTATTGGTTTACTTGCATAAACAATACTTTAAATAGAGCGTCTGCAGCTTGTATTAAGGATTCCACAGCTCTTAAAGAATGACATAGATTAAGTGTCACATTTGGAACTTTTGCTGAGCGCACATTGCCGCGCTCCCGCACATCTCCGCGCTGAGCACAATTCCCTTTGTGCACTTGTTTCCGAATTGGACGGACAGAAAGCTTGAGCAAAGACAGGTCCACCCTGAGGAAGCTACAGCAATGAGCACATGGCCCGGAGCACGTTGCAGTCCACACACCTGGGATGTAGCGCAGGCCACCGCAGTCACCCACGCCAAGCTCTGCCTGCCTGTAACAGTACTTGTCCTGAACAGCCTTCTTGTTCTTCTCCCTGTTTGCTTCTGACTGCTCCAGCAGGCGTCGAAGCGTGTCCGCTGCATGCAAGGCAACCAACACCATGCACAGCTGCTTTTCCCAAGCCTTCACTGGCCTCATTTCACAGGCTTAGCGGCATTCTTACATTTTGAGCACAAATACAGACATGCATGTGAGTATTGTTTATGCACTTGCAAACACTGGTATGCGCACAACGCGCACAAGGAGCAAGATCTTTTAAAGATGAAACATCAAGTTGGCAAAGGATTGTAAGAGCCTGGCAGTGAATTACGAAGATAGGCAGCTGGATGCAGAGAGATTTAGTTAACAAGTAAGCAGAGATAAAGAAAAGTGGGAAGCAGAGCTGTGGCTGGCAAAAGTTATTTATCCCTCAATAACCTACATTTCTGGAAATCGTCCTCTACGCTTTGCAGCTTCTGGGCTTCCTTGTTTGCTTTTTGCTTGTACTCCTGCATGCAAGCATCTGATAAGTCGTTTATGTGTGCTGCAGGTACACGTGTGAGTCATATTGTGCAGGTAATGATGAACTGGTATAAGGGTATGACAAACGTGTTCGAGTGCAAGGTCCATCAAGCTCATCAAGATCGCCAGAAAATGGTGCAAGAGGAACCAGGATCCAGACTGCAAAGCATAACACTGAATGAAGTAAGTTTTCTTACTGCACTGTTGTGGAGCTAGAAAGCTGCAGAGTGATCAAGCAGCGGGAATCCCCCATTCGCGCTGTGCACTTGCATTTGCGGTAGGTCAGGAGCACAAGAGCATTCCCAGCCCACCTCAGAAACTTGGATCTGCTGCAGCTGTGGCAGGATGTCCACACTCTCCAGCCCCAATGCATTTGCAGGCGCAACCTGCAGCAGCATGCTCAGCGCGACAGCTGCGAATGCGCTGTGATGGGCACTTGTGCTGCCCTGCTCCCTCCCTGATGCGCATGCTGGGACCTTTCTTATCAAGTTCACCCTTAACAAAGGACTTGAGTAAGTCTTGCTGCAGGAAGTGGCTGGAGAAGCCCTCTTGATGGTGGAAGCTTGCATGGTAGAGTAGAGCGATGCGGATTATTAAAAAATCGCGATTGAATTCAATTTTTTTTGCTTTAATTAAAAGAGATATGAGATATTTATGATTGCACAAGCATCTCGTTTAGGTCCCACTCGTATTACAAGCAAAAATCTGAATATTTGTTTTCATGAGTGGCTGTTAGGTATACAATCTGTGCGTTACGCCCGCTCGAGATGACCACGTTGATTGGGGGCAGGCTCCAATGCGACGCAACTAGCATCTGCTCACCCTCCACGTCTTACCTTCCCCACCAAGTCTCACTGCGACCAAGGCGCAACACCAGGCGATGCCAGGCCACGCCACAGGCCCACAGCCATCAACAAAAACCCTGCTCCTCCCCACTGCGCCTCACCCGCCAGCCTGCCAGCCCCACTCGTGTCAGCGTGCTGCAGGAGCCATTGGATGCTACAGCTCCTCTTAAGCAGGCAAATGGAGAGGCAGCACGTCAGCAGGGTGCAGGAGAGCCAGGAGAGGTGTCAGTGTCATTGCAGCAGGGCCAGGCAGAGGCGGCCTTTGACGGGGATGCGTTTGAAGAGCTGGTGCGCATGGCAGTGGCTGTGGACCCATCCCTTGCTCCAAAGCAGCCACCCGTGACGGCAGCCTCCTCCCTCTTGGGCCCTCCTATGGGAACCCTCCCCAACCAGAGCAAGCCTCCCTGGCTGCGTCAGCGAGCGCCCCAGGGCAACCGTTATGAGGTGAGTTCACTGGCTCGAAGATGTACGTGATCAATGCCCACATACAAGAGCGTGTGCGCGCAAGGTTTGGCACTGTTGCACTGAAAGCTGACAATGCACTGTGAGCTGACAATCACAATCTCGTCCAAGGCGCTTGGTTTTTGTAAGCTTCTGCCTTACATGTGGTGTTGCTGGTTTGGGTGTGTGCTAGGTTCCATGCGCCTGGACAGGCTTGTATGCGTATGCTTATGCTTGGATAGCTGGGACGGTTGCTCAGATCTTTCGCTGGATGAATCCCAGGCGAATAACAGTGATGGATGACATTAATCGAGCTTTGCTTCGAATTTAAGTGGCATCTGCTGTCCTTTTGCCTGCCCAAGAGATCAAGCACATCCCAAGAGATCTGAAAGGAAAACGGGGAGCCACATCCTGCAAGGCATGTTGCAAAATGCATGTTACGTACGTTGATTCTGAGAGAGGTGTGTTATGTTTTTAAGTATATATACCATAGGTAATGCATGTAATTATCATAATGAATTCACAACTCACAAATCATCGCATGAACATGCAGCTTCATCTCCCAGGCATGCACTCAAACTGTGCTGTTCAGTCCTGCAGCCAAATTGCCGCCTGTTTCAAAACATGATCTGTCTGGGCACAATAACATGTGCCATCTAGATTTGTGGCTCAATCCCAATGTTTTGTCTTGACTTTCCACCTATCAGTGTGCTCCCTGAATGTGAAATGTGACATGCAAGCTGGAATTGTTGGCTTGTGACCGAGTGCGGTATTCAGACTAGTGCAATTGAATGAAGTGTGACTGCCATCTTGTGTGTATTGCCATGCTCAGCATTTGGTGTGCACAAGGTCCTTGAGGCGTGCAGCTCGGTATGTGTGTCACACTTGTGTCATGTGTCTTGCGCAATGAGCCCAGAAGCTCATTGCTTCTGTCACGCAAGCAATGCGCGTGGCAACATAGGTGCCTTGCGGCATGCCAGCCCATCCAGCTGGTGTGGCTACTCATGCACAGCTTATGCGTGCAAGCCACGCGCATTGCAGCAATGCCCTCCCTCTTTCTTGCCCCAAAGCTTCTAGCGCATGTGTGCTCGTTAAATGAACGGTGTTTGCGTTTGACGGGTGCAGGAGCTGAACACGCAGCTGCGCGGCCTGAAGCTGGCCACAGTGTGCGAGGAGGCGCAGTGCCCAAACATCGGGGAGTGCTGGAACGGGGACCTGGGTACCGCCACCATCATGCTGCTGGGTGAGGAGGGATGGCCGGGGCACGGAAGTGCATCGTGGAGGGATGGCCGGGGCACAAAAGTGCATCGAGGAGGGATGGCCAGAGCGCACGAGTGCATCGACTGCGCACGCGCGTGCGTGCATGTGCATGTGTGTACAAGTGCGAGTGCGCGCGCGTGTGGGTGCTCTACATGGTGTGCGTGTGCCACAAAGGGGCCTGTGCAGGATACGGAAGAAAATGTGAGGGCTTGTGCGCATGGATGGCTTGTTGCTGTCTTGGCTGGCAGGCTGGTGGCCCCCAGCAGGACGGTGGCCCTGCCAAACATGGTGTAGGGCGCGTGTTTTTGCGACAGCTGCTGCAGGGCTGCGCTGCGCAAGCTGTGCACCGAAAAGGGCGGAGGTGTTTGGCTGCCTGTGTGTGCGCGTGCTTGGCTGCCTGTGGGTGCGCGCGCTTGGCTGCCTGTGTGTGCGCGTGCTTGGCTGCCTGTGTGTGCGCGCGCTTGGCTGCCTTGTGTCACTGCAGAGCGGCCAGCTGAGGGCATCAGCTAGGGAGACACTGCCTGGCATTGGTTTGGTTCTGGAGGGCTACGCTTGGGTATGGTTGCTCTGGGGGGCTACGCATTGGCTTGGTTGCACTGACCCTTCCATTTCGCAGCCGGTGCTCTGCTGGGCCTTGGTTTGGTTGCTCTCACCCTCCCATTTCACAGCCGGTGCGCGTATCCCCTCATGCCATCAAATGCGCACATCCCATCATATCACCAGGTGCATGCGTCCCTGACCACGGCATGCAGCCACTTTTGCGCGGTTACGTGTATGCGTCCCTGACCACGGCATGCAGCCACTTTTGCGCGGTTAGGTGTATGCATCCCTGACCACGGCATGCAGCCACTTCTGCGCCACCAGGTGCATGCGTCCCTGACCACAG
>LKMJ01001387.1_pt1 | contig 21258 bp, 29 predicted proteins | sample 643391 | NCBI WGS metagenome assembly LKMJ01 (sample SAMN04112250, study PRJNA286221) | soda lake metagenome | biome: soda lake; feature: Kulunda Steppe; material: water; isolation source: sample PL-Br10 brine of Picturesque Lake | place: Russia: Kulunda steppe | collected 2010-07
AACAGGGGGGTACAAAACGGGGGCACCCCCGCGCTGCTAGGGGCCGGCGCGGGCCCCCCTCCGCTGCGCTCCGTTCCCGCGCCTTGGAAATAGTTAAAAAAAGCTTTTTGAATTGAGCAACTGAGGTGCCAAAGTGTGCCCCTCACAATGCAAGCTGCAACATATCAAAACACATCTTGAATCCTTTTAACACTTATAGCCCCTGCATTGTGTGTTGTTAGTTTAGGGGACACAGACTGGCGAGTCCATTCTAAATGAATTTCAGTGAAGGGCAACAATGTTGACTGGAACTCTGAATCCACTCTGGAACCCATGGCCAGCAAACACTTGCACGATGTCAAACCAAAGCCTCCTGTAAGAACCATCAGCTGCATGGACAACCTGCAGCATGAGAGGGCAGAAATGGCCAGGGATGAATTTCATGCAACACATGTTGCATTGCTTGCCTGCTCACCCCATTATCCTTACTAAGAAGGCTTCGGTGCCTTTGTTGTTTTCAATTTCATTTATTTATTTCTTGCATGCAAAGACTAGGAGGATTTTTGAGAGGAAGCTTATAGGAATAAGTTTAATACACCAAAGGATTGGAGAAAAGCCACAAGGGGCTCGCGCAATCAACGCTTCTAAGAAAACAGCACTGCTGAAGAATTGAGCCTCCATGTAGGGGATGAGGTAACACTGTTGTTGCACCTGGCTTCATGGGCAGCTGACAAGTGCTCACCATGTCCTCCTGGATAAGAGAAGAATATTGAAATAGCTGGAAGAATTCAAAAAAGACTGTAAACCATGCGAAAACCTCCATAATGTAAAAGCCATCCGCCTGCAGCTCACTAAGGTCACTCCATGAGGTTATAAATGCCAAGACTGCTGAGCGGACCACATAGATAAAACGCTCCCCACTCTCGGTCAGAGCTTCAAGAAGTTCTTGATCGAGCGCCTGCTTCAGGAGGCTTGTTATGGCCTGGATTTCTGGTCGCACTTGAGCCAGCCTTGCTATTGCCTGCAGTCATGGAAAGTGGACTTGAAAATTATCGGCAATCACATGATTGCCAAATGATATTGAGCGCGCATGCAGAAGGGGTCCAGGAATGAGCAGCTTTTTCTCAGCTTGCTGTGGCTCGCGCTGGACAGAAATGAGCAGCATTCATAAAGCCACACACACCTGTATTGCTGATGATCAATGTCGTCTACATTGTTGAACCCCTTAGCAGAATCTTTCATTCAGACCTGCTTGACCAATTGGAAGCTGCTAGCATGGCCTGATGTTGCATATTTGTTGCTCGGGCAGCACGCTTCAATGGTCGTGTGCATACTCAAAGCTTTATGAGCTAATGTGCTGCAATTATTGAAATACCTGAAAATTGAAATACCTGAAAATTTCAGTGAAAGCACCATGTTGGCTGTAATTGTTGGGTATAAGGGTAACAATTTCAGGAGCTGCCCTCCATAAGCAGTCGTTTTACCTGCAACACAATACGGGTCGTGTAGCCAACAGCCCTGGTAGCTGATCTTGTCCAGCTCCACAGTAAGTTCAGCTGGGCACTTGATGAACAAAGTGAGATTAGCATCTGGCCAAATTGACCCAGGGCATTCCACTGGCATGGATACCACGGGAATGAAGCCTACTTCCCTAAAATTCTGAATGCTCTATCCAAACGTGAAATTGGCAGCAGCTCAATGGTTTGGCAGGTAAGCTGTCTATCCCTTTCCTCCGAGGAAAGTTAGCGCTGAAGACAGCAGACACACTTGAAGTTTTTCATAAAATCCATCCTGTAAATTTCTTGGATCAGGGTGTGATTCCGGTCCTGACAGCAGTCTCCTGCTGGACATGACCCGACTGCACCCAAGCCTGATTCATTTGTCATAGATCTGTGAGACAGTCTGGTTACCTGGCCATCTCCAGGATCTTGCGCCAATTCAATCAGCTGCACGGCCATTGGTACTGCACCTGCAAATTATCAGTTTGTGTTAGACATCCCAATCCCACGGCTGCTGCATTCCCGCTGCTAGCATTGATGTCGTCTAGCACACTGTTCCATTTTGTCCGCTCTTCACACACTGCTACGACCCAGGAACTTACAGTGGAAGCACCATGTATATTGTTCTGCTGATTGAAAACTGACTCATCAGAGCCGCACAGGCACAAGGCCAAGCCGTTACATAAAGTGATTATTAATAAGGCATCCAAAACATGTTCAGAGGAGAGAAAGAAGTCTGCAGATCAGAAAACGAGGCATCTTGTCCATTAATAAGCCAGTCCTTTGAGGGCCCATGCTGTGGGCCCAAAATGCATGCCATGCCATGCCATACACGCCTCCATCCCGCTTCAAGGAGAGGAGGGCTGTGCAATATATCTGTCTCAATGTCAGGCTGGGTCCACTCAGGTCATAGGAAAACACCGGGATCATACATACTTATCATCTCCGTAGTTGCAGCACAAAGCACACTGCTGAGGACAAGCCGCGTACATGACCCGAATTAGCAACAGTGCCCTACATAGTAAGCGTCCCAAACTCACCCCATCCCAGCTCAGCCCACCAAGCGGCTTCATGCCAGCAAGTGCTACAAGGATAAGCCGAGACTCGTTTCACGTGCCCGTGATGTCGAAAGGCTGGCCATTGAATCTGAAAGCCGCCCCATGGCACCATAAGTCATCATGAATGAGTGTCCTGTTAGGAGTGCGGGTCTTCCCCAAGCAGGATTTTTGTTTCCTCAAACACGTACCAGCCGATGCCTGCCGCCGGCGCGAGCTTGCAGATGTTCGGCAGCAGACCCTGGCGCGCACGCATGGAGGCAGTCAGAGAAAGGATTGTGACTGTGACTCTGATAGAGAAGGGAACAGCATAGAGTGAAGGCTCTAATGTGAGATCAGATGCGATCTGACGTTTGACACGACAAAATGGACACAGCTCAAACCTCCTTTTAACACTTTAAATACAAAAACAGTATCTAAAACACCATGTTGTGCCCACAGAAATTTGCCAAACATCTTCCGCAAACATCCATCCATCATCCAAATGAGGCCTCTCATACGGCTTGGCTTCCATGCAAGAATTTACTTGAAGCTGGCGTACAATACATGCCCTGTCCTTCACAGCATTGTTACTCTCAATGAAGGCATACCAGCCAAGGGATTTCTGTGCAGCAACCACGTCAACAAATTATGTTTTCAAGGCAGCTTGGGCTGACGCACTCTCCTAGCCAGAAGGGCGGCACACATCTTTTTCATACAAGTTGTGATTGCCGTGGCAGGCAATGAACACTGTTTTCTGCACCAGCTGCTTGCCAGTGAGCAACCTGATGGTCACGGCAGGCCGAGGACGCTCCTTTCATCATCCCTTCTCACTCTATTTATCACCCATGCCATGGGCAGCGGGCAGCGCTGGAGTGTCGCTGCTCGCTGCCCATGGCAAAGGCACAGCCCATAGCCAAAGCAGCACCGCTGCACTGGGGGCAGCAGAGCTGGTAACGCCTGGCGAGTCAGACTTGCACCATGCATGGGTAACAAGACACCTTGCACTGCGCATGGGCAACAATGCCTAGGGAGCGCTTCACGCACTCAGTGGACGCCGCGCTGATCACCACAGCCATCACTTTGAACTTTTAATGGGCACGCGAGCGCGCACATGCCAGCAAAACACAACACGCCATACAAGACAAGCACACGCACGCACATACCTTGTACAGCCCTAAAAAGCCCTCATGCTTGAGCGTCTTCCGCAGCACGTCTGCCATGCCTTGGTACTTGCACACCCCGCCTCCCACGCCCTGCGCTTGCAGCCTGGTGCGAATGAGGGCTAGCGGATACGACACCACCTGCAGGGACAGTCAAGTGCGCTCGTTTGAGGCATTTTAAGTTGCCTGGTGTGGATGGAGGCCCTTGGATATGGCACTTTCAGTGCACAAAAGGGGCACCGATCTGGTCCTAAATGGGAGGTGAAGGATGCCACCTGCGTTCACACATGCACTACACCACCATGAGGGAGGCTGCAGGTGAAGGATGCCACCTGCTTGCAAAAATTTGCCGCACCTCTGCACTAGTTAGTGCAGCGGGCACAAGTAGAGACACATACGGGTGCCAGCCTGGGCAATCAACAGGACCACAACATGTGGTTTGTGCTTAGCGCATGTGGTTCGTGGTTCGTGCTTGCGGTTCATGCTTTGCACGCCACATCGCAGGACTGTGGGCAATCACGGCCAAGAAGGTCGTCATGGACCCCCTGCTCCAGGCACATGCATTAGGGCTGTGGCTAGCAGGCGAGGATGACCCGCCCTTCAAACGTCACATTGCCTGCCGAAAGAGGGCAGCCTAGCCCTGCAAGGCTTGCGGCCTTAATTCAGACCAGGAGACGCAAAGTGTCAAGGAGGAGGACGGTGCAAGCCCTGCATACCTGAACAACCAGGCCACAAAACGTGAAAGCCTATCACATAGGTGGCCAGTCTACGCGGCTCTCATGAATCGATGGGAAATCAATCACCCTTATTGTATGGAGCATGGCAGTCTGTGTGCGATGCACACCTGTGCAATTGAGCTGGAGAGCATGCCGGCCGCAAACAGCTTGAGCCTGGGCGGAGACTCCTTGCCCCGCTCCTCTGCTTTGTCCAGGAGGTGCTGCTTGAATATCTCAAACAGCGCAATGTCCACACCTGGGCATTGGAGTAATGGTTTGGTGCAAATAAGTGTACTAAACAAGGCACGCACACATGCACACGCACACATGCGCGCACACACAGGCACACAGACACAAATTCAGGCACACACATTATTTTACCTGTGCATCAAGCAGGTCAAACCAGGCAAAAACGAGCACAGTGGACGGCCACGCACCACCTCTGCACCCAGCAATTTTTTTGTACCACACCCTCATGCGCCCTCCAATGTTTGCACTGCCATGCCTAGCACTCCAGAGGTCTCTCCCATTTGTGCCCTGCATTGCTGAGCGCCCCACAACTTCCTCCCCTCTGCACCCTTTTGTCATAGCACCCCTACTCCAAACAAGGCTGCACTTTGCGAGGTGCTCCCAATTGCGCCCTGCCTATGCTGCCAAGTGCTGAAACTTCGCGAGGCATGCCTTGAGCATTTGCAAACCTCCTTCTTCTGTTTGGTCAAATGTCTGGGTTGCAGGCCTTGTTGCTCCAGTTGAAGCATGGCCGCCCTTGTTTGGCTGGCATAATAACATGTTTGACTGTTTGACTCAATAATATGTTAGGCTAGTAAATAACAAACATGTTCAGCTGATACAATCACATGTTTGGCTGGTGCAATGACATGTTTGGCTGGTACAACAACATGTTTGGCTGGTGCAATATCACGTTCGGCTGGTACAACAACATGTTTGGCTGGTACAATGACATGCTAGGCTGGTTGAATAACACATGTTTAGCTGCTTGAATAACAAACATGTTTGGTTGGTTGAATGACAAACATGTCTGGCTGGTTGGTGCGCACCTGCATAAGGGAGGATGCCAATCATGGACGGCACCAGGCCCCTGTAGAAGGCCGCCACGCCCTCATCCCGCCGCATGCAGTAGGCCGCGTGCAGGATGCCCTGGTAGGTGTTGTGGGCGGAGACGGCAAGGCGCGTGCGGATCGTGTCGATGGGGTACGTCAGGAACTGGGCCACCTGCGCAGGGGGAGCAGTGCGTGTCACTGGTGTCAGGTGCTGGCCTGGCGAGTGATGGGGCGCTGGGCAGGGGTGCGCCGTCCTTACACCGCAGCTCTGTGGGTCTTTGGCATGGGCTGCAGGCGTACATGTGATAGCAAGCGTGCGCGCATGCGTGTGTGTGTGTGTGTGTGTGCACATGTGGGGGCTGCATGCGCCCGAACGCATGCGAGGCCCCGTTCACCTAAGCACACGTACAACACCCACCCGCACCCACATCCACCAAAACACATACACACACAGACAGCAGGCAGACCGTGCAAGCTTCCTGCATGTGCAGCACCGCCCCGCACCGCGCCCGCCAGCCCGCCTGCCGCCATGCGCTCCCCGGGAGTGATGGCATCTGGCTGCTGAGCGACAAACAGCTTGAACGTGTCGTTTAGCGTGAGCTTGAGTGCGGTCTCGGGGGCGATCTTGACCACATTCGCACCGTTGCCTCGAAAGTACGCGCGTATGGAGCCTGCAATCGAAGGGGGCAAAATGCGGGCGTGCAAAGTTAACTGCCTGGCACTCCCCTGTGCCATGGCGGCCTTGTCCACTCAGGCACAGCAAGCTTCTCCTGTTTGGGCAGCGTGTCGTAAACATCAACTGCAGCAGGCCATGACTGCACACTGGCCATCGGGGTGCCAGTGAAGCAGGCGCCTGGTCTTAAGTAAGGAAGCTGCCTGCACACCATATCCTAGTCTACTGCTTTCAAGCTCGAGTGCCTGACCGGCATGCATTGGTGTGGTGTTGCTGGAAAGCAGCAGACGTGGCTGAACAAGAGGTGCCACCGGAGTGCAGCGCCAGGGGCTCACCAGAGCAGCAAGCCTCAGAGGATTGTGGAGCTTCAGCGAGAGCCCGCTGTGCTGATGGGCTGTGTTGAGCCTGCACAGCACTTCCTGCGTGCCACCGCTACCAACGCCTGCGCGCATGACAAGATGCACGCCGCACCTTCCGAGTGCATCTTCGCTATGCCTTCCCGGATCGTCATCCCCTTCTTGCTGACGTCCTGTATCTGCATGATCATCTTTAGCCGGTCCATGGGTGCCGTGGAGGTGCGGCTGATGGCTCCTGCCAGGGCTGCACCCATGCAATGGAGGTTCCCAAGTGAACTGAGAACGTGCGTCCCAGGACGTGCGTGGGTCGTGGGACCCCGGGTCGGGGAGGTGCAGCTGGATGCGGTCAGAACGCACTCAGCTCAAGCAAGAACGCAATTTAACTGCATACATTCAAGCTTCACCCAAATCATCTTGCACCAAGTGGAATCGTTTCTCGAGCAGCTGCCCTGAAAGGCATATTTGTCCGGTGTCCGGAATCTAGAGTTCAGGGCTGTTCTTGCACGCCCAAGCCTTGCATGGGCTCTCTCACCTCCAGCAGCGAGCAGCTTGTAGACCCTCAAGCTGGAATGTCCACTGTTTGACTGCTGCAGACGCTGAATCCTCTTAGTGGCTTGTAATGCCTCTGAGCCAGGCCCGGGACCTGCCGCATACGGATCTGGGAGCGCAACTGGGAGCTGTTCCCTGACACTGGAAGCAACTTGCGAGTCTGAGCAGGCGGCAGTAGGGCTTGCATACTCACTCCCTGCCTTCATAGTGGCCAGTGAGGGTTAGGGAAGTGGATAAAAGCCATGAGAGCGGCGGAGGGAAAGAAAGACAGCTCGCAGCTGGTGGTAGCAAAAAACGTAATGATTTTTCACCAAAGCAAATATAATAAATGTTTAGCGCAGTCACTGAGCACTGGACAGTGACGGAAGTTCCCACCGCTTGGTACAATACAGGCACAGCCACAGCACTAAATTTATTTTATCAGGTTCAGCTAGTCCCCAAATTCTGAAATGGCTAGCGGACCGCGGCTCCAAATTGCTGGAGAGCGGCAAAGTGGCCAGGATGTACGTACCCAGAACGTGACAGCAGTATCTGCTGTGGCCAATATTGTCAAGAGCTCACTGGGACCTGTGGGCTTGGACAAGGTGCTTGGAGGACTCTATGTTTGTAGTGAACGCTTGCAGCAGTAGACACAGACATGCAGACAGAAGAGACGAGCACTTAGACAAGCAGCCAAGCAGACACGTATTCTTCAACATTAGCCATGTGCCAGGTGGCTCCGGACTGGCTGATCATAAGTCGCCATCCCCTCGCACTCACAGATGCTGGTGGATGATATTGGGGATGTGACAATCAGCAATGATGGAGCTACCATCCTGAAGCTGCTGGAGATTGAGCATCCAGCTGCTAAGGTCTGTTTGGGTGCAGAGGGTGACAGACAGCTCGCTGCTCAAAGGATCAGCTGTATGGCACCGCCCCTTGCAACCCCAACACCCTCACACCTACATCCTATGCAAACAGATCCTGGTGGAGCTAGCGGAGCTACAGGACGCGGAGGTGGGCGACGGCACGACCTCCGTAGTCATTCTGGCCGCTGAACTACTCAAGCGCGCCAACGAGCTGGTCCGCAACCGTATCCATCCCACCAACATCATTAGTGGATACAGGCTGGCCATGCGCGAGGTCGGTGGTCGGTCGGGAACGGGAGGGAACGGGAGGGAACTTGCACAGGGAGTGCTTCATGCACCTGCTGACATCTGCTCTGTTTTCCGTTTTCTTTCTATGGAGATGCACGGGGTTGCTGCTGAGAAACAGAGCAGGCCTAGACCTGGCGATCTACTGCATCTGGGGACCTGAATGTGCGCATGCGTGAAAACCCGGTTGCAGGACAAAGACGAGAATCATGCGCGTAACGCATGCTGTTGCGCGTACAACCCATGTCCACCGTAGCGCATGTGCCACTGCCTGCATGCTTGCACGTCATGCGAGTCGCACTGTGGTTGCACACTATTCGCAATGCAGAGCTTTCCTTGTTTTGCCCGGACATGCATGAGTGCATGCGTCTGCCGCAACTCAGCTTGCCCTCTTTCCTGGTGTTGGCGTGCAGCAATCGTTGCCTTATCATTTAGCGTGCCCAAGTCTGCAAGCGCGCATAAGTCAAGCACTCAGGGGCCATGCACGTGTGCCTGTGCAGATGGTGCTCACGGCTGAGTGGGCAGGCCTCTGTTCATGCCCATCCTGCCCCCTGGCTTTGCAGCAAATGTGCTCAACAGTCACCCACAGCAGACTTGCTGCCGCTTTTGGGGTGATGTGCACTCAGCAGCGCCGGTGCGCGCGCACCTGTGCTGCAGGCGTGCAAGTTCATTGACGAGCACATGGCCATCAAGACCGACAAGCTGGGCCGGGACTCCATCATCACCGCTGCCAAGACCTCGATGTCATCCAAGATTGTGGGCTCAGATGCGGACTTCTTTTCGCAAATGGCAGTGGACGCCATCATGGTGCGTGGACGCGTGTGTGGGTGTGCGCGTAGGTGGGCGCAGTCGTGCGCGGGGACCAGGCAGGGCGCAGGGGGGTGGGCGGGAATGCTTGCAAGCCTGCAAATGCAGCCTGCAAGCACTGTTCCTTCTGTGTGGAAGAGTGTGGAAGGTAAGGGGAAATTGTGGCAGTTGCATGCTGGGCCCTGCTTCCAGTCAGCCTGCCTAGCCTGCGCAGCGCTGGGACGCCTCTGCGGTGCGCTGGCGCGCCTGGCTGGGAGCAGATGCGCGCTTGCATCCAGCTCTTCCTTCCCCTTCCTGTCTTTGTGCGCGGCGCCCCCTGCCCCTCCTCCTTCCCTGCTTCATTGGGACCCAGTGCATGTGGGTGTGAGTATGAGCAGATTCTGCGCCACAAGCTGGAGCAGGATCTGCTGTGTGCTGGTCAGGTAGCGCTTGTGGGTGACAGAAGGAGAGCAGGATCTGCGCCACCAGCCATCAGGCAGCCAGCTCTGCCGCCAGCCAGCTGCAAGGCGCCACAAAAAATGGCTGGGCAGCAAATGCTGCAGCCTCCGGCGTCGCACGGTTGCTGGGCGGCCAGAGCCACAAACGCAAGCGCCCGTCCCTTTTGTTCACATGCCCTTCCGGACGAATGCCTAAGGCAGACTGTCGCGGTGTGGCGAACGTGGGATGTGGCAGACGGCATGTTGTCAGGCAGCTTCAAGCAGGCCCCTCTTCAAGGCCATCCATGTTTGTTTGCTCTATCTTTTATGTGTGCTCCGTTCCATGGCAGGCTGTGAAGGTGATTGACCCATCAGGCAACATCAAGTACCCCATCAAGGCCATCAGTGTGTTGAAAGCCCACGGCAAATCCGCACACGAAAGCAAGCTCATAGACGGCTATGCCATCAACTTGGGTAGAGCAGCGCAGGTGAGTGCGGTGCATGAGCATGCTCCAAATGGTGTGTGTGGTGGGAGCCGTGCATGAGCATACTCCGCATGGTGCGTGTGGGGGGTGTTGTGCTTGAGCACACCGCGTGGCACGTGTGGTGGGTGCCGTGCAGGAGCGCAGACCACATGCTGCGTGTGGAAGTGCCTCACGGGCCTCACAGATGGAGTTGAACTGGGGAATGGTCAAGCGCTGGGCGGTGTGATCTGCGAGGCACGGCATGTGCCCGATCTATAAATGGGCCTGAAGGGGGGAGGGGCGGGGGCATGCGCCAGGCCTCCATGTGCGCGCTGGATGTGCTTTTGGATGAGACGTGCGCATTGCTGGATGCGCTTTTGACTGAGACGTGTGCATTGCTGGATGCGGTTTTTGATGAGACATGAGCGTGCTCCAGTGTGGTGTGCAACCTTGGGGCAGGGCAGCATGTTTGAGCAGGTCTTATTGGAGGTGTGCGTCTCTGGTTGTGCGCACCACATGCATGAATGCAGCAGACGCCGTAGGTGCACCAGTAGGCACGCGGCAGGTACACAGTAACTGACATCACCGCAGGCACACCGGCAGGCACACGGCAAGTACACAGTCACCAACATCACTGCAGGCACACCTGTCGCCTCACCTGTGCAAGCACGGGCGCAAATCGCAAGAGTGCCTGCACACCCCGGGTGGGCTGCCTCGAGCTGTGGGTCTCCCGGAGGGTCCCCTTCGAGCGCATGCAGCTGTGTGCAGCTCCCAGTCCAGCCCTTCAAGCGCATGCAGCCGTGCGCAGCTTCCAGTCCAGCCCTTCAAGCGCATCCAGCTGTGCGCAGCTCCCAGTCCAGCCCTTCAAGCGCATGCAGCTGTGCGCTGCTCCCAGTCCAGCCCCTTTGCCCACACCACGGACTGCCACACCTGGTCCCTTGAAAAGGGTGCTGATGTCGAGGCGCGTGCATGCGTGCACCGGCAAAAAGGCCACTCATCCTCTGAGGCGTGTGCATGCTTGCGCTAGTGCTAAGGCCACTCATCCTCTGAGACGCGTGCATTTGAGTGCGCCAGCCCATAAGCCACTCGCTGCCTGAGGCGCGTGCATGCGCATGTCACGGCCCCTGGTGCATCCAGGGCATGCCCCGGCGCGTGACCAAGGCCAAGATCGCGTGCTTAGACATGAACCTCCAAAAGGCCCGCATGATGATGGGCGTGCAAGTGCTTGTCAACGACCCCAAGGAGCTGGAGAAGGTGCGGGGCAGGGTCATGCGTGTCCAGCACACGCGCGCGCATGGGGGTTTTGCATGGGTGTGTGCGCATGCGCGTGGGCGTGAAACATGCATGCTTCCGAGTGCAAATGGTTACTGGCTTTGCAATCATCCTAGAAGCTGCTCGGCCCGGGCTTCCACCGCTGTATTTACTGGCGCACAATGTAAGCGCCCGTGACTGACGCCCCAATTGCATGGTGCTGGGCTTTCGTACGGACATTTTGTATGCTTCCTCCCCTGCACTCCTTTGGGGTTCAGGGAGAAGGGGGTTGTGCGCGGATGCAAGCTTAGACCTGCATTCCATAATTTTTCATATTCTCATTACATGATTTTTCTTGTGAAATCTGCAGTGAATCGCAATGCATGGAATCTGAAAATATCTTTAGATGAGCAGTTAGGCAAACCACATCAGCTGAAGCACAAACATGAGATGTAACTTTGTTGCAAGAACGCACCCCACCTTTCTGTATGTGGTGGGTTGAGTGAGCGCATGTGTGTGGTTGCGTCTTGTGCATGCGCCTCCCACACACCCAGGCACAGAAAATCTGCTCTTCAGGCGTGTTATCGTGTGTGTGTGTTTGATTTGGGTGCAGATCCGGGAGCGCGAGTTTGACATCACTAAGGAGCGCATCCAAAAAATCATTGACGCGGGGGCCAATGTCATATTCACGACCAAGGGCATTGACGACATGGCGCTCAAGTACTTTGTTGAGGCCGGCGCCCTGGCTGTGCGGCGCGTGCCCAAAGATGACATGAAGTGAGTGTGTGTGTGCTCGCAGGAAGCATGTTGGGAGGAGTGCGTGTACGCGTGTGTGCGTGTGAGCTTGCGCGTGTGTAATGTGTGTTTGTGCAGTTGAGTGTGTGCATGTGCGTGCGCGCGTGCACGTGTGTGTGTGTGCGTGTGTGTGTATGTGTGTGTGTGCCCATGCATGTGGATGTCCAGGGCTTTGAATGGAATTCCCTTTCAAAGCCCTGAGCCACCATCAAATGTGGTCATGTGCATGTCATGTGGATGAATGAGCGGCGGCACTCGCCGCATGTACCCACGCCATTGCTGCACTGGCCTGCCAGGTGCATCCCTGGTACCCTCCTGGCTGCGCACGCCCTGCGTGCCCGCCACCACCTCGCCTCTGCCGTGCTCGCCCCCGCAGGCGCGTCACCAGCGCCCTCATTCCTGGCTGTGCACGCCTTGCAAGCGCACCACATGAGCGCCGCCTCTGCCCCGCTCCACCCCCGCAGGCGCATCACCAGGGCCACGGGCGCAACCACGGTCATGACGCTGGCGGACATGGAGGGCAACGAGACCTTTGATGCATCGTGCTTAGGGCATGCTGAAGAGGTAAGAGAGGACAGGCCCTCTGGGCGCCTTGTGCCCCGCCGCGCCCTGTACCGTGGCGCAAGGCCATGCGCACTCGGTGGGGCCCTGCATGGCTGGGGCGGGCATGCTCATGGTCTAGGGGGGGGGGAAGGGGAAGGGGCAGATGCCAGGCACTCTGCCCCGTGGGGAGCCCTGTGTGGCTGGGGCGGCCATGCGCATGTACGGGGGAGAAGGAGCAGTGGGCGGCTTTAGGCAATGAATGGCCGTGCTCGTGGCCATTGGAACTGCTTCAGGATTTCCTTGCACTGATTCGAAGTTGGGCGGGCTGTGTTCTTGCGCCCTTTGTGGCAAATGGCCCGTGGCAACATGCAGCATGCACGGGCTGTTGCACATGCGGCAAATCTGCGCGCACACAGGGTGGTTTTTTCCTTGAACAGGGTAGCCATTTATTGAGCATGTACAGTGCACGTCAGCATGCACGCACATGCACGCACATGCACACGCACGCACACGCCGCCCCCCCTCACACACACACATACACCTTCACATGCGCACAAACATACAAGCACGCACGCATACAACAGGTGGCTGAGGAGCGCGTGGCTGATGACAACATGATTGTCATCCGCGGCTGCAAGACCAGCAAGGCAGTGACACTGCTGCTGCGTGGCGCCAATGATTACATGCTAGATGAGATGGACCGCTCGCTGCATGACTCCTTGTGTGTAGTAAAACGTGTGCTTGAGAGCGGCAGCGTTGTGCCAGGTGTGTTTGGGGAGAGTCCTGGGCACATGCACGCGCACACAATGGGCTTGGAACGAGTGTGAGGGAATGAGGAGAGAGCAGGTACAACCAATAGCACATCAAACGCATTGGTGCACATGCACACCCGCACTCAATGAGCATGGAATGGGTGTGTGGGAACATGGAGGGAGCAGGGATAACCACACGCACAGCATATCAAGCACACTCGCGCACATGCACACCCGTACATGCACACCCGCACCCGCATGCAAAACATGGGCAGGCATGGAGGGGTGGGGGGGGGCTGCCTCCAGAGGCTCGGGCACTCGGCCAAGCACGCCCACTCACAGACACCAAAAGCTGCTGCAAATGGCATGAGAAAGAGCTGTGCATCTCAATGGTCTGAAGTGCCATCCGAGTGTCAGCCGTGAGAGAATTGCGGCACAATTCACAGTGGTCCTTCCCTTTGCAATTAGTATCAGAGCGGGGTTTCCATCCTCGGACCCCTCTCTGATCATGGGCCAACAAATGTGCATGCACTGCGCATATAGGAGATCAAGATGTGCCCTGACGTCACCAGGTGGCCATGTCCATCGTGCGCCTCCATTCCATTGCTGACAGTGCTTGAGCTTGCCGTTTGCCGTGCCACGCCATGCTCCAAAGCCTGTCACCGACCAAATCTGCCTTGTGCTCAGCCCTACACCCCCTGCTGTGTGTGTTTGTGTTGGGTAGGTGGTGGCGCGGTTGAAGCAGCCTTGAGCGTGTACCTGGAGAGCTTTGCGACGACGCTGGGCAGCAGGGAGCAGCTGGCGATCGGGGAGTTTGCGAACGCGGCGCTCGTCATCCCCAAGACGCTGGCGGTGAACGCTGCTAAGGACGCGACGGTGTGTGCACATGCCCGCGTGTGCGTGGGAGCGTGCCTGTGCGCGCACATGTCTGGCTGCCTGCGTGGCTGCGCCTCTGCTCGTGCACAGGCATTGGTTTGCCCAGGCTGGCTCATTTCCACAGAAGCCTGCCCCTGTCACTCCTGCCTGTTTGCGTGAGTTGCCTGTTTGCGTGAGTGGGTGTGGGTGTGGGTGTGGGTGCTTCGGCATAGGCACCCATGTCGCTGCCAACGAGTGGCTGCCATTGCGGTATATACCGCACGTAAGAGGGCACAATGGTGTCATGATCTTGGACATTGTCAATTTGGTTAAAACCGTGGTCCTCAAAGATGAGGGGAATGAATAGATCGATCTGGTACACACTCACTCCAGTTGTCTTGATGAATAAGACGATTTGAAATGTATACACTCGGGTTTTTACGCAAGGCCGTTGCATCACTGAGCATCTGCAAGAAGGCCAAAGCCATTGCATCACTTGGCCCACGCAAAAGGTGCCACGGCAATTGCATAAGTTAGCGCGCGCAAGAGCGCACAAAGGTGTGATGGGTCTAAAAATGATTAGTCGCTGTGTCCTCTTAAGGCCGCGGTTACACACAATGTTTTCTCTTTTTTTCCAGAGGGGGGCGGCTGAGGCCCCAAATGGGTAGATCCCAGGGTATTGTCTCTGTGACGGGCAGTTTTCAAGATTAGTGTTAAATGTTAGATGGTAGCCCTACTTGCAAGCTGTCTAGCACCTGAGCTTGACAACTGCTCGTCACAGAGATCGTGCCAAATGGGCCGCGGCGTGAACCCTGCTTTTCACAGCCAAATGTCCACACCAGATTACCCACTGCACCAAATTACATGAATTTTGGTGTTTTGGTGCTCATGTGATAAAGAAACACCATTGAAAAAATTGGAGTGGAAAGACTCAGCGGTTGGTGAGATGTGCACTTCGGTCATTTCCCTCAAAAAATCAGCAAATGGTCGCCAAAATGGGTTAAAAACTGACCTCCAAACCCTGGTTTCAACATCCAATATCAATTGGCAACATACAATATCGCCCCTAGGGTTACCGCGAATAATTAAACAATTATTGGGGTCCTCGCTATTTGAAACCCGTCTAGAGATTACTTTTATCAAGACCTCGCATAGCATCCAGGTTCTGATCCAGGCTCCCCCAGGGGCCGACCATGGAGCCACATGCTTCAAGGGGTCAAAGGACACTATTTTAAGTAGGTTGCACGAAACGGAAGCGCTTGAGCGATGAGCAAACCAGGGAACCCCGCATCCGCTTGGATCCCAACATTGCTCGTCGGGTGGAGGAGCATGAGAAGCAGCAAGCAGCAGCCATAGCAGCCCAGCCCCCTTCCCCACCTCCCAGACCTGTTGGCAGGCCTAGAAAGCTGCCTGTTGTTGAGGCTCCCTGAGGGCGAGGAGCCTGTTGTACCATCAGAGCCCATTAAGAGGGGTGAAGAGCTGCTTAGCATAGAGGAAGTGGCAGCTGAGGCAGCTGCAAGACGCACATCAGAGGCAGTGCTTCAAGGGGAGGCAGGCTTGGAGGAGGTTGCAGCAATGGAGGAGGCTGCAGCGATGGATGACTTTGAGGATGCAACAGCCACAGCCGCAGTTAGGGGCAGGGGCAGGGGCAGGGGAGGTGGCAGGGGCAGAGGCTTAGGCACAAGGGAGATGCTTTTGAGCCAAGCAATGGAAGCAGGGGCAGAGGCATGGGGAGGGGCTGAGGGAGGAGGAGGGGAAGAGGGGCTGAGCCAACGGAGGTATCCTCGGAGCCAGAGGAGGACACATCTGAAATGGACACAGACATGCAAGAGTAGAGGCTGCTGCAATGCTGGGTGAGAGTGCCAAATTGAGAGTTTGTGTTTAACGTAGTGATTGGAGGTGCCTCGCGGAAACCAAATATTCGCGGGAAAATGATTGAAATTATTTGGAGACCTCGTAAAGTAGGATTCGCAATAACATAGGAGCGATACGGTAATAGAAGTATACTGGTAAGGTTCGGGGGGTGAAAGGAGCTATGATGGGCTCGTGGTGAGGGCGCACGTGCGCTATCTATGCCAAAATAAGCCAAAAACAGAGGCTGAGCACCAACCCAGGCCACCAGGGTCGTCTTCTTCACCCCAAATTTTGCCAGCGGCCTAGTTATATGATATTATTACAGTTTGCATAAAGAAAGGAGCATGCCCAGACTTTTGCTCAGTTGCCCCCCTCTGCCGGAGTGAAAACTTTTCACTAAATCTTTTTCACTCCACCTGCACTTCTCCCCCATGACCTCCCCTCTCTTCCAGCATTGCTATTGGAAACCACACTCTTATGCTAACAAGCTCCCCAAGATCAGCAATAGGATCCAAAAAGCTATTTGCGACAGATCCTCAAGCCGCAATGAGGCAGCAACACGTTATAGACTGCACTGTTCATAAGGAGCCTGCAATGCTGCAGACGCCCTCGCTTAAGCACTTGGCTGATGGGCTGCAAGGTCTTGCATGACAGTCAACCAACCCTGAGCCATCAAGGTAGAGTGCCAGGACACAATGCTGGAAAGTTTGCAGTGCGTGGTTACTGCGGTCGGCGCACACTTAAAACTCATCTTTTACCCCTGTGCATGTGGCCATGGTGCATCAGCCCTTGCCTTCATTTGAGAGTATGTCCTACGCATGCAAAGAAATCCTTTTTTGCGTACAAGTGCTCCTCAAATTGAGAGTCTTAGGCCCAGGAAATCTCAGTGATGACTATCCATCTCATTTTCTATTGCCTGACATTCTTCACCACATTTGGCACCCCACAAGGGTAAGCCTGGCAAACACATACATAAGACATCATCTCGGTGCACTGTAGGCCTGGAGAATCATCACCAGCTAGTGCTGCAGCTGCATAAATCACGTGTGTAAACCATGTATGGAAACCTTGTCTCCTCAGACATTCTCCCCAGGTAAATGTTCTTTCTGACATGCCATACAAACCCCAAACAAGGGGTTTCTAGGGGTCTTGCACAATTGGGACCCTCCCTGGGGGCCTCCTGAGACCAATCCCCATTTTTGCCCAAAGTGAAAAAGTGAAAAGTGCACTTTGGGGGTTTTAATTAAAAAGTGAAATATTTTGGGGTGTTGGGAAAATTTTTCGTGCGTGACCGCGGTTTAACATTTTGGGTTAAGTGAAAAAATGGGTAAAAAATGTGTTTGACTGCGCCTAAGGCAGTAAAATATGAAAGGGTGGCTCGGGTATCCATTTATTCCCACTGTCTGGAATTTGGAAGGAGAGCGATGTTTGTCATATTGACATGACAACTGCCACACAAAGACATTGCATCACTCAGCGCGCGCAAGAGGGCCCAAGTCCAGGGCCACGCCGGCAGGAGGAAGCCCACGCGCCGCGGCGTGCGTGCGTGTCGCTGTGCAGGAGCTCGTGGCCGGCCTGCGCGCTTTCCACTACAAGGCGCAGACGTCCGCGGATGCACGACATATGGCGCAGTACGGGCTGGACCTAGTGGAGGGTAAAGTGCGCAACAACGTGGAGCACGGCGTGCTGGAGCCCACGCTGAGCAAAACCAAGATGATCCAGGTGTGGGGAGGTTTAAGATGGTCGATGCTCATCAATAAGCTTATCTGAAGCTTGGATATATAGCTCATTTATTATCTTGCCCGGAGTGGCAAGGCAGCGCTGCGTGTGAGTGGGTGTGCGCTGGCGGTGCGCCACAAGCACTGCATGCTCACATGCGCACGCACGCAGCATTCGTGGGCGCAGGTGCAACACGCGAAGTCACACACAAACGAATGGTGAAAGCAATGGTGCCTCCCCTTTTGAAATGGTAACGCTGCCTTTTTTTGGCCCTTTCAAATCCCCCTTACTACTCACTGAACTTGACCCAGATGTCAGAAGCACTGGCTGAGATTGTGGTGGGCTCAGGAAGAGGGCTTAAAGTGTACTCACCAAAGTTCATGTATGGATGCTTGCTTGCAGTTTGCTACAGAAGCCGCCATCACCATCTTGCGGATTGATGACCTCATCAGGCTCCAAGCAGAGGAGGAGGAGCAGTAGGCTGTATTTTAGCTGTGCAGTCTTAGGGACGCTTATGCCACTGGCATGGTGCATGTGTAAAGAGTCGTCTTGGATCAGGATTTTGATGCATCCTGGCCAGAATACCCTGGCCCTTGGCTTGTCAACTAGTTGTACCTTGTTCACACAGATGGGGAATTCTCAAGAAGGTGCCAAACTGTTCAATGCTCATACTTTGGAAAGCTCCTCCAATAAGGTGCGCTCACATTGTGAAAGAAAAGAGAAAAAGGAAAGAACTTCTTAAGAAAATTCTGTGAAGGCAGTAAATCAAAACATCAGTAAATCTCCGTTCAGCTCTTTCTCTTCCTTCTCTTCATGGAGCTGCTCCTTAGATGGCCCCATGTAGGAGGACGCAGGTACAGACACAGCTGCATCTCTAACCAAAATGCTACAGACACACATCTTACCAACATCTTGAGCAGCGCTGCTTTTGCTGACGACCTTCTCTGCCCTACAAACACAATTCAAGACCTCGAAGGTCCAAGCGCAAAAGCCCACCCTCTACTCTGATTGGGCAGCGCTTATTATCCCTAGCAGCATATCAAAATCCTGTGGCATCCTGCACAATCACTCTCCTTAAGACCAAAATGGCTTGAAGCCCCAACATAAGAGGGTCTCTCAAACCCTCTGCCATCAGCTCAAACAAAAAATAGAAGTGCACAACCAAAAGGCTAACTGAGCCGGCTCTGGCAGTTCGTAGCCGGTGGCCTTTCAACCTGTTCACCTGAGCCCAAATATGGCATGAGGCAAGAGATGGTGATCCTGGAAATGCTCATTCAGACACACAGGCACAATGTTACCTTAGATGAAATTGAATGAGAAGATTGCAAGGGTATACCCTCGTAGCCGGGCTTTTCATCTGTCATGCAGTCACTGTATGAACTACGCGGTGTACAGGATCACAGGCCACTGGGAGTGGCCTCCAAGGTCTGAGCTGCGCAAGGTGGTGTAGCTCTACACGCACATAAGACAAGTCGCCTGTAGGCAGCTAGCCAAGGCATGCCAAGGCATGCTTGCGCAACTTGAAGGTAAGGTCCACACAGATGTACCTGCCAAAGAGGGCAATTCTAAGTACACCTGAGCCTTGGCCTGCAACCAAAACCAGCAAAAAAACGGTTGCCTAGACAATCCAGCAAGGCATGCATACAACTAGGCAATATTGGGCATTTATCTGGCTGGATGAAAGTATGGCACAACATGTGCTGTTAGCACAGTGCTAGCATTCCATTGAATCAGAAAGGAAAGAAAAGAAAAATTACGTAGGCAGTGCAAACACTCCCCACATCAATTAAGGAAAAGGAGACACATTGGCCCTAAGAGCTGTGATCACCCATGAGTCTCCTCCACCATCAACATTCTGTCTAGCTGCCAGCACAACTTTAAACAACTGGAGCACACACTACTTGAAAAAATGTGCCTGTAATGGTATTGCACTTCTTAGTTGTTAAAGTTGCTTAGCTATAGCCAGTTGCAGAGCATTTGCAGCGCTGTAGGTTAATTGAAGGTCGACAGTATGAGGTGACATATTCTGTCATATTATTGCTGGAAAGTACACGTATCTCAGACAACGGCCTTTCTTAATGGATCTGGTACGGCTGACATTAGCTGCTAACTAGGGTTTCCCCGTAAAAAAATCACGGTAACCGCTCACTCCACAACCCTCTACAAATTTTTTCAGAGCCTTAATATAATATCAGCGTTAGCGGCCAGCGAGAGCTCCTTCTCCATGTTCCCCGGTGAACTTGCACCGTCGGTTAAAGGTATCTTAGGTGTGAAGCGCACCACTCCCAACTGGTCTGTGTTGCGTGAGTGTGGCCAAGAGCCCTTGCAATTCTATTGGTTCCAAGCGGCTGTGAGATTTTATGATGCTCTGCTATGCAGTAATAGTGGCACTCTTGCCAAAATTCTCAAGGCTGGTATTGCGATGAGCACTGTCAACAAGAAGTGCTGGAGTGCTGAGTTCTTGGATGCCTAACATGGTCTGGAACTTCCTTTCAAGTTGAAAGGAGCAGTGATTTCCAGCATTGCGTGAGAACATTACAGACGATCCCACAGTCAGAATTTGTTATTGATGTAAGGAAGAGGTTGAGGAATTTCTGGAGCCAGGAAAATCAGCTAGGCAATGAAGATCAGACGGACAAGGCTGCAAAATATCATAATTGGGTTGCTTTGCCTCTTAGGTCGGTGACTGTTGATGGACCGCCTTTTTCTGTATCTAGGTATCTGCATCTGGATTTGGGCAGGCAATCACAGCGCAACGTGGCACGTTTCAGGTTACATTCCCATACGCTGCGTGTCGAGACAAGAAGCTGGGAACATCATGATGGTACCTGTGATAAGTGTGGCTTGCAGGCAATTCAAGACGAAAAACACGATCTTTCCAAGCGGCGGGCGAAGCACTGCGGCGGCCCCAGCCATACGTCGTTTCCTGTGCCCTTGCATGCAAATGTGCTCCTTGAGTCAAAGTTTGAGGCTTCAATTTGCAGACTTGTTTCATGATTTACCACTGGCACACAAAATTACTGTCAATCAGACTGGAGCTTTTTATTTCTCCCAAGCTTGCTGTGAGATGTATCCATTTTTTTCCAGAAACAAACTAATGACTACTTTCGTTAAATCTCAGAGCTTATGGATGTTTTCTGTATGGCTGGGTTCACCAGCAACCTGAATAGTCAAACTACCTGGCTGAAGGTCAAATCTTAAACTTGATTACTTGTTGAATGTAGAGGCATGCTGCATGTCATGACACATCGAATCCAATGCAAGCACCACCCACCCAGTCAGGCCCCTCCAATTTCGTTAAGTGTTTGTGCCTGGACTTGGATAAATTGGTTCACCTTTTGGCTAGGCTAGAACTGACTTTTCCATGCGTGCTCCTTTTTTTATCTGTTCAGCTTTGCTCAAGCAATATGCTAGCACGGGAATTTCCCTGAAGTTTCAAAGAAGTCTCTCGCTCTTTCATTGATATGTAGCAAGATATCTCCTAGACTCGTGCTGCACATAAAGCACTGCCTCGTCGGAAATGTTTGGGCTGTTGAAACAACCATGGTTGATTCAACCAGGTCCAGTTGAAACCCTGGTTGATTCAACCATCAACCAGGAATCAACCAGAAAATGATTGAAACAACCATGAAACAACTG
>LKMJ01001389.1_pt1 | contig 21249 bp, 15 predicted proteins | sample 643391 | NCBI WGS metagenome assembly LKMJ01 (sample SAMN04112250, study PRJNA286221) | soda lake metagenome | biome: soda lake; feature: Kulunda Steppe; material: water; isolation source: sample PL-Br10 brine of Picturesque Lake | place: Russia: Kulunda steppe | collected 2010-07
CTGTGGAAGACGTTGATGGCCTTGATATTCTGAACAACACCTTCATCAACAACCGAAACGACATCGGTCTTGACGACACTACGACTGATGTAGTTATTGAAGGGAATGATTTCACAGCTGGCGACTCGAGTAGTTATATAAGCAACCGAAATAGGAATGATCCTGACAGTCAGACCATTTTAAATAAGAACGAGTTTGATCCTGATGTTTTAGTGATTGAAGAGTTCAATGGTGACTCCGATCGAGATCAAATCGTTCCTGAGACGGCTGTCGGCGTCGTGAACGTGGACCAACGGACTGGATTCACCGAAATTCAGGACGCTGTCGACGACACCAACGAAGGCGATACCATTGAGCTCGCTGCTGGCCAAACCTTTGAGGAAGAAGTACGACTGAACGAAGACAATATTACGCTCACTTCCTCTGATGCGGAAGTTCCCGCAGAAATCCAGAGCGATACTGGCGCCAATGATATCTTAAAGATCGACAACGACGGAGTCACCGTCTCGAATGTTGATGTCACCGTGACCGAAGACGGCCAAGGTGCAATTGACGATAGTGGGGGTGCAGACTTCACCCTTGATGCGAGCACGGTCGCATACGACGCTGACCCAGACGAGAGTCCCACTTCACTCGTGAACATTGTACAGCCGGAATCGACTGTCACGGACTCCACTATCGAAAAGCAGCTTAATCTCCAGTCTAATGCGACGAACGCGGTCATCGAGGACAGCACGATCGACAATATCAACATGGGTGGCTCTGGTGCTGAAATACGCAACAATAACTTCACCCTTGACGAACGCGACCAGAGTATCACTATGACCGGTGAGGGTGATCACCTTATTGAGAATAACTTCTTTGCCGGTGATCAAGTTGGTATCACTCTCGGTAGTTCGGATAATGAAATAGTTGGGAATACGTTCGAGGATCTACAGGGATCCGACCGTATTGATCTTGAGAATGTCTATATAAGTGTGTTCGAAGACGCTCAAGATGGTCAAGAAGTCTTCGAAGACAACACATTTGTCGCTGATGATGAGCCGGAAGCGTACATTCTGGATCTCACTGGTGAGGTGAACCTCACAGCAACCGAGGAAGCTAATGAATTTACACCTGCCGCGCTTGTCTTTGACGATGCGATCGAACCCGACGCACGGGAGTTCAATGATGTCGTGAACCTCGATCAGAACGAGGGCTTCGACGACATCGAACCCGCTGTTGACGAAGCTAACGAAGGTGAAACGATCGAAGTCACAGAGGATATTTACAACGAGGATATCAGGCTGGATGTCGAGGGACTCACGTTACAGGCTGCTGGTGGTGCCTCTCCGACAATTGTCGGTCAAGACACGACGGACGCCGTTATCAACGTTGACGAGCCAGATGTGACGATCGAGGGTGACTTCGTAATTGAGGCACCCGATATGCAGGGTATCGATCACAATGATGGCGCCCCAGGGCTCGATGTCTTTGATGTGACAATAGTGCAAACAGACGGCGATCCATCGATCATCAACCTCGCAGACGATGATGTCCTGATCGAAGGCGTTGAAATAGACGGAACGGCGGAAGAAGCCGGAGGGACCGGCGTTTTCATCCAACAGGATAACGACGGGATCGAAATTCGTGATAGCGAAATCGCCGGATCGACAACCGGAATCACGGTCCAATCCCCGGACGTTCTGGTTGAGAACAACACCATTCGCGACAGTGATGGTGGCAACGAGGTCGGTGTCACTTTGACGACCGACGGAACGGCTGACGGCGCCACTGTAACTGACAACGAGTTCACGAATCTCGGAGCTGGAGTGTTCGTCGGACCGAACGATGATGTTGAGATTAGTGAAAATGATTTCACAGATAACACCTACCATCTGAATGTCGACGAGGAGGCAGATGACTTCGAGCGCTCCGACAACGAATTCGACCGAGTAGTCGAAACTCAGGATGCGAGTCTTGAACCGCTTGGTTCCCCCATCGATCTCCAACTTTCGGTCGGTGGTCAGATCCAACCCGTTGTGACGCTTGCTGATGAGGGTGCGACGGTAGAAGTTGGCGAAGGTGTCTACGAGGAGTCCGTCACTACCGACGTTGATGGCCTGACACTTGAGGGTCCGAACGCTGGCACACCCCACGATGACGAACGAAATGATCCTGCGGTAATCATCGCTGATGGCGAGGAAGCCGTCGACATCAGTGCCGACGATGTCACCATTGATGGCTTCAGCATCATCCAAGAGGATGAGGAAACGGAGGCGATCGCAGATGTTCAGGGCACCGAGGAACGCTCTGGCCTCACTGTCAATAACAGTCTCATCATTAACGGCTCATACGGTATCCACGTTAATCAAAAGGAAGCAACTGATATCGATATCCAGAACAATCTGATAGTGCCCAATGGCGACCCAACCGAGGATGAAATCGTCGGCTTCGGTGTCGCCGTGCAGGCGGATGACGGTGAAGGTGGGAGCGATGTGCGTGACGTGCGTATTGAACACAACCAAATTATCGCACTCGGTGCCGTCGCCGTCGATAACGCAGAAAATGTCGACATCATCGGGAACGATCTCTTCGGCGTCGAAGACGAGCGCGAGGAAGGCGCCGAGTTAGCTGGATTCGACTCGTGGGGCGTTACGTTTGCGCCAGACTTCGAGTATGACGATATCCAGGTGAGCGAGAACACCATCGGTGGCCACGTTCTCGGTGTCGATGTCCGCGATGACGAGGTGGCCGAAGCGGTGACGGTCAACGAAAACAACATCACCAACAACGCGGTCGGCGTAGACGGCGGTCCAGATGAGAACGTCGACGCCACCTCGAACTGGTGGGGCGACCGAACCGGTCCGAGCGGTGAAGGCCCCGGTGACGGCGATGCAGTCACCGAGAACGTCGACTTTGAACCGTGGCTCAACGCGCCGTTCCCCGACGGCGAACCGACCGAGTCGACGAGCTTCGAGATCACCGAGTTCGAAGTGAAATTCGAGGAAGATGAACTCCCCGTCGGCGAACAGGCGATCGTCAACATAACGATCGAGAACGTCGGCGACGTTGCGGGCACGCGCGACACGACGCTCAACGTTACCGGTCTCGAGGGCGACGATGTGACGCTCGAAGCGGATGAGCTGGCGCTCGGTGCCGGTGATGAGGTGTCCGCGTCTGCGCCGTTCGTACCGGGCAGCGATCTCGAAGACACCGACGTCACTCTCGAAGCCGACGTCGGTGACGACACGGCGACTGAGGACGTAACGATCATCGAGTCTGATGTCGACTTCCAGATCGACGCAACCGAGATCGATCCAGACGACGAGACGGCTCCCGGTGATCAGGTCAACGTGACTGCGACGGTGACCAATGCCGGCACCGTCGAGGGCGACCAGTCGATAGAACTTATCCGCGAGGACGAGGCCGGCGAGGAGTCGACCGTCGATTCGGCTTCGATCGAGTTAGGTCCCGACGATGCACCCGAAGAAATCACGCTCGCCGATACGCCCTCTGTCGACTTCGAGGGCGAGGATCTAACATATTCGGTCGAGACTCCGACTGATGCGGATCAGGTTGACTCCGTCAGTATCCTCGACTCGCCGTTCTTCGAGATCACCAGAGAGAACCTCACCGATATCGATTCGGTCGTCCAGGGTGAACCGATAGCCGTCGAAGCCGATATCGAGAACGACAACGCGACCGGGACGGACACCGTCCGACTCACCGTCGATGGCTCGACGATCGACGAGGCCGAGACCGGCGAACTCGGCGATGGAACCGACGAGATCGAAACGGTGACGCTCGTCGGCGACAGCGACGACATCGCTCCGGACGAAGACCTCGACATCGCCGTTCGGACCAGCGACGAAACGGTCCGCGAGGAGGACCAACTCGACGTCGAGGCACCCGCGGAGTTCGTCCCGACAGTCCAGAGCGTGACCGAGCCCGAAGCGGGTGCAGAGGACATCGAGGTCGACGTCGAGGTCGAAAACCTCGGTGACGAGGTGGCCGACGCCAACGTCGATCTGCTCGTCCCCGGTGTCGGGAACGCGACCGAGACGATATCCGATCTGACCGGAACCGACACGGTTTCGCTGAGTGTCGCCACCGACGCTGACGACGTCGGCGAACAGGATCTGATCGTCCGCACCGACGACGAGACGGTCGACAACGAGACACGCGTGCTCGCGCCCGCCGAAATCGATGTCGACATCGAGTCGGCGACCGATCCGCTCGTCGCCGAGCAGGACGACCTCGATGTCGAGATCGAACTCGGAAACGACGGTGACGTCGAGGCCGACGACGTGGACGTCGAACTCGAACTCGACGGTGACGTCGAGGACAGCGAGACTCAGTCGGTTCCCGGCGACGACGACGTTGAACTCGCCTTCGAAGGTATCGACATCGGCGAGGAGCTGGAGGGTGACCTCGAACTCAACGCCACCGCAACCTTCGATGGCGTGACCGTCTTCGATACGGAGACGGTGACCGTCGAGGAGGCGCCCGACGATGCCCTCTTCCGGCTCGCAAGCCTCGATGTCACGGACGAAACCGAGCGTGACGACGTGTTGCGCGGTGCGCCCGGTGATCTCATCGTCGAGGCCGACGTCGAGAATATCGGTGACCTCGAGGGCACACAGGACGTCTCCGTGATTGTCGACGACGACGAGATCGCAATCGAGGAGGATGTCACGCTCGCCGCCGGCGAAGAAACCGACGTTAGCTTCACCGTTGATCCCGACGATCGATCGAGCGGTGACAGAGAGCTCGGCGTCGCAAGCGAGGACAGCGACCGAACGTCGACCGTGACGATTCGTGACGCCGAGCCTGCCGAGTTCGAAGTCGAAGTCGACGAGCCCGACGCGCTCGATCGCGACGATACAGTCGAGGCGACCGTCGAGAACGTCGGCGATCTCGACGGTACCCAGACCGTCGACTTCGAGATGATCGTCGACGGCGAGCAGATCGCGAGCAGTTCCGAATCGCTGACGCTCGACGTCGACGAGGACGAGACCGTCGACGTCACGGTGCCCGACGATGAGACCCGTGCCGGTGTGTTCGACGCCGAACTGACGGCCAGCACCGATAACGAATCCGACACGGCCGAGACCACGATCGACTTCGGCGACATCGAGGACGGTCTCGACGAGGCCGGACCGGACGACACCGTTCAGGTCGCCCCCGGTGATTACGACGAGGAAGTCACGCTGGACGACGAGGGAGTGACGCTATCCGGTGACGACGCGGCGTTCACCGCAGACGGCACGGCGATCGAAATCGAGGCCGACGACGTCATCGTCGAAGGCTTCGAGTTCCGCAATGCCGACGTCGCGGTCGACGTTACCGGCGATAACGCGACGATCGGTACCTCCCGGTTCTTTAGTTCCGTGACGAACGGGACCGAGATCGACGCGATCGACACGACGATCGCGAACAACCGCTTCGATGGGCTCGAGTACGCGCTGGTCCTGACGGGCGAGGCGGACAACGCGACGATCGAGGACAACAACATCTTCGATAGCGAGGAACGGGCCCTGTTCGCCGATGCCGGGTTCCACGTCATGGACGGCAACAACATCGAGCGAAACGACGTTGCCATCGAGGCCAACCGTCCTCGGACTGACTCGATCACCGAGATCGATGCGACGGACAACTACTGGGGTCGTTCGGGCGGTCCACGCGCCGACGAGATCCTCTCGCCGGTCACCGTCGAGCCGTTCCTGACCGATCCGAACGAGGATCCCGATTACCGGATCACCGACGATAACCTCGACGAGATCGACGAAATCGTCGAGGGTGAAACAGTCGAAATCACCTACACTGTCGAGAATCAGGGCGGTACCGCAGGTAGCGACATCGTCGACTCGCTCGTCCTCGAACTCGACGGCGACGAGGTCGCCGAATCGGCCGACTTTGAGATCGGTGCCGACGGCGAGCTTTCCGATGCGGACGCCGAGTTCGAGGCGCTGACGTTCGAGGTCAGTGCTTCCACCGCTGCATCGCTCGATGAGGCAGATCTCGAGCTGTCGACGGACGACGACAACGTCTCCGAAGACGACGTCGAGATCCTGACTGCGCCCGACTTCGAGGCTGAGATCGACGACGCGCCGGACGAACTCGACACCGACGACACCCTCGAAGTCGAGGCCAACGTCACGAACGACGGACAGGCAGAAGGAACTGAAACCGCTCAGCTGCTCTTCGACGGCGACGTGGTCGACGACAATGAGACTGAAACACTTGCCGGTGGCAACGACACCGAGGTGACGCTCTCGACCGAACTCGACGAGGCCGATGTCGGAACGAACCTGGTTATCGACGTCCTGCCGACGGACGGTGTTCAGGAGACGGTGACGATCGAAGAGGCACCGGATCCGGATCCGGACCCGACGCCGACACCAACGGCACCGGACGAGGAGCCCGATGAGCCAGCCACCGTCCCCGAGGAGGCCGTCGAGGCCGTCGAATCACAGACATTCGTGGATGCCACCCCCGAACAGCCCGGCATCCAGGTCGCCTTCGAGGAGACGAGGAACCTTCAGACGCTGAGCTTCGACAACGAGGAGATCCCGTCAACGACGACCGCCGACGTGACCGAAGCCGAGAGCCTCCCCGAGGCGGTCTCCGAACCTGCCGGTGAGGTCCGATCGGCGGTCGAGATCGACGTCGGAACGGAGGCAGAGGACGAATCGGCGACAATCGAGTTCGAGCTTTCGTCCGATGAAATCGAAACCGATCCGGCCAACGTCGTGACCCAGCGGTACGACGAGGAGACGGATCGCTGGACGGAACTCGAAACGGACGTCGTTGAATCGGCGGACGACACCGTTCGCTTCGAGGCTGAGACGCCCGGATTCTCGCTGTTTGCCGTGACTGAGCAGGACGTCGAAGCGCCGGAGCCCGAGCCCGAACCCGAGCCGGAGCCGGAACCTGAACCGGAACCGGAACCGGAGCCTGAGCCCGAACCAGAGCCGGAACCGGAACCCGAACCGGAGCCCGAACCGGAACCGGTCGACGAACCGGCTGACCTGCACGGCTTCGGCGTCGCCGTCGCGCTCGTCGCACTGCTCGCCGCCGCTCTCCTGGCACGGCGCCGAGCCTGATCGGACACTCTTCTACTGAATCCTTCTTTCAGTGTCTCGCCGCTCCATTCACCGGTATCTCGCAAAAACAGGTTGAAAATCCCTCGGGGCCGGAGCACCCTGCCGTCGGATGTCGTCCGTTGACTCAGTCTTCGACCAGCTCGATCTCGTCGTCGCCGTTCGGAACCACACAGATGAACGCCCCCTGTGTCTCGCCCTCGTTTCGGTACCAGTGAACCGTTCCGGCGGGGATGAAAACCGAATCGCCGGCCGAGATGGTCCGCTCCTCGTCGCCGATCCCGACGACGTACTCCCCTTCGAGGACGTACTGTTCGTGTTCGACCGCGTTGGTGTGTTTCGGCACCTCGGAACCGGGATCGAGCGTGAACCGCCGCATCGCGAAGTTCGGCGCGCCGTCCTCGGAGTCGACGAGGACACCCTTCGAGAGCCCCTCGGCGGCGTCGACGGGGTCGTACTCGATCGAGTCGGCGCGTTTGATCGACGGTCGGACTGATTCGGACATATGGACCTCTATGACGGTTGCGAACTTGAGAGTGTTCCCCGGGCGATCGGAGAGCCGACCTCGTTAATGGATCCTGAACCTTATCAGTACAGGCACGGAGGTTCGGGTATGGAAACCGCCTACCGAACCCGGGGCGAGACGGCGTATCCGAAGTTCCGGAGCGTCGCCCTCCCTGCGAGCGCGCTGATCGGCGTCAACATCGGGTTGATGTATCTCGTCGCGATGACGCCGCTTTCGGGACTCAACGATCTGCTCTTTGCGGTGCCGATACTCGGACTGCTGGTGTACGGGGCGGCGCTGACCGGCGGCAACATTCTCGCCGAACGGGGGCTGGAGGCCGGTTCGATGGCGACGGCGTCGATCGGGATCGTCCTGTTGCAGGGCGCCTACGCCCTGTTCGGCGGCGGGATCCTCGCCCGGATCGCGGTCGACTTCCGTGGCATCGCCCTCGCCGTGACACTCGTAGTCACCCTCGCGATGACGCTCGGGATCGCCGGCTACGTCTATCTCCGGGACAAACAGTTCAACCACTGGAGCAAGTACTCACTCGGCGCGTTCATCGTCGGTGCCGTCCTCGTCGCCGTCGGGTCGGCGATCCCGTCCGTACTGATCGGCGGGTTCGCGTTCATCTTCGCCGGGTTCGTCCTGCGGTTGGGCTACGAGATCTGGCACGTCAAAGCCTCCTACGATCCGAGCCGATCGCTGCTTCACGCACTGGGGATCTACGTTGCCTTTACCGGTGTGTTCGTCCACGTCCTCCAGATCGTCGCCCGACAGTTCCTCGACCGGTAGCTGGGCGCCAAAACAAAGCGTCCAATCAGAGATGTAGCAACGCCCGGTGTGCGCCTGAAACTCCCCCGTAGCCGCTGCCGTCGGTGTCCTGTCCGTGACGATCAGCATCGCTCTTTCCGTGCCCATGTCCGTCGCTGATCTCGATCAGGACTCCTGTTCGAGGCTGTCGCAATCCCCGTTACGGCAGGGTTTATGCCCTCGCGCCCGCCACACGTTGACATGGGTGCAGACAAGCAGACGCCGACGGTACGGCCCGCCGAGCCGCCGGGAGATCCGTCGGCGTTCGGCCGGGAGCCGGACGGGATCGAACCGGAGTACAGAGCCCTCGCCGCCGACCTTCGGGAGGCCGTCTCGGGTGACGTCCGGTTCGACGAGTACGCGCAGGTGTTGTACGCGACCGACGGGAGCATCTATCAGGCCCGGCCGGCCGGCGTCGTCTACCCGGAAGATATCGCCGACGTCCGGGCGGCGGTCACCACTGCCGTGGCTCACGAGACCCCGATCCTCCCGCGCGGCGCCGGATCGTCGCTCGCGGGACAGACGGTCGGTCCGGGCTGTGTCGTGCTCGATCTCTCCCGGCACATGGACGGGCTGTTGGCCGTCGATCAGGATGATCGAACCGCCCGAATTCAGCCCGGGATCGTCCAGGACGACCTCGACGAGCATCTCGCCGAGTACGGACTGAAGTTCGCGCCCGATCCGGCCTCCTCGAACCGGTCGACGGTCGGCGGCGGGATCGGGAACAACTCGACGGGCGCACACTCGGTCCGATACGGGATCACGGACGCCTACACGGAGGAGATCAAGGCAATCCTCTCGGACGGATCGCTGTTGCACGCCCGTGAGATCGTGCTCGACAGCGACGAGTACGAGGCGATCGTCTCGAAGGACGACCGGGAAGCGGAGATCTACCGGTCCGTGCGGGCGCTCGTCGAGGACAACGAAGCCGAGATCGAATCGCGGTATCCGGATCTCAAACGCCGCGTCAGCGGCTACAACCTCGATCGAGTCATCTACGAGAACGACGACGGCGAGCGGGTGATCAACCTCGCGAAGCTCTACGTCGGCAGCGAGGGAACCCTCGGCGTCATCGTCGAGGCGACGATCGGCCTCGTCACCGTCCCCGAGAAGACCGCGCTCGTGTTGTACTGTTTCGACGACCTCGTCGACGCGATGGAGGCCGTCCCCGAGGCGCTCGAATTCGACGTCAGCGCCGTCGAGTTGATGGACGACGAGGTGTTCCGGCTGGCGGCCGAGTCCGACGGCTACAGCGAGTACGCCGAACCGATCCCCGAGGGGACGGCCGCGGCGCTCATGCTCGAGTACGACTCGGAACTGCACGACGACTTCGAGGCCGCGATCGGGGCGACGAACGCCCACTTCCTCGATGCGGGGAAAGCCTTCGACGCGATCGAGGCCTACACCGACGACGCCCAAAAGGACATCTGGTTGCTTCGGAAGGCCGCGATCCCGCTTTTGATGAGCCTCGAGGGCGACCCCAAGCCCTACCCGTTCATCGAGGACGCGACGGTGCCGCCGGCGGAACTCGCCGAGTACGTGACGGAGTTCGAGGCGGTGCTCGAAGATCACGACACGTCGGCGGCCTACTTCGCACACGCCGGCAGCGGGACGCTGCACATTCGCCCGATCTTGAACCTCAAAAGCGGTACGGACATCGAGAAGATGCACTCGATCACCGAGGACGTGACCGATCTGGTGTTGAAACACCACGGCGCCTTCTCGGGCGAGCACGGCGACGGGATGGCCCGAACCGAGTTCAATCCCAAGATGTACGGCGACGACCTGTGGGACGCCTTCAAGGAACTCAAAACTGCTTTCGACCCCAACTGGGATTTCCACCCCGGAAACGTCGTCTATCGGGACGGTCCGGACGACACCGGCCCCGGCACCGACCGGGGTATCGGCGCCGATATGCGCGAAAACCTCCGCTATGGCTCGAGCTATCAGTCGATCGAACCGCAGACGAAGCTCGACTTTTCCGAGGAGGGCGGCTTTTCACATCTCGTCGAACTGTGCAACGGCTGTGGCACCTGCCGACAGACCGACGAGAACACGATGTGTCCGACGTTTCGGGCCTCCCGCGAGGAGGTCCAGGCGACCCGCGGGCGGGCCAACGCTCTCAGGGCAGCCATCAGCGGCGAACTCCCGGAAGAAGAGATCTACTCGGATCGGTTTCAAGAGGAGGTGCTCGATCTCTGTGTCGGCTGTAAGGGCTGTAAATCTGACTGCCCGACCGGCGTCGACTTCGCGAAGCTGAAAGCCGAAGTCAAACACGACTACCACAACGAGAAGGGAACGAGCCTCCGAACGAAGCTGTTCGGCAACGCCGACCGCGTCAGCGCGATCGGGAGCACTCTCGCACCGGTGTCGAACTGGGCCCAGAACCTGCCGGGGTCGGATCTGCTCGGCGAGAAACTGCTCGGAATCGCGCCCGAGCGGGACCTGCCGACGTTCTCGAAGGAGACGCTCGCCGGGTGGTTCGAGTCACGCGGCCCGCAAGTCGACGAGGGCGAGGCCGACGACCGCGTCTTGCTTTTTCCGGACACCTACACGAACTTCAACTACCCCGAAGCGGGGAAGGCCGCCGTCGAGGTGCTCGAGGCAGCGAACGTTCACGTCCGAATTCCCGACAGGGCCGAGATCGCGCCGAGCGGTCGGGCGGCGTTCTCGATGGGACTGCTCGATGAGGCCGAAGCGCGGGCCCGGACCAACCTCGAGGCGCTGTGGCCGTACGTCGAGGACGGCTGGTCGGTGCTCTTCGTCGAGCCCTCCGACGCGGTGATGTTCCAGGACGAGTACGTGGATCTCCTCGACGACGGCCGTATCGAGGAGTTCGCCGTCTCGGCGTACGGCGTCTGTGAGTATCTCGACACCTACGGGGTTACGGATGGGATGGCGTTCGACGCTCCCGGAGAACGGCTCGCGTACCACGGCCACTGTAATCAGAAGGCGCTGAACCGCGACCACCACGCCGCCGCCGCCCTCGCTTCGGCGGGATATGCGGTCGACGCGCTCGATTCCTCGTGTTGTGGGATGGCTGGCTCGTTCGGATACGAGGCCGAACACTACGATCTCTCGAAGGCGATCGGCGAAATCCTCCACGAGAAGATCGAATCGAGTCCCGGCGAAACGGTCGTCGCCCCCGGGGCCTCGTGTCGATCACAGCTCTCCGACGACGATTTCGAGGGCGAACGCCCCGCCCATCCGGTCGAGAAGCTTCGGGAGGCGCTGAGCTAGATCGACCGATCGGAAGCCGCCACGCTTTTAGCCGGCACGACGCCTACCGGGCGGTATGCCCAGACCACGCGAGGCGTTCGACGACCTCCGGGCGTTCGAGTTCCGGGAGCCGTCGGAAGTACTCGAGAGGGAATCGCTCTATACGGTCTACGAGATCGCCCGCCTGCTGCAGGGCGTCGATCCCGACGCCGAACTCGAACCCACGACGGAGGATATCCTCCTCGATTGGGCGATCCCGTGGATGCTCGATCACAGCGAGGCCTTCGTCTTCGCCGAACCCGAGGCCGACGACGAGCCCGGTTACTACGGACTGAAATGAAGCTGCTCGTGGCCGGCAGCGCCGAGGTCGACGCGGGAAAGACGACGTTCACCACCGGACTCATCGAACGGACCGGTATCCGTGGGTACAAGCCCCGGGCCGGAAACGACTACTGGTACGATCAGGACGACTACCGTCGGGCGGTCGAAACCGGACGGCTCTACGGCAAGGACGCGAAAAAGATCGCGGCGGCGACGCCGGGCGACGTCCGTCCCGAAGCGATAAACCCGATCCATCGGCTGTGGCTGCCGACGCCCGGCCGCGGAAAAGGGGTTTTCGGACGCGATGGACGACGCTTTCTCTTCGATCGCGTGACGCTCGAGGACGAGACGTACCTCGTCAACGGGGCGGTCAAGATCCCGCCGGCCGCCCGGCGCGCGTTTCCGCTCGCGGACGCGCCGGCCGTCGAGTCGCTCGAGGAACTCAACGGGCTGATGGCAGATCGTCACGCTCCGGCACTCGAAGCGTTGGCCGATGAGATCGAATCGCGCTCGTCGGCGATCGTCGAATCCTACTCCGATATCGCCCGGCCACTCTCCGCGCTCTCGCCCGGCGGTGTCGCGATCGTCGAGCCCCGTCGGTGTCGGATCTACGACGGCGATCGCTACGCGAAGGCCTGCGAGGTAGCGAGCGGCAGCGCCCATGAGGGCCGACTAGAGGAACGCGTCGAACACGTCGTCGAACTGCTGGACCCGGCCGCGTCGGTGACGTTGCCGGCGCTTTCGAGCGACGAGCGGAACGACCCGACCGTCGTTGCCGACGCGTACGGGACGGCGTACGACGAACTGCTCGAAACGGCGTAGGCGGGCGAGTAGGTGCCAAAGGCGTCTTGTGTTCCCCGGTCGAACCCGTGGTATGGATTACAGCGTTTCGAGCACGGACGAGATCGACAGTATCGTTCCCGAAGAGTTCGGCGGAATGTGGTTCTTCCGGGACCCCCTCGAGTGTGAAAACCTCGGCGTAACGCTTCTAGAACTCGAACCGGGCGGAAAGGGCAAGCAACACGACCACGCCGGGGAGAACCACGAGGAGGCGTATGTCGTCGTCGACGGCGAGTTGACGGTCGATATCGGTGGCAGCGAGGGCGAGCCCGAACGGCGGGAGACGCTCGAAAGCGGCGAAGCGATCCGCGTCGGGGCCGAAACGGAGCGCCAGCTTCACAACCACGGGGACGGACGGGTCCGAATCGTCGTCGCCGGCGCGCCGTGACGGATCGACTCAGCTAAACTTAAACGGGTTCACACGAGAAGAAATCCTATGTATCTCGCAGAGAAGGCCTGGCCGGACCTCGAAACGTATTTTCGGAACGAATCGCTGGCACTCGTTCCGGTGGGGTCGACCGAACAACACGGGCCGCATCTCCCGCTCGCGACGGACCATCTGATCGCGGAGGGCTTCGCGAGAGGCGTCGCCGAACAAACGGGGTACCTCTGCACGCCGACGATCAATATCGGGGTAAGTCCACACCACAAGCAGTTTCACGGGACGATGTGGGTCGACCCGCCGGCGTTTCGAGCGTACGTCGAATCGTTCAGTCGGAACCTCGCCTATCACGGGATCGATCGAATCATCTACGTCAACGCTCACGGGGGGAACGTAGAGCATCTCCGTGAAGTCGGCCGAAGACTTCGGGACGACGAAACGATGTACGCGATCGAGTGGATGTGGAACGATAGTATCCCGGACCTCGTCGACGATCTCTTCGAGCGAAACGGTCCCCACGGTGGGCCGAAGGAAACGGCGATGATCCAGCATTTCAAAAACGAGTGGGTTGCCGAAGACCGGCTCGCTGAAGCTCGAGACGGCGGATTGGCAGGATTCGATAGCGAGACCGGACGGAAGTTCGGGAGCCGAGTGTACTATGACGCCATCGAGAACGCGGACAACGGCGTCTTCGGCGACCAGACCGACGCGACGGCCGAAAAAGGAGAGCAGATGTACGACGCCGCGAGCGAGCAGCTAGTTCGGCTGTGTGAGTGGCTCACGACGCAGGACTTCCGGGATCTCATGCCCGAAGATCACATCTGAGTGAGTCGTTCGGGAGCAATCGATCTGAGAATCGAAACGTCGCGTCCCCTCGGATCCGGGAGATCGCCCTCCGCCCGCGAGGCGTCCCTCTCACTCACTTATAAACTGGAGATTTCCGGAGATCGGGACGTTCAGCTGTCCTCAGATGAAGAAGAGGAGGACGAAGCGGAAGAAGCGGACGTGGTGCGGTCCAGTTGCTCCGTGAGCGAAGCCTCCGTGACGTCGATCTGGACGCCCCGATCCTTGCTTTCACCGAAGCCGGCACTGAGAATCCGCGTGAGGGCGTCCTCGACAGTTTCGTCGATCTCGGTGTAGCGGTCCGGTTCGACCTCGACGACGAACCCGGTCGTGATGTTCGGCGCAGTCGGCAAAAAGAGCACGTCACGGCCGTCATCGGTCGACTTCCCGGTCTTGAACGCGGTCATCCGCATCCCGTTCCACGTCTCGATTTTGACCGGCGTCTGCAGTTCGTCGGGACCGCTGACGGCGGTCTCGACCGCCATCTTCGAGGCGTTGTAGACGACCCGGAGCCCGGGGAGGTGGTTCATAATATCGTCGAGCGCCGCCTCGAGCAGATCGCCGACGGTCGTCCGCATCAGATAGCCGACCGCGAGGACGAGCAGTCCGAAAAGCACGAGCGTGATGACCACCCGAACGGCGACCGGAAGTCCGCCGAGCGTCGTCTCGAGAAACGGGAGGTTGGCGATGGCCTGATAGATGAACGCGACGACGTAGGCCGTAACGAGCAGCGGCACGAGTACGACGAGTCCGCTCGCGATATCCCGTTTCCACGAAGACGATAGCATTCGATCGTATCTCACACCGGCAGGTAATCAGCGCTTCGACCGACGAAGGGGGTCAGCGAGCCGTGACGACGAGACAGAGCTATCCGCGTCGGCGACAATAGTCGAACGGTATCCGAATGGGACCCACGAGCGAACCCGGCGCGATCCGATCGGTCGCCGCGTTTCTCGTCCACAGCAACCTGCTCATCTCGGTGGCCGCCACCGGAGTCGCACTCTCGACGATGCTCCTGTCGGGGCTGTGGCCCGATCCGCTCGCGTTGTTCATCGTTTTCGCGGCGACGTTTTTCGTCTACAGTCTCAACCGACTCACCGATATCGAGGAAGATCTCCGGAACGTCCCGGGCCGGGCGGCGTTCACCGACCGCTACGGCGTTCCCCTTTTTTTTGCCGGCGTGACGTTGTATCTCGGTGCGATCGTCGCCGCGTTCATCCTCGGGATCGCCGGTGCCCCGCTTTTGCTTTTGCCGGCCGGCGCCGCCGGCCTGTACTCGCTTGCCCGGGTGAAACAGCTCCTGTTGGTCAAGAACCTGATCGTCGGGGTCTCGTGGGGTGTCATCCCGCTGGGCGTCGGCGTCTACTACGGCGTCCTTCGATCGCCCGAGATCCTCTTTTCGTTCGGCTTTTTCACCGTCATGTTGACCGTCGCGGCGGCCGTCTTCGATATCAAGGACATCGAAGGGGACAGAGCGGAGGGCATCCGGACGATCCCGATCGTGTTCGGGATCCGGGCGACCAAAACCGGCGCGATGGCCGTGACGATCGTGGTCGCGGTCGCCACTGTCGCCGCCGTCGTCGCTGGAACCGTTCCTCGCCGGTTTCTCGTCTTGCTCGGCCTTCTCGCCTACGTCGCCGGGTATATACCCTTCGCAACTGAGAACCGGGGGCCGCTGTTCTACGGGTTCGTCATCGACGGCGAACACGTCTTTTTGACCGGACTCGTGATCGCGATGGAGCTTCTCTGAACTCCCGCCGCGATACAGTTATACGGCCGTCGGATCCATACGCACGTGATGCGAACTGCAGAATTCAGCGAACTGATCGGGCCGGATGGTGTCTCGATCGTCGATCGACCGACGCCGGAACCGGGGCGTGGGGAGGCGCTCGTCGACGTCGAAGCGTGTTCGATCAACCGACACGACCTGTGGATCCTCGAGGGGGACTCGGCGATGGTTGCCACCGACGATCTGCCGTTCGTGAGCGGGCTCGACGTCGCCGGGACGGTACGTGCCGTCGGCGACGCCGTCGACGCCGTCGAGGCCGGCGATCGCGTCGTTCTGTGTCCGAACGAGACCTGCGGCCACTGTGAGTTTTGCCGGGAGGGTCCGGAGAACCTCTGTGAATCGTTCTCGATGTTTCACGGCGGGTTGGCCGAGGTCGCCTGCGTCGACGCCGACCGCCTCGTAACGCTTCCCGACTCGGTCGAAACGACGACCGCCGCCGCGCTCCCGACAGCGTATTTGACTGCCCACCACATGCTCCGGCGGGCCGAGGTCGGTTCTGGGGATCTCGTCTTCGTCCCCGGCGCGACCGGCGGTGTCGGCGTCGCGAGCGTCCAGCTTTCGGACGTCCTCGGTGCGCGAACGATCGGCACGTCCTCGTCGGCGAAAAAGCTCGGTCGACTCGAAACGCTGGGACTCGATCACGCCGTCGAGGGAACCGATCCCGACGAACTCGAAGCAGCGGTCGAAGGGATCGGAACGCCCGATGCGGTGTTGAACCATCTCGGCGGTCCCTACACCGGTCTCGGACTCGGTCTCCTGCGTCGCGGCGGCCGGATGGTCGTCTGCGGCCGGACGACCGGCAACGAAAGCGAGATCGACATCCCGGATCTCTTTTTGGGCCACAAACGCGTGATCGGCAGTACGATGGGGACACAGCCGGAACTCCGACGGCTCGTCGATCTCGTTGCTGGCGGCGAACTCGATCCCGAGATCGAGTCGACCTATCCGCTCGAGGAGACCGCCGCGGCGTTCGCCGAGATGCAAGAGCGGGACGCGGTCGGAAAGATCGTCGTCACGCCGTAGCTCCCGCCGCGAGGGTCAGTATCTGAGGACGGCATCGAGAATACCGGCTGTCTGGCCGACCGCGACCGCGACCAACCCCAGCACGGACAGAAGCTCGGAGTCGAGGAGCGGTCCGAGCGCGTACAGCGCCACGGCGACCACACAGAGAGCCGCCCCCATTTGATAGATCCGGACACCGTTCGAGACCTGTCGGGCAGTGTCGAGAAAGCCAGCCGCGGGGAGGAGCATCCAGCCGACGAGCGCCGCGGCGAAAAGCGGCGTCGATCCGCTCGGAACCAGAAAGCCGGCCAGCCCGGCGAGCGCGAAGGGCGTGCCGACGACGATGACGCGCCGCCAGGTTCCCAACACGCCGGTTTCCATCTCGCTCCACGAGAGCCCGGCGAAGGCAACGAGGAGCACGGACATCACGACGTGCATCACGAACACCGGATGTGGGGTGACGGCTCCGAGCGACTGTGCGATAACGACGCTCCACGCGGCCGGGACGAGAAATGCAGGGCCGACTTCCCGCAGTCGGCGGAACATGTCCCCTGGTTCAAACTGAACCGTAATCAGCGTATCCCCGACGTTCGATCACTCGCCGTAAAACGCCGCCGCCTTTTGCTCGCCGAATTCGATGAGATCGTCGATGAACTCCGGCGTCCGATCCAGTTTCGAGGAGCTGCTGTACGGCGATTCGAGCTGGATCCGTTCGACGTTCGTCCTCGTGAAGTCGGTTTCGGGGAGGTGTCCCTCCTCGATCCAGCGGTTGACCCGTTTGACGACCCGCAGTTCCTGATTCAAAGAGATGTTCCCGGATAGTTCGTTGCGGCGGTCGGCGATCTCTTCGAGGGTCGTCGGCTCGCCCGCCCGCTTCTGTGGGTTGATCTGGATCACCCACAGCTCCTCCGGTTTTCGCTCCGCTGGGACGGTCAACAGATCGTCGACAGGCGGGTTCTGACTGAACAGCCCGTCCCAGTGGTAATGGCCGTCGATCTCGACGGCCGGAAACAGGTTCGGCACCGCCGCGGAGGCGAGCACGGCGTCGGGTGTCACGTCCTCGTTCGTGAACGTCTCGAAGATCCCGGCGTTGATGTTCACGGTCCCGATCACGAGCTCCGGCGCCGTGTATGCACACAGCTCCGGCACCGCGTCGAAATCGATGTGTCGTTCGAGGAGTTCCCGAGTCTGCTCCTGTCCGAGCCGTGCGCCCGGCGCCCGGTAGGGACTGATCTGTGGGATCGGCAGCCCCGTATTTCCGAGTCGTGAGAGGCCGACGACCCAGTTGTTGAGGAGCCGGTCGAAGGCTCCCTCGGCTTTGAGATCGTTCCAGAGGGCATCGAGGAGTCTGATCGCCTCGTCCTCGTCGGCGGTGACGAGACCGTACCAGACCGCGAGCGCGTTGAACGCGCCGCCGGAGGTGCCGCTGATTCCGACGAGCTCGTACCGTTCGTCCCACTCCCGGAGTAACCCCTTCAGAACGCCCGCGGTGAAGGCGGTGTGGCTCCCCCCACCTTGACAGGCGATGGCCACCTTGGTCGGCGAGTCGTCGGTCATTGGCTCTCTGTCCGTGGGCCGTGACCGTCCGATCGACAGCGACGCCGTCGGACGTTGTGTCTCTCGCGCTCGGAGCGTCCCCGGCCACCACTCGCCACCGTCCGTATCCCTGTCGGGTTCCCCAATCGGACTCGCCTGGTGCCCTCTCTGTCGGCCTTTCGGCAGTCCCGGCCATGTTTATTGGTTTCTTTTGGCATAGTCAGTACGAACTCATAGCCGATGCTCACTGAAAAGTCCAGGTGTTCGCTCGTAAATATCGTCAACAGAGTCTGTGAACCACCTCCAAGCCGTGCGGGAATCAGAGCGGGATATTGTCGTGGTCTCTCTCGGGATATCTCGGTGGTCGGTGAGTAACCCCTTCAAGCGCAGCGACGAGTCCCGTTCGCGTCTCCTCGGGTTTGATCACGTCGTCGATGTAGCCGCGCTGGGCCGGACCGTACGGGTTGGCGAACTGCTCTCTGTACGTCGCCATCAGTTCGGCCTGTAACTCTTTTGGGTTGTCGGATTCGGCTATCTCGTCCCCATAGAGGATCTGGACGGCCGGGCGTGGACCGAGGACGGCCATCTCGGCACCGGGCCAGGCGTAGTTGACGTCGGCACCGAGGTGTTTCGAGCCCATCACGATGTAGGCACCGCCGTAGGCTTTCCGCGTGACGACCGTCAAAACCGGCACCGATGCGTTGGCGTACGCGTGGATGAGCTTCGCCCCGTGGCGGATGATGCCGCCGTACTCCTGTTTCGTCCCGGGCATGAAACCGGGGACGTCGACGAACGTCACGATCGGGAGATTGAACGCGTTACAGAACCGGACGAACCGTGCCCCCTTCTGTGCGGCCTCGATATCGAGTGTCCCTGCGCTTATACGCGGCTGGTTCGCCAGTACGCCGACTGGCTGTCCGTCCAGTCTGGCGAACCCCGTGATGAGATTACGCGCCCAACTCGCCCGTACCTCACAGAAGGTTTCGTTGTCAACCACGGCGCGGACGACCTCGGTCGCGTCGTACGGCTTGCTCAGGTTCGACGGAACCAGCTCCTCGAGCTCCGGTGTCTTTCGCTTCGGATAGTCATTCGAAGCGGTCTCCGGCGGCAATTCGCCGCAGTGCTGTGGGAGATAACTCAGGAGGTGTTTGATATCGTCGAGGAGATCCGTTTCGTCCGACCGACTCCTGTGGGCGAACCCAGTCTTCGCCGTGTGTGTCCGGGTCCCGCCGAGTTTCTCCTTCGTGACGCGCTCTCCGGTGACCGACTCGACGACATCCGGTCCCGTAATGAAGGCGTTCGACGTTCCTTCGACCATGAAGACGAAATCGGTAAGTGCGGGTGCGTAGGTGGCCCCACCGGCACAGGGTCCCATTATCGCGGAAATCTGGGGAATACGTCCGCTCGCTTCGGTGTGCTTTTGAAAGATACGGGCGAACCCACAGAGTGCGTCGAGACCCTCCTGGATACGTGCCCCGCCCGAGTCGTTCAGACCGATGACCGGCACACCGTTGTCGAGGGCCCAATCGAGGACCTTACAGACCTTGTCCCCGACGACTTCGCTTACCGACCCACCGAGAAACGTAAAATCGTGAGCGTAGACGACGACCGTCCGGCCGTCGATCTGCCCGTGTCCCGTTACGACAGCGTCCCCCGGTTGGGTTCTGTCCTCTAGCCCGAACTTGTTACAGCGGTGCTCGGCGAACGTATCGAACTCGCAGAACGTCCCCTCATCGAGAAGGTAATCGATTCGCTCGTATGCGGTTAGTTTTCCCCGGTTGTGCTGGCGCTCGATCCGGGAATCGTCCATATTACGACCCATACGCTTCCGGCGATCGCTGAGATCCGCGACGGGATCGGAGTCCGTTGTTTCGTCACTCATCCCGTTTCACCTCACCGTGGGTACCGTCGAAGATGACATCTCATTCTTCATTGGAAGCTGATCCGTGGATGGGACGTCCTGTGTGTGGTTCGCGTCGTTTACCGAGACGTCTCTCGGCTCAAACCCGTCATGGACTCGCTCCGTGCTACCGTGATCGATACCCCTGAGTCCTGTAGCCGCGTGTGTCTCCGATTGCATAGATTTAGTAGTGTGTTAGCAAGACCCAAAAGCGTTTGGCGGACGAATCGACCGGAGCCGGCTGGCTAACGATCCGTTCAGCGGGCCAGTTGTCGATCGATCGAACTCCCGCTCGGAGGTCACCGAAACGAAGGCACGTTCCGGTTTTCGAACGCTGCGAGAACGAGGCGTCGTTTCTCGCCCGTACCCGTACGGAACACTCCGGTGAACTCACGACCGCGCTTCCGAATTTATCTTCGGCGGGCGCGCGCTCTCGGCACACACCGGCACTGAATGTATAAACGGTGCGGCCATCATCGGAGTGATGGCAAAAGCAGCAGTCGTCATTCTGGCAGGGACGGACGGACACGAAAACCTCGGACGCATCGCGAACGGGCTTGAGGCGGCTAAAGAGTTCGCCGAAACCGACGGCGACGAACTGGAGTTGATCTTCGATGGCGCCGGCACTCAGTGGATCCCGGAACTGGAAGACGAGGACAGCGACTACCACGAACTGTATCAGGCGGTTAAAAACGATACCTCGGCCTGCAGTTACTGTGCGGGCGCGTTCGAGGTAGACGAGGCGATCGACGACGCTGGCGTCTCGCTCGTCGACGACTACGAAGGTCACCCGAGTATCCGATCGCTCGTCGACGACGACTACGAGATCCTCACCTTCTGATCGTATCTGGTCGGGAAATCCCGGAACGTTTATATCCCTACACCTGTTGTCTTCACGAGATGGCAACCGGAACGGTTGATTTCTTCAACGACACAGGCGGCTACGGCTTTATCGACACTGAGGACGCGGACGAGGACGTCTTCTTCCACATGGAGGATGTCGGCGGTCCGGACCTC
>LKMJ01001390.1_pt1 | contig 21247 bp, 31 predicted proteins | sample 643391 | NCBI WGS metagenome assembly LKMJ01 (sample SAMN04112250, study PRJNA286221) | soda lake metagenome | biome: soda lake; feature: Kulunda Steppe; material: water; isolation source: sample PL-Br10 brine of Picturesque Lake | place: Russia: Kulunda steppe | collected 2010-07
GCTTGCTCCAGGGAGGGAGAGGAAGATAGCTGCGCCAGCGGACACCAATGGTCATTGCACAGCTAGGCTCCCAAGCACTGTTGCAGCACCAAACAGGGCTGGTGTTTTTTTGGCAACAGCGTGCAAAACATGCCACGAAGGTCCCCTCTGTTGTCGTGCTTGCCGCACCGGCCTTGACCTTTTGCGCTGCACACATTCCTTGGCCTGCACGCGCCCCATTTTGCTGCAATGGTATGGTTGCACCATTTACACTTGTGAGTGCAGCCCCGACGCCCACGCAATGGCCCACCCGTGTGCAACTTCCCCCGTGGCCGCGTGCTTGCATCCGCGCGTCAGCGTCTGCGTCTGCCTCACCACCCATACACACACGTACGCGCCCCCCCCTGCACTGCTCGTTCGCACCGCCGCACAGTCAGCACTGCCGCAAAAATGGTGTTATGGCGCCCCCTTTGTTCGCTGCGCTAGTCGGTGCACTGTTGGTCAGTGGAGATGCAGCCTGCCAGCAGGCCTGGCCTTCCAACTGACTGCCCAACCAACTCAACAGGGCATCAAGTGGGTGTCCGCCAGCAAGCTTTGCAACAACCGCACACTTTTGGGGAGACATCCCATGTCCTCAAGCACCCCATCACACAGTCCTGCCTGCTCATGTCCAGAACGAGACCCATCCATCTTTTGCCTCACTCTTCCAAGATACTGCTTGCAGCCTTAGTAAGGAAGAGCCTGGTGCAAGCCCCGCTAGCGCCCTGCCCACATGCCACATGCCACAGCGCCGGCGCAGATTTTGCGTGCAGCTCATGCGCAGCGGAGGCTGTGGCAACTCTGCTGTGCGGCCAGGCCAACAACACAACACAAGCACAGTCCACATGCTGGCTGAGCTGAACGCCCCTGATCTGCAGCCCACCTTGATGATGTAGGTGCCTGTCTCTCGGTAGTCCAAGACCTGCAACTCTGCGCCATCCCACTCGCCAACCATCTTGTCCAGGGCCTGCAAGCAGCGGGCACAGGCAGGCAAGGACTAATCACACAGAGCCAGCAGGCAAGGAGAGGCAAGGACTTACCACTGACAACCACCAGGCAGGGGGAGGCAAGGGACTGTTAGCGGGCATGACGTAGGGCAAGTACATGACGTAGGGCAAGTCTGAGGAGCGGGCATGACGTAGGGCAAGTCTGAGGGCATGGCAGGCACACACTCAGAAACGCGGCTGTGCTCGAACAAACACATGCAGACACAAGAACCTGCAAGTACGCACACGCGAGCGCAGCCACATAGGCGCACCTGCTCAATGCCGTACTCCTTGCCGGCCACATCCGATACCCTGGTGATGGCAGGCAAGTGGTCAAGCAGGCTCATTTGCTCCGCCTTGACCAGCGTGAATTTCTTATCCGGGAACAGCGGCGTACCAATGTCCTGGCTGATGGCCTCCCAGTGGCGCGGGCGCATGCCGGGGTTGCGGATGGCCTGCGTTTGCAAAGCGTGGGCATTGGGTGCAAGCACATTGATAAGCTTGCATTTGAGAGTGCGTACGCGCATGTGCGTGTGTGCGTTTGCAGATGGCCCAAGCTTCAGAGTGCATGTGCATGCGCGTGCAGGCGCCTGCATGCGCACAACCACATGAACTCATGTCACACTATCAAACAGCTGCTGCGCTGCATAACAGACCCTGCATCGTCATCACCTTGCACTTCCGTTTCCTTGCACTTCTGTCACCTTGCACTTCCTTGCACTGCCTTGCACTTCATCATCTGCATTGTCATCACCTTCCACTTCCAACGTCATCACCTTTCACTTCCAACCTCATCACCTTCCACTTCCATCACCTTGCACTCCCGTCACCTTGCACTTCCGCGGCACTCCCACACACCCCAAGAGCGCCCGCCCACTGCCACCAGCGGCACCAACTTCTTCATAACAGGCAGCGCGCTTGCAAAGCCCATCAACCCCACTCCATCACCCCTCCAAGCCTGCCAGAGCACACACTTGTAAGTGCCACGAGGGCAGCCACTCCCTGCCATCGGCGGCACCATCTGCCTGGTCAAGGGGGGCTCCCTTGCAAGCTGCATTACCCCCCACCCCAGCGTCCCTCCAAGCCCACCAGAGACCACACTTCAAAGTGCCAGAAGGACACCAACTCACCACCACCAGCGGCACCATCTTCTTGAAGGCCTCCACCTCCTGCCGCATGGCCTCGCAGTTGGCGGCAAACTTATCCAGCCCACGCTGCTGCAGCACCTTGCCTGTCTTAAACAGCACCTGCAGTGCGCCAAGGTTGAGACGGGTGCATGAAGGGCCAATGGTCCGGTGCCTGAGATCAACACCGTTGCTGAGCAGCCAGGTGGTCAGTGATCGGGGGTTCAGTGCCCGTGGTTGTAGCCAGGTGCTCGACGGCCGGAGAAGCCAGCGATTACAACGACCAGCATTGCAGCAATAGGACCTGCATTGCTGCAGCACCCTGCTTGCCCCACTGTGGGGCATGCACACTGGGCTGCTTGCGCAGGGGTTAATGGAGCAGAGGCCTCAAAGTGTGCAGCAGAGGGCTCAAAGCGCGAGACTCTTATGGAATGCCTGCGCTCAAGCATGCCCTTGACTAAACAGGTGCCTTCACTACAGCGGGTCAGGCAAGATATCCCACCCTTCCTCTCCTCTCCTACTTCCTCCCCTTCACCCCTCCCCCCTTCCACCCATCCTCCCCTCATCTGCTGCCTTTTCCCCTCCACCACGCTTCATCAACATTCCACCACACTGCATAGCACGCCCTCCTCTCACCTTCAGGGCGCTGGACACTGAGTTCTCCACCTGCTCGCCATCCAGCTTCTCCCACGAGTCGTTCATCCATGACTTGTAGTTTGCCTGGTGGGGCACAGCAAGAAGCATACGTGCATGCATGCTTGTGTGCAAGTGAATGCGGGTGTGGGTGCGGGTGTGTGCATGTGTATGTGAATGTGGGTGTGAAAGTGTGCATGTGAATGTGGGTGTGGGTGTGGGTGTGGGTGTGGGTGTGGGTGTGTGCATGTGAATGTGGGTGTGGGTGTGCGTGTGTGGGTATGTGTGTATGTGTGTGGCGGGAACCATAGCAAGGCGCATCATGCTGTGTTAACATCAGCTGACAAATAGCACAGGCTATGCCAGCAAGCAGGATATGCCAAGGACCAGAATCAACAGCACTACAGCCCAAGCAGGATCACATCCTGTGCAACACAACAGGCAGCGGAAGGGTGCACTTTCAAAAAAGCTTTGCGCCCTGGCCATTCCATACACAGCGGTGACCTCCAACGCCCAAACCTCGCACCCGCCACGTGGAGGAGGTGGTCCAGAACTGGAGGAAGGGGTCAAACTGGTCAATCAGGTTCTTCACATGCGAGTAGTCTGTGATGGGCAACCCAAGCAGCCCCTCACGTGCGTTGAACAGCTGTGCGTCGGCGTCTGCTTTGCGCAGGCGGGCGTCCAGACGTTTGACCTGGCGCACAGGGAGGTGTGCAATGGACTTCAAGAGAGCCACGAGAGGACAATGACGCGGGATGCACACACAGGCACAGGTGCACAGGCAGGGAGCAGACGCGCATGCGCTTTTGCACCGGGCTTGCATGACCCAGTAAAAAATGCTTTCAGGCTTGCACAGGGTGGAGCACAGCGCAAAACACTGCAGAGCACTCATGTATGCCATAGAAACCTGCACGAACAAAGGCACTTGCACGCAATGGTCCTCAAGGCATGCGCACATAGTGTGCAGCACATCCAAGCCAGAGCAGAGACACGCGCACCTCGCTGACAACCGCATCCATCTTGGCCAGGTCCAGATTCTGGGCGGCGCTGTTGACGAGCTGAAGCCACAGCACCGCATCACACAGCACGGCACGGCTCAGGAGGTGGGCAGCGCAGCGCAGCACAGCTCAGGGGATGAGGAAGCAACGAGGGAGGTGTGAGTGAGCGTGACAGGGAGGGGTGCGGCTTCTTGTTCATGTGCAATTTAAAGTGCAGCGTGTGCAATGCTCAGTGTGCAGCCTCTGGCTGAGCGCAGCCTTATGCAGCTGCGTCTGCCAGCCCTGAGGAGCTTTGTCCACCCCACCACATGAATATCACAGGGCTTGCCTACAGCTTGGCACAGGTTGACGCCTGCACTGTGCTTGATGCTTGCGCAGCGGTCAATGCAAGCACTGTGGATGGCGCAAGCACCGCGGTTGATGCAAGGATTGCAGTTGGTCCAAGCACTGCAGTTGATACAAGGATTGTAGTTGGTGCAAGCACTGCCGTTGATGCAAAAATTCGAGTTGGTGCAAGCACTGTGGTTGATGCAAGCACTGCGGTCGATGCAAGCACTCTGAATGGTGCATTGGGTTCCACGTTCGGTCACTGGCTTGCGTTGATGGGTGGAAAGGGCTGGAAGAGGACTGCGCAGTGGCAGATTGGCAGGCCTTGGTGCTGGCTTGCACTGTGCAGCTCTGGCATAACTCTCAGGTCATGCGGCCAAACAAGACGCGTCGTGGCCATAATTCCTGACGTACATGATTTCAGAGGACGTGCATGATTTCAAGGACACGCGGCCGGACAAGACACGCCACCACGCGCTGCAGGCAGCTTGCTCAGGCAAAAGCTTGAGGGACGCATCCTCAATGAACAAGCAACAGCCTCGGGTTCATGCGTTGTGAAGACGCGCGCGACCAGACGAAACGTACCACCATGCGCCAGTGGCAGCTCGCCCATGAGGACTTTTGTGGACACAACAGGTGCACCCGCAACGAGCACGCAAACACTATGGAGGTCATGCACTGTGAGGGTTAACATGCTGACACACACAAGACGCGCCGCCACGCACCGCCGACAGCTCGCCCAGGTTGTCCTGGAAGCCGTCCTGCTCAGAGAACATGTCATCGCGGAACCTGCAGGGGTGCGGACATGTCGTCACGGAGAACATGCCACCATGCTTGAAGAAACAGTTGTCGCGCAAGCTGCAGTGAAGAACTTGAGAAGTCAAGGGACCAGCACAGTGGGCATGCCGCCACAGGGAGTATGTCAGCAGGCTTTAAGGACTATGCTGCCACAGGGAGTATGTCAGCAAGCTTAGGGGATTATGCTGTCATGCTTGCGGGGTCGCGCTGTCATGCGATCGCACAACAGACACACGAGCAAAACATGCACATGCAGAATACGACAGCACATGCGCGCACATGCACATGTACAATACGACTGCACACGCGCGCAAACGCACAAACACACTGGGCACCTTGATTCGTCCTCTGCCAGAGCTGCAATCTGGCGCTCTGCCAGGCGCTGCAGCTTTGCCGGCCACGACACACCCAAGAACTTGTCCTTGGCCTCCTCGTCTGTCAGCGAATGCTTCTGGCCTTCCAGGTACTCGTACCAGGGCTGCGTGCGCACGTGTATGTACATGAGTCATACATGTGTGTGTGTGCAACACGTATGTTCAAGGTATTTGTGTGCATGCGTCTACCTGCACGGAGCCTTGCCATTGGGATTCCAGGGCCTGGACATATCAATCATGCTTTGGTGCTGGAGCTGGGCTCCCTACTCGGCCTTGTGTGCCCAATCCCAATCTGTCCTGAACAATCATGCTCTCCCCTACGTGCTCTTCACAAGCCGCGCAGACATTCGAGTACCACCGCACATGTACTGACCGTGCAGGCCACCTGTGCACATCACGACCTGCAAGGCCACTAACTCACCCACACGCCCTTCAAAACCTGTGTGCAACCATGGGCTCACCCTTGTGCTCTCGATGTCCTGCATGAGCGTGCCAATGGCCTGTGACAGCCCGTCAATGTACTTGCGCTGCTCGTGAACGTCCTCCAGCTTCTCCGGCTTTAGCCGCAGCGCCTGCAGGGTCATACACACAGCAGAATATGTGAGCGGATATACAAGCACTACTCCTGCACATCCTTCAGCTTCTCTGGCTTCAGCCACAGCGTGTGCAGGATCACACGCACAGCAGACAGCGTGCAGGATCACATGCACAGCAGAATGACACGCACAGCAAGATCACATGCACAGCAGACAACATGCAGAAGCCAAAGGCAAAGCCTGTACAAACCAGGTGACAAGAAGCCTCTATGAAGAGAAACCCCAGTTGCCAGGTCATTTGCTCATGTGTACGGCTTAAGCGCAGGGCTTCATTTGCCTTGCCTGCCGCGCCCTTGCTGCTTAAACAGGGATGAAACATGGGTGCATAGCCGTTCAATCATAATGTAAAGACACATCAGCGCATCGAACACTCCACAAGGCAAGCAGTGCTCTGCACATGAGGTGGGCTGGAGAGCTGCGCATGGACACAGACGGTCTTGCCGCAACAGGTGAGCGGTGCAGGAAAATGCGGGCAGTGCCACAGCAGGCGAACTGTCCTGCAGGAGCCCACCTTCTCAATCTCCTGAAACTTAGCACCCACGGCAGTCATCATTTTACGGGGAATGCGCGCACACAGGCTGCGCAGCAGGGCCACGAGCTTCTCCTTCTTCTTCAGCAGTACCTCCCGGATCTGTGAACGGTGGCGGAGGGCGCAGACAACGTCACGCAAAGGCACTGACAGAGGGAACAAAAGCACTGACAGCGTCACTCAAAGGCGCTGACAGAGGGAACAGAGGCACTGTGCCTCCCGGCAGTGCTGAGGGACACTTAGAACTGGGCAGGCTGGCCAGACAGAATTCCTGACAACATAGGAATGCACGAATGGACACAAACACCAATTTGGAGCTGACGTAAACAAGGGACACACACACACAAGCACGTATACACATACACATGCCTTTTGGGTGTTGATGTATACCAGGCCTCCGAAGGCCATGCCAGAGGGAATTGCATCATACAGCGCCGCCAGCTCCTGTGAGTGCTTCTTGATTTCCGCCTTGACCTCTGCATGACGATGGTGGCGCACACAGCACCATACACAGCAGCACTTGGGTGTGGAGCAGAGACAGGAGCATGTGTGTGCGTGTGTGTGTGCGTGTGTGTGTGCGTGTGTGTGTATGTGCTTCTTCGTCCCTGTGGTGCTCTGAATGCACGAGGTATTTTGGTACACACAATGGTGCTACAGTGGCCCTGGCTTCAAGCGGCATACACACACACACAGCCCTGGCTCCAAGCGGCACACACACACACACACAGCCCTGGCTTCAAGCGGCACACACACACACAGCCCTGGCTTCAAGCGGCACACACACATACATAGCCCTGGCTTCAAGCGGCACACACACATACACAGCCCTGGCTTCAAGCAGCGCACACACACACACACACACACAGCCCTGGCTCCAAGCGGCACACACACATACAGCCCTGGCTTCAAGCAGCACACACACACACACAGCCCTGGCTTCAAGCGGCACACACACAAACACAGCCCTGGCCGCAAAGAGTCTGCCCAACACCAGAAGAGCGAAGCTGGGCAAACGGTACAACAAACGGTTCACAGGAAACTCTGGGCGTACACACGGTGTACATGCAAACACCAGCTACCCCCCGTAGTCTTGAGAGGGGACAACCTAAGACTGTTAATCAAAGCAAGGCCAAGCAACGCACGCACGCTCGCACACCCACCCACCCACACACACACACACACCCTCACCTACCCACACCCACACAAACCGCACAACCACACCTGCAAGCGCCAGCTCCTCGCCCTTGGCCTCCAGGGCAGCCACGTACGACTCCGGGCTCAGCCGCAGCAGCGGCTCGTACCTGCTTGCGCACCAACACACACCCAGCGCGGGCGCAGCATCGCACTTCAACCAGGGCAGGGCAATCTGGCGGTGTAAGCACGCCTCTTAGGGCATCCCATGGGCCAGGCCCTAAATTCCAGGCACCTTAGCGCAGCCCATGCGCAGGATGGGCACACCTGCACACTAGCAAAATGCGCGCCCCCCCCCCACACACATACAGTCAGGCACTCCAAACATGCACATGCCAAGCCCTGCATCAGCAAGGCACAGCGCGGGCACGGGCCCAAGCAGAGCGCGCGCCGCACACACCCCCAGACACGCGCGCGTGGCCGGGGCACGGGATGCGCGGCTGCCTTGGCAGGGGCAGAACGACTCACAGCCAGCCTTCACACGAACACGCACATGCGGACGCAAAGAAACATACGCATACACAAAGCAGCGCGGCACGGTCCCCAGCAAGCCACTCACTCATTGTACAGCGCCAGGTACTCGCGCACGGGCTCCAGCGCGCGGCTGATGGCTGCCGCCAGCTCCCCCCGACCCCGCTGCACCCACTCCTCTAGCGGGTGCACGGTCATGAGGTGCGGCACGATGGCCCAGAACAGCTCTGTCATGATGGACGGCTCCAGCACAGGAATGCCCGACACCTGCGGGCAGCAGTGAGGAGCAGCAGTGAGAAAAAACAGAAACGGCAGAGGCAGCAGCAGCGGCACGGCGGCCCAGAACAGCTCAGACATGCGGGTCAGCTCCAGATCCAGGACTGCCCTACACCTGCAGGCATGCCCCGGTTGCCCCCCTGCCATTGGCACCATAGCCATGAACGCACCCCCCATTCGCGCACCTGACTTGACCACCAAAGCGGCATGCGCACACACGCCAACTGCATACCAGACACTGCCACCACAGCCGTATGCACACCCTGCAGAGGGCATCCAATGCCACACAGCCCCCCCACACACACCACACACGCGCACTGCGCTGCTGCACATTACCTTGGTCAGGCAGCTGTCGTACACGGCACAGAAACGGGGTGCAATGGAGTCCAGGGGGGTGCTGTATTGGAAGCGGGAGCTGTCCTTGCTGGCCTGCAGGCGGACAACCAGAATTGCAGGTGCCAAAAACTGCAGGTGCTTGGCATATGCTCAGGCGGACAACCAGAATTGCAGGTGTTCGGAACGATGTCGCGTGCGCTGCAGCCCCCGCGGAATAATGCTGCGCACACACATACGCACACCGAAGCACCAACTCTATTAGACTCATGACATGAGCCATAGCAAGTGCACAGAAAGAGAGGTCAACAACAGACACAACCACATGCATGTGGAAAAGTGGGAAAGGAGGCGTTCCACCCCCACCCCCCACTCCAAAAGCGGCTGCTGCACACGCCCCCTACATGGTGCAGGGCTTGGCATGCATGTGAGACCCACGCCTTGAACGGGACGTGCAGCAACACATGCGGGGCATACACACCCCAAGCTCATCGTGCAAGTGCAAGGTGCTGTGCCTCTATGTGCTCCATGCTCCAATCACTGTGCACGCTGCACTCGGCATGCGTGCAATGTGCACCCATCAGCGGCGGGGTGCAGCAAGCTGCATGCAGGCTGGCCTCCTGCACTTGCATGCTTGCATCCCCAGCGGCTGCAGTGGCTGGCCTGCTGTTACCTGCAGCTCCAGCAGCAGTAGCGGCGGCTTGCGGATGGCGGCGGTGTTCAGTGTCCCCGCGTTGCCATTAGTGGTGTAGGCAGGCTGGGTGGATATGGCTGGCACCTCCACCTCGACGCATGCGGTGCTCTTGACGATGCAGCGCTGCGAGCACAACACCCACGCGCGTGTGCGCATGCACACGGCACGACCACTCACAAAGGGGCTGAGCCGCCGGCGCCATGGCTTCCACAGCACAGGGAGTCCATTCCTCACGCACAGTGCCTGTGGTGAGGCTCTGACGGAGGCCGGACTTTGCCATGCTTGCGGGATGCTGCCATGCTTGCAGGATGCTGGATCACTGATGCAGGCCGCCGCGTACATCTCACTGTGCCCACCCGCTCTATGAGTCCGCCACAGCACTTGCATGCAGCCTCCAAATGGAAAGCAGCTGACTTCGCCACCCGCGCGCTCTGCTTTCCAGTGACAGCAAGCGCGCGCCGGCCAGGGCAATGCGGTGAGTGGCTCAGCAAGTAAGGCAGGCATATCCAGCTGTCGCTTGGTGCGCAGCCCATGTGATGCACCAAACGTGGCAGGCAGCCCTGTGCAAGCGCACGCCCTAAGGGTTGGGGTTTGTAATGAGAGTCAAACATAAGACCCTGAACCCTGAGCAAGCCCGAGCCCCCGACAGGCCCCAGTAGAGGCCCCAGCCACAACAGCAAATCCCTCTGCTGTGTGAGATGCTCGGCGGGTCTAAGCATAGTGACATGTGCCCCATTGACGCGGACGCTCGCGTCAGGCCCACCTGCGAGCAGGCGCCGCACACAAACGCCACCAGCTGCTGCAGCGAGTCCTCCACCAGGAAGCGCAGCGTGTCCTCCATCATGAACTTGGTTTGCGTCAGGAACTTTTTAAGCTTGGAGAACTCGTACCTGCAGGGGCGGCAGGCGCATGCTTGTGAGGCTGCTTGTCACTGCCTGTGAGGCGCATGCTTGTGAGGCTGCTTGCCACTGCTTGTGAGGCTGCTTGTCACTGATTGTGAGGCTGCTTGTCACTGCCTGTGAGGCGCATGCTTGTGAGGCTGCTTGTCACTGATTGTGAGGCTTGTGATGCTTGTGAGGCTGCTTGTCACTGATTGTGAGGCTTGTGAGGCTTGTGAGGCTGCTTGTCACTGGGGCGCCGCAGGGCAAGGTGGGGGGGGGACACATAGACTCAGGTATATGCGCTCCAATGGGTCAATACAGTCACAAACAGCAGCAACACCCGCGTTTGACAGTCACACTCACAGAGGCTGAACCAGCCCTTGACCAAAAGAGCAGGCACGCCACACTGGCGGCGCCAGCCATGCTCCGCAATGGACTGACTTGTGCACTGACAAGCACAAAACGAGAGCACTACTTTTCAACATCCAAACAACGTACATAGACTGTGGCACCGCCCAACATCATGCTGGGCCAATGGTGGGCCCAACAGTCCCATCAGCAAATACTGCTGACACAGCCCCTCAACAGGACTAGTCGAGGTCGCCCATCCACATAACGCGCGCGCATCCACCCACGTTTCCATGTTGGACTCGTGCAGGTTGAACCAGCCCTTGCCCACGTCCTTGAAGCTGCTCTTGATGGCATTCTTCAGCGTGACCACCCACGTGTCCTTCAGGTAGTTGGCCGTCTGCAGGCGCACACACCGAGCCGCAGCAAGCACAGAGTATAATAAGTATTATAAGTAGAATCATAGTGTTACAACCTTGTTACCTCGGAGGTGAGGGGCAGAGCCACTGAGAGGAGTGGCAAATGCAGGGAGGGCCTCCACGCATGCACACACACACACACACATACGCACGCACACACGCGCACACACACACGCACACACGCGCACACACACACACACGCACACACACGCGCACACACGCACGCACATGCATACACATGTGCGTACACACAAGCACGCGTGCACCTGGTCCGTGGTCTGCATCTGGCCCTGCTCAAACTCCTCCAGGCGCAGGCTCTTGGTGAAGTATGTGTTGAACATGCTCATCTTCAGAGCCTTGGCGCACTCCACACGCACGCGCATCAGCGCAGATATAACCTCAGGCTTGGTCAGCAGCGTGCGGAAGCTGAAGTCGCTGAATTGCTGCGCAAAGTCGTACTCAGCCACAGGAACACAGCCCTTGTGGCGCGGCTTGACCTGAATGCCACGGCGCACCAGCAGCAAGAAGCAAGGGTCAGTGCGCCGCAGCGCAAAGATGTGCCTGGCCGGGGGAGCACGGCCCTTGTGGCAAGATTGGCACTCAAGTGCAGCAAGAAGGTGCAGCAGCAGCAGCAGCAGCAGCAGCAGCGGCAGCGGCAGCGGCAGCAGGGGCGGCAGCCAGGGCTGCCAAGTCCTTAGCCATAAGTAAGTGTGTGTATGTGTGTGTTTACGCATGAAGTCTGGGTCTTATGCAGTGCAAGCGCGTGTGTGGTGGTACTTGGCCTGAGTAGTGCACAGGCTACCTGTCTGCCCTGGGGCCAGAATTCGGATTGCTGTTTGAAACAAGCCAGCCTTGCAGCCCAAGAATGGGAGCGTCCCTGGTCATGGCACACACGGCTTGCAAGATCATGACACACGCGTCTTGCTTAGTAGTCTGGATGCATGAGCAGGGCTGCAGCTGTGGTGCAGCAAGCTATGTACCACGCATCCTCAGGATCAAGACGGTGGAGGAGTACCAGGCGACACCATGCTTACGTGCACCTGTGTGCGTGCATGCGCACATGCCGCCACAAAAGCATGGGTTGCACTTCAAGCCTCAATGCATGCACGGTCCTAGCACACGCACACACACACACAGCGCCACCTGCGCGCACAGAGCCACACCTCGCATGTTTACACACAGGGCGCCCATGCGCACACGTCGCTGCGCTCACAGGCAACACCTCGCACGTTTACACACGGGGCGCCCGTGCACACCCGTCGCTGCGCGCACAGAGCCACACCACACACCCTGCGCTCCTGAGGAAACTGCTCCGCGATGGGCACCAGCGCCGCCAGGCAGCCCGAGTGGCCGCGCTTGAGGGCGCTGTCAAACGTGATCTTGTTCATAGAGCGTGCGTAGTCGGTGTTGACCTCCGCCAGCAGTGCGTTTGTGTCCATCAGCTTGTCCCTCAACTTCTTGCTGTTCAGCGCAAAGCCCAGCACGCGGTTCACCTGTGGGCAGGCAGGCCGCGCCATGCGTGCAAGTGTGCGAGCATGTGTACGGGTGCGTGTGTGTCCATCAGCTTGCCCCTTGACTTCTTGCTGTTCAGCACACAGCCCAGATTGTAGTCCACCTGTATGACCGAGTCTACATGCATGTTCATGTACGTGCATACTTACATCCCCCTGTGTGCACACCCATGAGCATACCTGCTCCGTGGACAGAGGAGGAATGTCCTCGGTGGGCATGCAGTCGATGTACAGGTTATAGCGCAGCAGTGACTCTGCGCGCGCGCGATTTGCATGCGCGTCCACATGGCGACGCGCGAACACGAACGGGTCTTCGGCGCTAAAGCACAGGCCCACGCGCGGCACCCACACGACTTTCTCATCTGCTGCTGAGGAGTATGGCGCTGCGAGGAGGGGGGGTGGAAACAGTGCATGGGATCATGTGTGTCGAGGGAGCATTGGTGAACGTCGATGGGTGTTGGAAGAGCTGGAATTGCAGGTGTACGCGCTAACACACGTGTCTATCTGTGCGGCGCACAGTGCAAAGGCAGACGACATAGCCCGCCGGCACATCCACCAACAGGCACGCCAGGCATGCACACGCTCAGTTCCCATTCAGAACAAGGGCACACACACACACGCTCACACAGAAGCGCAAATTGTTGTCTTTGTGGCTAGTGTACAGAGTGGGAACAACGCTGAAGGGAGCTCACACATGTGAACATATGACTTGAAGCATGCTCTCGCAACATGCTCGCACGCACGCACATGCACACAGACACAGACACACGCTCGCACACACGCACGCGCGCACACACACATACAAACACACACACACCGTCCATCTTCTTTGGGATTGGCTGCCCTGCTGCAGCGGCGGCAATTGCAGAGTGCTTAACCGCGACGGCGTAGCAGTTCCTGGCCTCATCAAAGTCCATGACCTGCGAAATACGAAAAAAACGCACTGTCAAGCGCAAGTCCTGAAAGGCGCAATTCACAAGCGCTCAGTGTGCCCATCTGCATGTGGGCATACTGACACATGCATGATTTCAATTGCTGCCTGGTGTGAGAGGTGGGTAGACATGGTAAGTATGTGAGTATGTGTGGTGTGACACGTGCGTGAGCATGGCTAAGCATCCAAGAGCACGCACACAGGAATTGCGCATTTTGGCCATCCATGCACATGAGTCCGCAGGCGTATGTGCTGGCACCGCGCATCCTCACCGTGCAGTCAGCCCATACTTTCTTGCCATCCGGCCCCACGAGCGCCGCCTTAGCCGGGGTAGGGGCTGCACCTGCAGATGCATGCACCACACCCCTCAGTGTCTGTGCGCGTATTCGTGCGTGAGCATATGTGACGCTGCGCGTCTGCGTGCATGCTCCCCATCAACCCACGCAGTAACACAGGGTTGCACTGACTAAGATAGAGAATGCAGGGTTGCACTGACTAAGATAGAGAATGCAGGATTGGGCACCCAATAGCCCATAGACGGGACAGGACGCACACATGCACACAATTTGCTCCCCACAGGTGCAAGCACATACACACTTACATACATGCATACACACAACACTCACTTCCCCCTGCACACATGCACGCACGCAAGTACGAAGGTGGGCATGCAGGCGGGGGGAGAATGCCAAGCAGGTCTGACCTGGCGTTTTAGGCACCCATTGGGAGTACAGCCTGCTTTCATAATCTGTGTTGTCAAAGACGTCCAGCTTGAACACAGAGCTTGTTTGAATGTCCAGCCCCTCCTGCCGGATTAATTGTGGCAAATCCTGCTGAGCAAACAGCTTTCGCTTCCTGTAGTTGGGAAAGAGTGTAGGTGACCGTATTTGAGTTGTTTGGCTGTGGCAATCCGTGCATTCCTCTAGTCTGGCAGGGCTTCCTTCACCCATTTCTGCAATGTGCGTGCTGTAGCATGTCCCAGTTGAGCACCTTTTTCTTGCACCTTTTGTTGGGAACACTGCGCTGTGCAGCTGAATGTGCTGTTTGAAGGATAATCCGGGCCGTGTGGGGCCTGTAACTTTAGTCTAGTACCTGCTCTTAGAGCATGGCCCCGCACCTCTGGATCTGCACTCTGCGCGGTGTCTCTCCAGGCTTTGTCTCGTATGGAGCCATGACTTTAGGGAGAAGATGGAGTGCATCCTCATCCATTGCCATTCCATCCTGTGTCCCAAAAAGAGCCTGTGGCAGGGCAAATGCAGGGAGCATTTTGTTGACCGAAGAGTGCAGTGGTGTAGTTAGCACCAGCCCCACCTTAACAACTTCTTGCTGCAGCTCTTAAATTCCTGGTGTACCCCCGCTGCTTGCATGTTCAAGCACAATGACGCACCTCTTGCACTCCATTTGTGTCAGGACCTTTTTGGGTGTATTCCTGGCACGGCTTTGCCCTGGCTCCAAAACGAGCTGGATGTAGTCAATAGCAAGAAACAATCACGTTGCTTTCAGGAACTGTGTCTTCGAGCACAGGACTTGCAACAAAAAGCAGCGGAGGCAGGTTATAAGTCCAAATGCTTGCATCTGCATCTTTTAACGTACCCTTGGGCTTGGGCTGCTTCACAACTTCCGCCATCAAAGCACACGACAACTAGGTTCTGCGGGAAGGACGCATGCCGCGTCTGATTGTATCTACCGTTTACAACACACCATTGATTTTTACAATAAAATTTAACTTCAATAGTGTTGTAATGGGAAGTCGTCTTCAATTGGCTCAAAACTGCACAGTGTTGAGCATGAACACCATATGAAGAGTGCAGATGGGAGCATTGCATTATGCAGCATTTCTGGTTAGCAGGAGCAGCTGCACTGTGATTTGCAGGAGCAGCTTTCCCTCATGAAGCGGGTGCATCGCTTGAGTGCCCTTTTGGCGCTGTGCATGGCAGCATGGCTGGGTGCACTGGCGCATCTTGAGATACAAGTTTCAGAGCCACGTGATGTGCGTGAGCTCATTGTGCTCTTGGTAGGTTCACTCTCAGGCCATCAGTGGAGCAGCACATCAGAGCTCTCTTTGTCTCTCTCTCCTGTGCATGACTGGTAAATGTTGCACAACTACCGCGGACTATTTCTATTTGCTCAGAGGCCATCTTGCCTGTATCTCGACAACTTTTGGCCTGAGCATTGTGCGATTGATGCTCAATTCCGTCCAGGCGCCTATCCTGGCTGTGGTTGCACTTGGATCCTACCTTCTCATTCGCCTAGCCTATGGAGTACTGACCTTTGCAAGTTACCCTCAAGAGACTGCAAAACTTCACGAGGTAGCTTTAAAGACTTCAATTTTTGCAACAAACGAGGTTGCAAGAAGTACAGGTTGTACCCTGTAGATGAGGAATTTGCTCACTTGTTATCTGAGTAAATGAAATCACGTTAACCATTCACTGGTAAAAGCAGTGCATTGCATGAAGCAGAAAGTGCTTAGAAAACGGCATGTGCCACCACATTGTCACGCATAGCAAACTGCACCAGATAAGCCAGCATTCCTGCTGCATAAGTGAAAGTGGTAAACATCAGCTACACAAGGAAAACTAGGTCACATTAGCTGCAATGATGAAGCTTATCATTTGAAGGTGTAGGCACTAGGCAAGACCATGCACACATCCCATGAACACCTCGTTGCTTTTTTGTCCCATTTGCACAGGCAACTGTAAATCTCCCATTGACACTGCCAAGCAGCTTCTTGTCTATGGCAGGCTGCAGATGACAGGGTTGAATTGACAGCATAACCATGGAATGGGTATGTATCATGCAGGAGTTGCAAGAGGCCAAGCGGAGGATGATTGAGCAGGGCCTGTGGTATGCGGTTGAGCAGTCTGCCAGCATTCATGGATGATGCAGGGGGTATTCAACCGCCTGCGCATATTTTTTCTAGACATTTCCATTTCAGCAGCCTGACAACATTGAGCAATTTAGTTGCTGGCAAAGCAGATACATTGTGCTCCGTGCAAGGTGTTACCCCACTGAAGATTGAATGTGACGTCTCTTATGTTGCTCTTGGCATTCATAGCCATCATGATGCCTTGTAGAACTGCTATTTTTTAATTTTCAAGGCATCCGGCATTTCTCCTTTTTGGTATGGTGTTGCATGCCCATAGCTTCAGCTTGTATTTGTTAGACATAGCCCTATGACTTCCATAAAGCCCCAATTTGGACCACGATTAGGCCGCCGTCACACACATTTTTTTCCACTTTTTTTCACACGACCCTAAAAATGAAAAAAATCACGGTCAAAATGAAAAATTTGCCAACCCAAAGATGTGTTTCACTTTTTACTTCAAACCTCCAGAGTTCGCTTTTCACTTTTTTTTCACTTTGGGGGAATGGTGGTGGTCTCAGTAGGCCCCCAGGGGGGGACCATTCATGCAACACCTCCAGAAGCCCCTTGTCTAGGGTTTTGTATGTCGGAAAGAATATTTACCTTTGGAGGATGTCTGAGGAGAAGAGTTCTCCCTACGTGGGTGCATACATGAAAGAAGAACTGGACACATGATTTATACAGCTGCAGAACTTCTGCAGCTATTTGAAATAGCTGGTGATGGTTCTCCAGGCCGGCAGTGCACTAAGATGATGACTTTCGTATGTGTTCACCAGGCTTACACTTGAAGGGCGCTGATTATGCTGAAGAATGTCAGGCAAATTGAAACTGGAGGGGGTAAGTGATCAATGACATTTCCTACTCCTAAGACTGTCAATTTGAGGATGTTAGGTGACATCTGCATCTGCCAAACGAGAGCAGCTGAGCTAAGACCTGCAATCTGAACAAAAACTAAAGAGACTCTAAAATAAGCAAAATGTTACAACTCGAAGCTAGATTTTCTATGAAAATCAAAACCAGAAGACATCCAATTTGAGGAGCATTTGCATGCAAAAAAGGCTTTCTTTGCATGTTTGAGGACAAATTCTCATACGAAGGCAAGGACTGATGCACCATGGCACAAGGGGATAAAAGAAGCTTATAGTGTGCGCCAACCGCAGTAACCACGCTCTGCAAAGTTTCCAGCATCCTGTCCTGGCAGTCTGCCCTGAGGCTCAGGGTCGATTAATTGTCATGCAAAATCTTGCAGGCCATGAGCCGAATGCTAGAATAAGGGCGTCTGCAGCATTGCTGGCTCCTTATGAACAGTGTAGTTTGTGTCGAGCTGCTGCCTGATTGCGGCATGAGGACCTGTCGCAAAAAGCTGTTCGGATCTCATTGCTGGTCTTGGGAAGCTAGGAAACATGAGTGTGTGGTGTGAAAATAGTTAAGTAAATTTTCTTAGTGTGACTTTTATTTTATTTACACCGAAATTGATATTTTTGCTCCGGTGTGCCGCATCTTTTCACTTTTTAAGTAAAGAATTGGAAAATTAGTACTTATTTGCGTCGCGAGTACAAGTCAGTCAAGTCAGAGTACAAGCTTAGTCTGCGCTGGCTACACCATATCTGCCTAATGGTGCTGCAATTCTCCCCAAGGCTGAGGGGCGGGCCTTGATTGGCTGGATTTTAAATAGGCCCATTCACAGAGCACGTGTCCTGGAAGGTCAGGTTACAAAGCTGCACCTGCCGAGCAAGGGCAACTCAGCTGAAACAGATCAGGCCTGCGACCAAAACTAACTATAAAACATTCAAGGTGTCCCAAGACTATCAAGAGCAACTGAACAGCACATCAAATTGAGACACGCTCTTGCACAGCGATGCCTCAAAGTACGCCTACATATCATCCTAATTGGAGTGACGGGGACCATCTATAAATATCACACATCAACCATGAATACAAGTAGGAGGGTAAGAAATAACATAGAATGAACGCATTGCTCTTCTTAAAAGCCTGCCTGGTGGAGGAGACTCACAGCTCTTTGACTCATGAATCAGACAGGTTGATCAATCTGTCTCCATTTCCTCCCCTGTAGTCTGTAATGGTAGTCAGGAAATAATGCTGCTGTTGCTACACAGACATTTCTGTGATAGGTGCTGACACTGCGTGGTAAGCATATAATTTCTATCAAATCAAATCGAACCAATCCAGATGACCAGCGGAATTCAGAAAGCTTCACCACTGGCAGCGCGCTGACCACCTACCTTGGGCCGGGCACCACCACAAATTAGACTGATAGCTTGCCTTGCCTTACAAAAAGATTGTTACCTTCCAAGATCACCACTGGCAGTAGCTCCATTTGAAAAGGAACAATAGACTCTCCAAATTGTCAGGTGAAATCAATCTTACGCAGAAACAAGCAGCATGGCCCACTATGCAATCTGAAATGATAGCATTCAAATGTGACACTTGTCAATGAATGTCTTCAATAAAAAGTTCAACTTTTCAAACCTCTCATACTTCAAGTCTTAAAGAGCCCCGTCTTGGTACACAAAGAGCCCATAAGACTGCTCTTAAATGACTGATTTGTAGTACATGCTCACTTTATGCATTATGCACACAAATTAACTACAACCAGATGCGCTCTTGAAAACCAGTTGCTCACGAGGTCTTGATCTGGAGCAGGGGCCGGCTTGTCACCCTCCATATCCTCACAAGTTCTTCTTTTTTCCTAGTGGAGGAGACTCGCAGCTCTTTGGGCCTACGTGTCTCCTTTTCCTTAATTGATGTATGGAGTGCTTTCGCTGTCTACATAATCATTTGATTCTTTTTTCTCTCAAGCGCGGTGGAGATGGGCATTGTGATCATTGCTGCTGTGCAAAATGAGTTGCATCTTCTTTTTCTCTGTCAAGATGTGTTTGTGTCCTTTCCCAGAAAGAAACATTCGTTACTCCTCCCTTCTGGCCAGTCCATTCCTTTGGAGGCCCCTTCAATTTTGAATGCCTTGCCTAGACAGACTGTCTTTGATTTCCTTTTTTAATGACACAACATTTTTTTGCCATTTCATCCCAGGCATTATCAATTACTTTCTGGCTGGCGAAGACCAGCCACAGACTAATCAACCGAATAGCCAGGCTGACTGTCAAATCTTACTTGTAAAATCAAAGGGAGAAGTGCACATGCATGAGCATGAGCAACAACTCACCAGCACTTGTATTAGATGCAGCATGTACACGCCACCCAGCGACTCATCTATGCACTCACACATGCGCAGGTTCGCAAGCAGGCCAACTCCCATCGATCTGTCTAGCAAGTTGTCTCTTAAATTTTTAGTTAAAAGTCAGTTTCTTTGGCTAGGCTTCCCTTTGTGTGCCTTTGTTGCTGGGCATGACACCTTCGTTAATCATTCTCAGCACAAATGCAGTATTTTGCAACTCTCATTGTACACCAGTGCTCTGCTCCTTCCCATGCCCACGCCCATACCTGCTGCTCCAGAATAGGGGGTTGCCCTGTGCTGTGGCCTGCTTGGTTGAGCTATCTCTTTATCATGCTTAAGCATTGGAAAACGCAGACTGGGTTGGGCCCCTGGGCAGGCTGTGAAGCCTGGCCGCAGGCTTGCACACACTCAAAGCACCTTGGTATGGGCTGCAGCCAGGTGGGGCATCTTGGCCTGGCCCTGTCTGCCCTTTTCGGCGAGGTTATCCTGTCTAAGCCTCACCATCTTGAAATATTGTAATGCGCGAAGATATGCAGGTTTCAAGCAAAAATCCTGTGTCATGGGCATTTTATTCAAGGGGAAGTCGTTTGGTGAAGTTCCCATGGCAATCCTCGAACTTTTGGAATTTCCTGAAAAAGGGCCAATCATGCACCCCGATCCTCTGTTCATGATTCAGAATTTTTTGGTAATTCTGAAAAATATGCGTGTGACCGCGGAATTATGAAAATTTTGCGTGTGACCGCGGCCTAAAGCATCCTATTATTAAAACTGAATACTAATTTGCAAATCTTTTAGCTGTTCTGAATGCGCACTGCACCTGCAGCCACCTAAGCTTGGAATCTCTATTCTTCAGGTTTGCTAGGAAGATATGCTGGGTTTCAAGCAAGGCCGTGGGCTGGCCGGCCCTGGCCGAGAGCTACCTGCCCTACTTTCCAATTTTGTTAAGTAGAGTTTAGGCAGCACCAACCACGCCCTCTCTTGCCTCCCTAACGCTGCAGGCCCTTCCGACAGTTTTGTTTTGGAGGCTGTCCAAATTTCAGAGCGGGTGGCAGCCCGGGTGGACCTGGGCAGGCCGCTTTGAACTTCACAGGAGGCTTCCCAAAGCTAGGCACCAAAAAGGAAAGAAAATCTGTGTTGGCAAACCACACAGACAAACAAATGAAGTTGTACATAAGGGGTATAACGACTGGGCTTCAATTACAGTTGCAATCATTACTTAATACCTGGCGGATGACCGGTCCTGCCGCCATACCTACGCTGTCGCCTACTGTATTCTCTTAGAGCCTTGCTCAGATCATATGCAGAGAAGTCTGGCCAATTCACCTGGTGCAAAGCAAGGAATGAGAAAGGAGAAAGGAGAAAGGTGAGCCAATACCTACTTGCTTTGTACCGCTTCAAGCCCTATGAGACAAAATAAATGGAACAGCACCAACTCAAAGTGCGTACCTCACAGAAATACAGCTCGCAATAAGCTAGCTCGAACAATAGGAAGTTGCTCAGCCTCTGCTCTCCACTTGTCCGAATCTGTGTTGGCCATGTGTAACAAGGCCTACTTAAGCGACACGATTGTTTATGAAGTGCCCAATTTGAAAATTGTGCCTAAGGCCGCGGTCACACACAAAATTTCACTATTTTTTCACTTTTTTTTCACTCGGAAGTGAAAAAAATTTGCGGTCACACACGATTTTTTTCACTCCTGAGCGAAAAATTTTTCACTTTTGAAGTGAAAAACTTTTTAGCGGTCACACAC
>LKMJ01001393.1_pt1 | contig 21238 bp, 20 predicted proteins | sample 643391 | NCBI WGS metagenome assembly LKMJ01 (sample SAMN04112250, study PRJNA286221) | soda lake metagenome | biome: soda lake; feature: Kulunda Steppe; material: water; isolation source: sample PL-Br10 brine of Picturesque Lake | place: Russia: Kulunda steppe | collected 2010-07
ACACGCCGGAGCAACGACTCCGATTCGTCCGTTTTTTCTTTTGCGGTGACTGGGTCAACTGTCGGACTGATTTCCTGTGGGTCGACCGGTGTCTCGACGGCTGGCATCTCCAATATGTGGGCTGGTCCTTCCTGTAATTTACCTTCTAGTTCTTGCTGTTTCCGGTCGACCTGTTTTTCTGTCTTGCTGGTCGGTCTGTCTAGATACCCGTGCTGTTGGCACCACCCGATGTATTCTGTGAGTCCGTCGCGGGGATCTTCGTAGATGAACTCGAATCCAGTCGATTTCAGCTTCTCGTTTGCAAACCACATGTTCGCAGTCAGATAGCGAATCATCGGTGCATCGATCAGTGGACGGCGTTGCCGACGGCGAGCAATCTTTTCAGACTGTTTGAACAGTGGATACACGCCGGTTGCCAACAGGGCGTAGACGTGATATGGTGTTGGCAACACGACTTTGCGAAGCGAGAGTTCGGATGCGAAAAAGGAGAGTAATTCGTCCTGTCCAATCGGGTCGCTCAAGAGGTTGTACCGCTCGCCAACTGCCTCTGGTCGGTCGGCGAGATAGGTCGCACAGCGGACGACATCACGGACGTGTATACACGGGAATTTGAGCTGGCGCGAGCGCGGATATAGTCTCGCCACGGGTGCAAACCCCAGTTGTGCTAGTAGTTTCAGGATGTGATAGACACCATACTGGTGGCGCGGCCCATAGATTGGAGCGGGTCGGATGATCGTAATATCGAGTGAATTCGAAAATGCCTGAACGACCTGCTCCTGGACGACCTTACTCTCACAGTAGCGATTGTGAGGATTGTACGCTGACTCCTCTGTCTTCGGGTTCTCGAACCCAGCATCACCCAGCACACCGAGGGTACTCCAGTGGATCAATCGACACCGTGAGTCCTGTGTTGCGAGTGCCGAGAGGAGGTGTTGAGTGCCGTCGACGTTTACCGCATAGAGTGCGTCTCGCTGTGCAAAATAATCGAACAGCGAGGCAATATGATAGACCTCGTCGTATTCGTGTCCCGATATAACTTCTTCGACTTCTCCTTTTTTTGTTAAATCTGCAGGGATGAATTCGACATTGTACTCGGTGTGAATATCCTCGTAATAGACTGGCTGTGGTGCGTCACTATCGGGTGCTTCGACGTAGTATTCGCTTCGCTGGCTCCCCGGAAGATCGGTCGCAACGATTTTTGCCTCTGGCCGATTCTCGGCGAGGTGTTCGATCATGTGACTGCCAGTGAACCCACACGCACCGGTAACGAGGATTGCCTTGCTCATGCATGCTCACCCCCCGAGGCGGGATATGTTGCAGTGCTCAAAGCGGTGGGGGGTGTAACCACTTCTTCGGGATCGAATGCACAACACGTCCGCAAGGAGAGGTCGGTCTCTTCGAACAGTTCGACGACCTGCATTCGTCCCCATTCGGCGTTGAGATACTCCAGTTTGAGATGGCTGACCGGATGACGGATCCAGTTCGGCTCGTGGTGACAGAAGACATACACCTGTGATGATGTCGCATTTTCGAACAAAAATACGTGGAGTTGGAAATGTGCAAACAGCCACGGTCGATAGACCCAACTGCTCGAAGCTGAAACCGGATGCGATCCGTCGCTTCGAACAAGTGCTGCTGCGTTGCCAGCAAGGCGTTTTGGGTATGAAATATACGAGGCATTCAGTTCAGTCTCGGATAGCTCGCTTGCAACGGTGCTGTGTGAGGATGGGATCACCCCCACGAGATACTCTGTTGTCGTCGTCGAGCTCTCGTAAAATGTGTCTACAAGCTGTGCCGGACTGGTGGGCAGTTGCTCGCGTCCCCCACCGAGCAGCGTCGGCACTGCCCGAAGTTGCTGGAGTATATGGTTGGATAACCGCGGTGGCCCGAGTGTTTGGATGTGTTTTATTGCTTCTTTGATGTCGGTTGAGACACCTGCTGGCACCCCCGGAAGCAGATTTCGATGTTCCCACCCTAACATGTGTTACCAACCTTCATATGTTAAGTAGTACCTCAGTACCTTTACGATTGTTGTTTAATTCAGCCAGATCATCAACTGTCTGTTTTCAATTCCACGAGGGAAGATACTCTCCCACGACCGGGGGTGTTGGTCGGATCCACTCTGCGCGTGCGGCGTCACTCGTGAGGGTGTGTTGGCCGGTATCGTCGGTGTAGGTAAGTTTCACCGATGCAAACGGGCAGTGGGCATCGTATCGCCGGTCACCGGTCGGCAAGTACTGTGTGGTTCGCTCCCAGGGGCCATCGGCGTCGACAGTTGCTTCGAGTTCGATGGCGTGGCTCTTTGCTCGGAACGTCCAGTTGCCAACCTCGTTGCAAACGACGGTGTTCGAAAACGGACTTGTAGGCAACACGTGGTGTAGACGGTTGAACGCATACACCTCGCCGTCAACCCGGAGACACAGGGAAAGTTTTTGCTCATACTGCAGTGCTTCGAGAGTTACGTCGGCGGCCAGACCATCCGTCTCGAAGTCGTTGCAGTGGACCCACGTCAGACCCGCCGGTGCTTTCGACGAGACTGTATGTCCTTGGTGACCGGGTGCATCGTCGAATTCGACTGTCCTGTCACCAACGGTCACGACACCGGACATTGCAACCGACTGGTTGCAACTCCAGTGTTTCCCTGAACCAGTTGCCTTCGAGAGAAAGTCTGTGAGACGCTGGCTTCGCAGGGGAGTAAACGTGTATTCGTCCGGTTCGTATTCGAGATCCCACTGAGCAGTGAGGGGGTCAGTGTTGGCAACACCTGAGGAGTCGATTATCTCTCCATTCGCGGAGGAGTCAGTCAGCCGCTGGCTGTTTGCCCGCATCTCGAATGGGTCTGTCTCGAATCGGACCGAATCGAGCGAGACGACCTCCGACACGAACACCGAGTGGTCGTCGGCCCCTCTTTCCGAGAGCGTCACCCACGATTGGCCTTCCTGCCAGCCGTTATCAGTTGCGACGAGTTCGATATGATACCAGAATGCAACAGACCGGTCACGGCTCGTCACGAGGAGATACCAGATTTCTCGCCCACCCGTGCCTGGCTCTCGCGGCCAGTCGAGTGCCGGTTCGTTTTCACCAGGGTTCATGCTAGCTACTAGCAGGTGGGAAGGAAAACAATTATTGCCGGCATATACTGTCATCTGATCATCTGTATAGCTCGAACACTCTGAACGCAAGCAATCCGGCGAGTGCGAACCCAACTGCATTGAGTGTCCCGTGCCAGCGGATCATCTCCGGAATCGTGATTATTGCTCCCGTAAGTGGGAAGACAGAGTACGCGTACGCGAGTGCCAGCCCCATCGCGAGGAGTATCGAGACCGCACTACCTGCTAGCAACAGGCCGACAGGCCGAGGAACCGCTGGAACGAGCAGTCTGAGTATGCCGACGGCGACCGCTGCCACGGCAAGCGTAAAGAGCATGACAGCCGGTAATTCGAGAAACGGCGAGAGTGTGATTGCGACTGCGATGACGCCGATACCGACGATGACACCGCCGGTGCCGGCAACGAAGAGAAGATGGAACAGCGACGGCTCGTTCGCTTGCAGATGGTGGCCGGCGAGTCCGACGACGAGTGGCAACGCAAAGCCCGCGTAGTGAAAGTGGACACCGGTCAACAGCACGATCAGCGACGTAAAGTGAAAGGTGACGTCGACAGCGTGCAAGAGGAGGAATACGCCGGCGACAGGCAGGTAAAGCAATCCGGCGTCGATAGCAAATGCTGAAAGGGGAGTGATGCCGTGTGACCCCAGCCGCCAGAGCCCATACAGACCGACAACCCCCGTCAGAATCGCCCACGGTAAGAGGAAGAGAAATCGTACCACCCCTATCGGCTGTGTGAATCCAACGAGTGCAAACAGCACTGCCGGCAGTTGTCCGCCGACGGCGACCAGATACAGCGGGGAACTGCCACCTGACTCGCGTGGTGTCGGGACCAGCCCAAGCCCGAGGCTGACGAGGACGAACATTGCAAACGCGAGGAACACTTCGACGACAGATAAGCCAGACCAGCCAGCATACCAGGCTCCAAACACGAACAGGAAGATGGCGGCTCCCACACCTGTCGTTAGATCTGTCACCCGATACCCGTTCAGACGAACGATGGCAGCAGAATCGACACCTGGCCGTCTCCTCACCTGGGCATCAAACTTCATCGGAAATCCCCTCGGATATGGACGAGCCCTCATCCTGCCCGGGTAGTGTCGTGTCACAGTGAGAGCGGTAGAGCGTGTCGGCGTCGGCGGCCTCGATTCGGTGAAACTCGGTCGCAAACGAGCCACGATACCCGAAGACGCGCCCGAGAAGTGGATGACGAACGGCCGCTCTGGCCTCGTAGCACTCGCTGGTTTCGTTGTACCAGTCGCTTAGTGTTCCATTGACCCCACAGTATGATGGGAGCGGAACGTACCGATCACCCAGCCGAAGCCACTGCTGGCCGAAGGCGATTTCGAGTGTGCCATCCGATTGTGTCACCGACAGGTCGACGGCAATCTGGCCACGCCTGCCAAGCAGGTCGGTAATGCACTCACGGAACGGATTCCAGCGAAGCGTATCCACGAACTGGTATACATCCGGGCGTGACTCTGTAACGCGTCCCGATACGGTATCGACAGATTGTGCAGACCCAGATCTGTGACGCCATTGTTTCACTAAATCACGTCCGGGTGTATCTGTGCTGTCGAACTCGAAGGTTCGGTGCAACACGAGTCCGTCGTATCCGTTTTCGTCGACGATGGGCGTGCTCGTGATCGTAAACGGCACATCCATACCGCGTTCGGGAACCAGGATATCGTCCAGTGAAAGCGCCCGCAAGACAGGGACTGCGAGCGCGGACCGCTCGATTCGACGCATCGTTCCTCGCCCGATTGCCTGCTGGTCGTCAGCAACCGTCAATCCGTACCGTTCGCGCAGTTGTGGGTGTAGCTGTTCCCACTCGTCTCCGAGCGCTCGTTCGAAGACACCTCGGCTATGCACTGCTAGACGGGTTCTATAGCCAGTTCTAAAGATGTTCGGATGTTCCTACTCGCTTTGTCCGCTCCAGTCGAGGTACTCGTATAGCGATGTGAGCTCGCGTTCGTCGAGACCGAACGCAGACACGTCGTTCGAGGGGATAGTATTATCGAGCGTCTGGACGCGGTACTGATCACGACCCAGTGGCACACCGGGTAATTTCTCTGCGAGTGTGGCCCCGACGTACGCTACCGTCATTGGAACAGGGACGATGGTCGCAGTTGGCCGGAGGAGGAGAATAGTCTCGGCAAGCGAAAGCACGTCAGGCCCACCGAGTCGATAACAGTTCCCGAGATGGCGGTCGGATTCGATGCCGGCGGCGAGCATCGGTGCCAGGTCCCCCACCCAGAGCGGCTGGATCCGCATGGTACCACCGCCGGGGAGCGGAACGATCCGGGCGGCCGACAGCCGTCGAAGAAACGGCAAAAACGCACAGCCGTCGCCGAAAACAACGGACGGACGATAGATGACCGAGTCAAGTTCACTATTGCGGACGAGTCGTTCTCCGGTCCGCTTTGCTTCGAAATACGCAGTCTCGACCTCCGTCTCGACACCGAGTGCACTCATCTGGACGAACCGCTCGATGCCAGTCGCCTCACTCGCCGCAACGAGATTGCGTGTCCCTTCGGCGTGGACTGCACGATGGCTCTGTGTGCGTGGTTGGACGTGCGATGGGAGTGCAATCAGATTGATGACAGCGTCGTGACCGTCGACAGTGTCGGTGAGATCGGTGGCTGTCACATCGAGAGAAACCCAATCGAGTCCCTCCGGCAGGTCTGTCTCGGCGGGCGAGCGCGAGGCTGCCGTGACCGAGTGTCCGCGACTCTGTAGCACCTGGCAAAGCGTTCGGCCGATGAATCCTGTCCCGCCAGCGACGAGCACATCCATGCCGGATGTATGTCTCGGTGTTTTATAATTGGCTGCGAACCAATCACCTAGTCACGAATGAGTGAGGACTCGAACCGAGGTGATCTGTGGCTGCGGCGGGTGAGTGCCCTCGGAATTGCGGTCGGATTGTTCGTGCTGGCAGTGTTGTGTAGTCGGCTGATAACGCAGTCACTACACGCCGTCTTCGACGTGGGCGACCCCGGAACGCTCTCCCGGTTGCTGGTCAACGTCTTTGCGCTCCAGCTTGTCGGCTTCGGAACCATCTGTGGAATCTATCTCTGGCGACGGGGTGTCGAGTGGCGCTCGTATCTCCGGATCGGGACTGTCTCACAGTGGACAGTATTCTGGGGTACTGCCGTCGGATTATCTTTGATGCTGGTCGTCGTCGCTGCCAATGGAGTGTTCGCGCTGCTCGATATCGAACCCGCAGAGGCCGCCGTCGGCACGGCGAGAGACCCGACGTTCTACATCGCGTTGTTCGTCGTGTCGACGTTCGTCGTCGTGCCACTCGAAGAACTCTTTTTCCGCGGGCTGATTCAGCGCCGCCTCGAAGAAAGCGTCCATCCCGCGCTCGCAATCGGTGTCGCAAGCCTTCTTTTCATGTACATTCACCAGGGGGTGAGTGTTGGGTCCGGCGGTGAACTCCTCGCGCTTGCGATGTTTTTCGCGTTTGGCCTGGTCCTCGGCCTGAGCTACTATCTGACCGAGAATCTCCTCGTTCCGATTATCGGCCACGCGATGTTCAACGGCATACAGATTCTCGTCAGAGCAATCGAAGTGACACTGTAATATGAGCCGTCGAAACGATCAGACCGGGTCGAGTCGGTCCTGCTCGTCGGTGAGGAGTTCCGCGATGTCTTCCTCGCGGGTCGCCTCCTGCTCGTCGATGTTCTCTCTGGCGTCGACTGCCACTTCCTGCAGTTCGTCTATCGGCTTGATATCAGTCACGTTCGATAAGAGAATGACTGCAGAGAGAGTGTCGGCGGTCCGGCGTGGGTCGTCACCCGACAGCACTTCGACACTGCCAGTGCGTTGTTCGAGCCACTTCCGGCCACTTTCGAGCCCTTTTCGAGAGAGGGCTTCCGGCGGCCCGGACAGGACGATCAGTGATCGCTCGGCCGATTCGATATCGGCAGCACACGTCAATCGGGACTGGACTGCCTGACGGATCAGACCGTTTACTTTGGTTGCAGCGTCTGTCTTGCTGTGGTTCGCACTCCCGTTCGAACGGAACGAACTCAATAATCCCTTGCCGTTCGTCGAGACATCCGTCGTTTCGGCGTAGGCGATTGTACTCACCCCACCCGTGCCAAGCGTTCGCCGGACGTCGCTTGCATCCATGGCGTTTTCCGAAATCATCGAGCCATCGACTTCCCCTGCCGCAAGCAGTGTCGCCACGCGTTTTGCGATCTCCTCGTTCGTCCGTTCGTAGCCAGATTCGACCGTATCGCCGCTCCCGCGCCACGTGTTATTATCGAACAGCATGAGATTGGCCGTCGCCTCCGCAAACGTCGGGAACGAACGCGCCGCATTTAGTGCCGCACGGCCACCCTCGTCCTTGCTCGGGAGGACACCCAGACCATAGACCGGCTCATCGAACCGTTTCTGGACTTTCTCGGCGAAGGCTGGTGCGCCACCACTACCGGTACCGCCACCCAGTCCGGCAATGATCAGAAACGCATCGATTTCATACACCGGAACGGCATCAAGCGCCCGGTCAATCTCGTGTCTGTCCTGGCGTGTAATCTCTGCCCCGAGGTCCGGATCGCTCCCAACACCATGACCTTTCACACGGTCGTCTGTCTGGCCGATCAAAAATCGGTTCTCCTCGGGAAGGTGTTCGAGTCGTGCAAGGTCAACGCGTGCGGAGTTGACCGCAATCGCAGAACGAATCAGGTCTCGACCAGTTTCCTGCTCGAATTCGATGAGTTTGTCTGTTATTTTCCCACCGGCGTTACCGTAGCCTATTGTGGCGAATTTCATAGATTCATAGACCGCGAAGACACACTTTGTATAATGCTAATTACCTCACCTGAAATATTGTAGCGTCTAACTAATTCGCTGGAATATACTACAGAAAAGACCACAGGCTGCTGTTTTCGTTTTATCTCAGAACGAACACCCGGCCGACAAATCAGCAAGTCACTTCTATGTTGATCTATCAAATCGTTTGTCAGATAGTATCTCGATACCAGGTGACAATTACCGCACAGCACCGTGATAGGGGATGCCGACACAGCGCTGGAACCGAAACAGACAATTCGGGGCACCTCCGAGAGATGGTATGGAGGTCTGGCGTTTTCTCGTCTCGATGTGTATCCTGCTAGTTATTTGGGCGCTGATCGTCACAGCACTGGGCGATCCACCGTCTCCGGGTGGGTTGTTCATCGCAGTGATCTTTGCGGCGATCGGCCTCTATCTAAGTGAGCGGCTGGTCGAAAAATTCAGCGACGGTTAGTGGAAGGTTCGACCGACCTGTCCTTCTTCGGTCGTTTCCGGATCGCGTCGTCCGAATTTCTTTTCGATCTCATCGTAGTGTTCGCGAGTGTCCTCGTCGACACTTGCGTTGACTTCCTTCAGCGCGTCTTCGAAGTGCTCGGCAGTCACGCGAACGTTTCCAACGCTTTCGTCGACGTCGTCGGGGTCGACGCTGTGGATGAACTCGCGGGTGGCAGCCATCGAGGCTTCTCTGCAGACTGCCTCGATATCCGCACCGACGTAGCCTTCAGTTCGGGCAGCCAGATCGTCGATGTCAACGTCATCTGCCAGTGGTTTGTTGCGCGTGTGTACATCGAAGATTTTCCTGCGGGCCTCTTCGTCAGGCACCGGCACGTGGATGTGTCGGTCCAGTCGACCCGGTCGGATCAGCGCCGGATCGATCAGGTCTGGGCGGTTCGTGGTTGCGATGACCACGACATCTTCGAGTTCTTCGAGTCCGTCGAGTTCGGTCAGCAGTTGTGAGACGACGCGTTCACCGACACCGGAATCACCACTGTTTTTACCGCGTTCGCCCGCAATCGAGTCGATTTCGTCGAAGAAGACCACCGTCGGTGCGTTTGCACGGGCCTTCTCGAAGACTTCGCGGACACCTTTCTCGGATTCGCCAACGTATTTGTTGAGCAACTCCGGCCCCTTGATGGAGATGAAGTTACTCTTTGACTCGTTTGCGATTGCCTTTGCGAGTAGTGTCTTCCCGGTCCCCGGTGGACCGTACATCAGGACACCTTTTGCAGCCTCCATGTCCATCTGTTTGAACACAGATGGGTATTCGAGCGGCCACTGGATGGTCTCCCGGAGACGCTCTTTCGTGTCTTCGAGTCCACCGACATCTTCCCAGGTGATGTTGGGGACCTCGACGAACACCTCACGTAGCGCCGATGGCTCGATGCCTTTCATCGCCTGCCTGAAGTCTTTCTCGGTGACCTGCAGTTTTTCGAGCGTCTCGGCGTCGATTTCGTCCTCTTCGAGGTCGAGTTCCGGACGGATCCGTCGGAGTGCGTTCATCGCAGCTTCCTTGGTCAACTGTTCGATGTCCGCCCCGACGAAGCCGTGGGTGTTTTCCGCGTAGGTGTCGAGATCGATTCCCTCGACGAGTGGCATTCCACGGGTGTGGACCTGGAGGATCTCTTTTCGGCCTTCCTTGTCTGGAACACCGACTTCGATTTCCCGGTCGAAACGACCGCCACGGCGGAGTGCCGGATCGATTGCATCGACGCGGTTCGTCGCGCCGATAACGATGACCTGTCCGCGCTCTTCGAGACCATCCATCAGCGAGAGCAGTTGGGCAACGACACGTCGCTCGACATCGCCCGAAGTCTCACCACGTTTCGGTGCAATCGAATCGATTTCGTCGATGAAGATCACTGCCGGGGAGTTTTCTGCCGCTTCGTCGAACACTTCTCGCAGTTGCTCTTCGCTTTCACCGTAGTATTTCGACATGATCTCCGGCCCGGAGATGTCGGTGAAGTAGGCATCGATCTCGTTTGCGACTGCGCGGGCCATCAGCGTCTTGCCTGTCCCCGGTGGGCCGTGTAAGAGCACACCCTTCGGTGGCTCGATACCGAGTTGCTGGAACAACTCGGGATGGCGCATCGGCAACTCGATCATCTCACGAACTTGCTCAAGTTCGTCGTCGAGTCCGCCGATGTCTTCGTACGTGATACTCGGAGCTTCACGGTCTCCAGCCTCCTGGCTCGTCAACTGTTCGGCGGGCTGTTCACTGATCTCGATTTCCGTCGAATCTGTAATGACGACGGTGCCGCTTGGCTCTGTGCTTGCGATTTTGAGCGGAATCCGCTGGCCAGACATCGAGGAAAGCGGACCGAGACCAAACGAAACGGGGACAGTTTGACCCTGCGTCACTGCCTGCCCGCTTAGATTCTGCTGGATCATCGGCCCGACATTCCCGCGCACGCGAAGGTTTTGTGGTAATGCAACCGTGACCCTGGTTGCTGGCTTCACATCTGCTTTTTCCACTGTCACCGTATCGTCGATACCGACGCCGGTTTCCTTGCGGAGACGGCCATCGATCCGGACGATACCCTTCCCTTCATCTTCGGGATAGCCAGGCCAGACACGCGCAACTGTCCGTCCGGAATCACCTTTCACGATGATGTAATCCCCGTTTTCGAGGCTCATCTCGGCCATTGCTTGTCGGTCAATTGCGGCGAGCCCACGGCCGGCGTCTTTCTGTTTGAGTGGTTTAACTGTTAATTTCATGCATCCACCTCATCTCGCTGTTCGATAGTGAGTACCCCATTTTTGATAAACGCTTGTACGTCTCCCGTCAGTTCGAGTTCGTAGGTCTCGTCTTCGACGACGATGATGACGGTCTCTCCCACCGTGTCGGCGAAGACACCACGGGACGGGCCGAAATCCGCTACTAGCTCGACGTAATCACTGTATTCGCGTCGGTCGACATCGACCCCGCGCTCTGACAGCTTGTTGTATGCTTCCATACTTACTACAAGTAAGCGCCAAGTGTATATAAACCTTCGCTAAATAATGCAGTCTTTAGAGAAAAGTATATATGGCGTGTGGATTGCGGTCCCATCCGAAGGCATAATAATGTTCCTGTACGCGAGAGTGAGGTGATATTTTAGTGACTGCTCTCGTAGGATAACTGTTCTCGGTAACAAAGAGGGATATCTACCGCGGGGCTGCCGGCCGGCCAGCCCCACGGCCCGCTGTCTTGACTGCGGTGCCAATGTCCGGTGTCATGCGACGGTCGTTCCCGTCGGAAGCCCCACGCACCAGGGCTTCATATGTATGTTATTGCCTATCACACTTAAAGATTACTGCCAGCAGGGAGCGACAGTTTAGAGGGGGAGGGGGTCGTGAACGAGCAGTAGGTAGTTATGAGGAGGGGACGATGACAATCGAAGAAAGTGATATCGACTGTCCGGATTGTGGGACGGGATTGCAGGTGATCTATGTCACAGAACTCAAGCAGGCGGTTTCAGGGTGGGCCTGTCCGAACTGTGGGTATATCGCATCGAAACGCGATCAGTTCGAGGACCGGGTAGACGTTTCCGAAAAAGAGCTGATCATGCGCGTCGAAAAGCCAATCTCGCGGCGAGACGTTCGCAAGTCCTTATCGGGTATTCAAGCGGAGTTTCGCGAGCGGGCAAAACATATGGACGACGACGAACTCTGGTTGTTGATCGATCCGGAGACTGAGGAAGTCGTCGACGCGGTCATCGGTGAGGAAGTATCCGACGAAGACTAACCAATGAAACAGTACCTTATGTTCAGGTTTATTGGATTGATCGCCGTATCAGGGATCAACCGCCGTATCGATGGCTAAGGACTACTACGAACTTTTGGGGGTGTCCGAGGATGCCTCGGTGAGTGAAATCAAACAGGCCTACCGGGACCAGATCAAAAAAACACATCCGGATGTGAACGATGACGAGCAGGCAAGTGAGCGAACAAAGCAACTGGTCGAAGCCAAGGACACCCTAACTGATAAGACGGAACGCGAACGCTACGACCGGCTCGGTCACGAACAGTACCGAAGAATCGAGGAGGCGGCAAGCAGTGAGACCGCGTCAGAAACGCAATCGACGGCTGGGTCCTCGGGCAATCGCACAACAAACGCTAAGAGTAACACAAATGCCACGGCAGCGGACTCGAACGCTTCCGCCAACTCGAAAGCGTCGCAATCGACACAGACTGGACGTCAGGCAAGCAACGCATGGGGCAATTCCCAGCGGAATCGAGCCGACGAGCGCAGAACAACAATCAATCAATCGTGGTACGGGAATTCGACAGCGACCAGTGCCGAGCAAGAAAATATATACCAGACCTGGGATTCGAAACAGGCCTACACCTCGACGAAACAGACACATATGTTCGAACTTCGGCGGCTGTTCAACTCTCAACAGACAGTTGCCTTACTCGGATCGACGTTTTTTATCTATCCAGTCCTGTTGTTTGGGGCGCTCTCACCGATGTTCCCGCCGGTCGTCAACGTCACCGTTTCCCTCTGTATCCTGTTTATTGTTGCCTATCTCCAGAGCATTCCACAGGTCGCAGTCATCGTTTTCGGAACCTGGACAGTACTGCTACCGTTCGTGTTGGTTGCCTTCCCCGGTGTCAGTCTCATCAGTCTCTACGGCATCCTTGCGCTGGCTGCTGTTGTCCTGCCGCTTGGATTATCGATTCTCGTCTGGATTGCGATCCGCCCATTCGGATACGGATGAACTTCCACGATAATCCCGGTCACTCTCTTTTTTCGAGCGCGCGCTCGTGGAGTTGTTCTCGGAATCGGTGACTCTGCTCGGCGTTGAACTGAGTTAAGAGCACCTGTGTCCCCTCACTGGCGAGCGATGCGTCGAACAACTCGATGAACTCCTCACGGTCTATTGCTTTCTCGAAATTAAATCCATACAGCTCACCAGTCGGGGAGAAATCTAATCCATGTGGTGTCCGGAACTGCTCGGTGAATGGCGGGTCGAACTCCTCGATTGGCAGTTTGTGGAAGATACCGCCGCCATCGTTGTCGATCACGACGATGGTTGCGTCGACCCCACACCGAGAGAGTGCAAGCAGCCCATTCATATCGTGATAAAAGGCAAGGTCACCGACGACGAGTACGAGCGGATCATCCGTTGCGCTGCCGGCACCCAGCCCCGAGGAAATGATACCGTCGATACCACTGACACCACGATTTCCGAGTACTGTGACGTTGCTTTCATTTGGTTCGCCAAAGCGATCCAGATCCCGGACAGGCATACTATTCGAGACGAAGCAGGTCGCTGGATCAGGGAGCCGTCGAGAAACCGTGTTCAACACTGCACCCTCGAACCACTCCGTTTCGCAGGCGTCGTTGACGAGCGACCAGTACTCCCGTTCCATCCGGCAGAATCGTTCACGGTAAGTCTCATCACAGGATGTGATCGACCGCTCGGCCAGTGCTTTTGTCAGCAAGGTCTCTTCTGCAATCACCAACTCCGTTGCGGTAAACTCGGCTTCACGCCACCCGCCTGCGGGGTCAATGAGAATCTGTTTCGTATCGACGCTCGCAAGATACTTCCGGAGAACTTTCGAGGTCGGCGATGCCCCATATCGCAGTACGACATCCGGGGCTGGCCACTCTATCCCATCGAGATAGGAACCATGTCCGCCACAGATTGGGGTCGAAGGAACGTGAGAACCAAACCGGAGTCCGGAGAGTGGATCAGCAAGCACCGGAAAGCCCGTTTTCTCGGCCAGTTTGGCAAGTGCCTCGCGTGCAGGCGTTGATTGTCTCTCTGGCCCGCAGACGATCAGTCCCCGGTCCGCTTCATCGAGTGTCTGTGCAAGTGCGTCGACCTGCCCGCTCGAAAGCTGTGGAGAACCCCGTGTGGTGTTCACGTATGAACCATCTCGTCCTTCGATAGCGAGTGGGTTCGACCCTCCGAGTTCTGCTGGAATGTCGCCCTCGACGGGAATCGGCTCCAGTGGCTTTCGAAACGGCACGTTCAGATGCACAGGACCAGATGGAGTGTCGGTCGCCGCGTTCACAGCCTGTGAAGCGATGACCCGCAACGAGCGAAGTTTCCGTCCTTTGGGCTCGGGTTCTGGAAGCGTCCGATGATACCGGACTGCATTTCCGTACAGATTGGCCTGCTCTGTCGTCTGGTTTGCGCCACTGTCGTGTAACTCGGGAGGGCGGTCTGCGGTCAGAACAACAAGTGGCACCCGCCCCTCGTTTGCTTCCATCACTGCCGGATGAAAATTCGCTGCCGCCGTGCCGGAGGTGCAGATTAGTGCCGTCGGTTCTCCCGTTCTACGGCTGCGACCGAGTGCAAAAAACGCCGCCGACCGCTCGTCGAGATGAGAAAACACCGTCATTTCGGGGTGGGAGGCAACGGCTACTGTCAGCGGCGTAGACCGGCTTCCCGGTGCGACACACACCGACCGGACGCCGTTTGCAACTAACTCCTCGATAAGAATCCCTGCCCAGAGCGTGTTTCGGTTCGGCGCTGTCATGTAAGCTCGTCGAGAATCGGCTGGTATTTGAGCTGTAGCTCGTCGTACTCTTCGTCAGGGTCGCTGTCGGCGACGATACCTGCGCCAGCAAACAGCGTCGCCGTCTGCTCGCGTGCGATTGCCGATCGAATGGCCACTGCAAACGTGCCGTTGCCGTCGCCGTCGATCCAGCCAACGGGTGCGGCGTACCAGCCTCGGTCGAACCCCTCCGTTTCACGGATTGTCTGTAACGCTTCCTCTGGGGGTAATCCGCCGACTGCTGGGGTTGGATGCAAGGCTTCGACGAACTCGAGGACGTGACGGGGTTCGGAAATGGTCGCGTGAATCGGTGTCTGGAGGTGCTGGACGTTCGAAAGTTTTCGGACGCGGCGTGTGTCTGTGTTCACAGACGTCGTCAGTGGCTTCAACTGCTCGCAGATTGTCTCGACGACGATCTCGTGCTCGTGGCTGTTCTTTTCGCTTTCGAGAAGCTGTCTCGCAAGCCACTCGTCTTCGTCGCCGGTTTCACCGCGCCCAATCGAGCCAGCGAGCGCTTCCGTCTCGACGCTCGTCCCGCTGACGGAGACGAGCCGTTCTGGTGTCGCACCGAAAAACGCACCGCCTGTCTCGGGTTCGAACAGAAAGCGGAAACACTCGGGATAAGACTCACCGAGCCGAGCCAACACGTTGCAGACGTCGACCGGCTTCGAAAGCGTTGCCGTGAGTGCCTGTGCCAGGACCACTTTCCGAAGCTTCCCCTGTTCGATTTTCGCTGTTGCTTCTTTAATTTCCTGTTGCCAGACAGAGCGTGGTGGCACGGATGACTGGGCTGTTATTCCTGGCGACTGCGAAACACGCTGTGGGGCGACTGTCCGGTTGCGCCAGGACTCTAACCGTTTTTCGGCAGTCGTTGCGGCATTCGATCCGGTCGCAGCGGTCGTCAGCCAGCTTCCGGATGGCGTCGTCACGACCTGTATTGCTGGAAGCGTAAACCAGGCCCCCGGATACCCCTCCCAAGTCGATCCAGCATCTGGGTCTCTGTGCGTATCAGTAAAGGAAAATCCCCCATACAGCCGGGGTCGAGCGGGGTCGGGAACCGACTCCGGCTGTTTCAGTGTTGCAAATAGCGTCTGTGACTGGTTGCGGACTGACTCGAAACGGTCGGGCCCATCGGCTGTGATCGTTGCGGCTGTCCCACCAGCCATGATCGTCGTCGACCCATCGGCCCAGACGAACCGCGGTCGGTCGAGTGCCCGTAAAAACGATGTCGCCGCCGAATCGACTGGACAACTGCGAACAACACCCGGTTCGCATTGTCCTGCCTGCTCGTCGACCGTTCGTTCCATCTATCTGCTCTTATGACTCCGGTGGCTTGATACCGTCGGTTGGACAGTACCTTTTTCCGCTTCGGGTGACTCGCTTCGCTCGTCACCACTCGGCGCGAAAATCTACGCTACAAAGGCTGAACGCTCGGCGTTGCCTCGCGTTCAGTGAACTGTGGCGCTTGCGCTGCGGATGTGGATGTGACAACGCTGGCGAGCTACTACCTGCGAATAGAGCTGGCTGACTCATTTAACGCTTGTATTCTTGTCTTTGTTGCACGTTTCTCTCGAAATGAGAGGTTGCCTACACTTTAATCGCAAAAAATCTTTTATGATAAAAAGTATTTTTGGAGATATGCGATACATATCTCCGTCAGATTTAAATACGCCATAGTCGAAGCCCCCCACGTTGCGATGCCAAAAGTAGAGATCACGATTCCAGAACACATGGAGATGCAGATCGCCCAGCTCGTCGAGCAGGGCGAATTTCTCAACCGCGAGGAGGCGATTGAAGATCTATTGTCGACAGGGCTGAAAGCCTACAAAACGAGTGGCCCGATTGATGAAGAAGAAGAAGCAGGATTCGAAGAAGATGGAATGATGGGTCACGACGACGAATACGTCTTCTAGTCGTCAAACATGTCTCCTGTGAGAGTGGTTATGAACAGGCTTCCAAACAAACTTATGGTTCTATCGCCCTAACACACAGCCATGCACAAAGACGAACTTCTCGAATTACACGAACAGATGGTACTTATCATGGACTATTTCAAAGATCTCGAACAGGTCGACGAGAGTCTGTTCGATCAGTACCACGAAATCGACGTCACGCCCGATGATGTCCATATGTCGAAAAGCGAGCATAAACACGCGGTGTTCGTCCTCGGAAATGCGCTGGCTAATGCAATGAGCGAAGACGAATTCTCCGATGCAGGCCGTGTCGGCAAACGGATGAAAGAACTTGCCGAAGACGCCGAGAGCAAACTGTAACGTTTCTGTTGTCTCGTTGCTGTGTGGGCGTTCTCGTGTGTTCTCACCCAAGCCGACAGTATCAAACACGAGATATTTACTTCAAGACCTGTATAGTATCAACCAGCTATTGTATGTCACTACCACGTCTGTTCATGATGTTGGTCGGGACGATAGTCTTACTTTTGCACACGGCTGTTTCGTTTCTGGGGTTTTTGTTCTTACAGTGGTTGATTGCGAGCCCACCTGACCCATTCGTCTTTGTCAGTGTCTTTGTGGTGGTCGTGTTATTCGGAGCGTATATTGGGTATAGACAGGGGACTGTGCGTGTCGTTGCAAGCCTCGATACACAAGAAATTTCGAAACGACGAGCACCGCAACTTCACCAGCGACTCGACCGACTCTGTCTGCAGATGGACGTTTCACGGCCAATGCTTCTCGTTGCCGACCTTGAGGCTCCGAATGCCCTGTCTGTGGGCGGGCCACGCGAAGGGGCAGTGATCATCGATTACCGACTGTTCGATTTACTCACTATCGAAGAACTAGAGGGGATTCTCGCACACGAACTCGCACATATCGAGCGCTACGACACATTTCTCAACACAGTAGTCATCACTGCATCACGGATGGTCGTCGGGCTAGTCTTCGTTGCGCTGTTGCCAGTGATTGTATTTCTTCTTGGCGTCGACCGGGCAACGGCGTGGTACGCTGGCCAACCACACATCCGTCATATCGGTCTTGCTGGGCTCTTTCAGCGACTGGTCGGCCTGACTGTCGCGTTGTTTTTGAGCATTTTTACGCTCCTCTTTTTCGCGTACTCGCGACGACAGGAGTTTGCTGCCGACCATCGCGCAGCAGAAGTAACGGGACGGCCGCTCGCGCTTGCGCGTGCGCTCATCAAAATACACCGTGCGATGGACCGACAACGCGGCCTTCGCTCTCTTTTGTATATCCACGACGAACACGAATCAAAACGAAGCCGGTGGCTGTCGACACATCCGTCACTCGATGAACGCGTCGAACGGCTCAGAGCACAGGCAGAACGTGAGATTGCCCAGCACCGTCTCCGGAAACTCCAACAATATCCCAATAAGAACGCCTAAACCAAGCGATACCGAGACAACGGTATGGACTTGTTTCGACGATTCACAGGGGATGCTGGGACACGCGTTGGCCTGTACGTCGACGGACCGAACGTCCTCCGGGATGAGTTCGATGTCGACCTCGATGAACTCCGCGAGCTGGCTGCCAAAGAGGGAACACTCACTGGAACACGGCTGTATCTCGACGAGCACGCGACACCGTCGCTCATTCAGGCTGGTGAAGCCCGTGGGTTCGACGTTATCACAACAAGCGGCGACGTCGATGTCCGACTCGCAGTTGATGCAACGGAAGCGACGGTCGACGATATTATCGACATGTTAGTTATTGTCTCACGGGATGCAGACTTCAAGCCGGTGCTCGAACGAGCAGCCCATCGCGGCGTCGAGACGGTCGCGATTGCTCCTGGTGAGTATGGTCGATCCGACGCACTCCAAAACACTGCCCACCGGTCGCTGACACTATAGCGAACTGCTTTTTGATCCAAGCCACACATCCCTCATATGGACACGCCGATTCTCGATAACCATCTGCACCTGGATCCTGTAAACGGCCGCGGAGCCGAGGCGGCAAAAGAGTTTGCCGATGCAGGTGGAACACACTTGCTCGTGCTCAACAAACCGTCCTGGTATCTCGTCGAGTCGGTTGATAGCGTCGACGCGTTTCGTGAGACGTTCGAACTCACCTGTGAGGTGACCGAGAAGGCAACGGAACAACTCGACGGGCGCGCATGGCCAGTACTCGGTGTTCATCCCGCGCTCATTTCACAGCTTGTCGATTCGGGGTACACTCCCGAAGAGGCTCGGGATTTCATGCAGGAGGGACTCGATATCGCTGCGGAGTTCGTCAGTGACGGGCCGGCGCTTGCGATCAAATCCGGCCGGCCACACTACGAGGTAAGCAATGCGGTCTGGGAGACTTCGAATGAAGTGATGAGACACGCCTTTGAGCTTGGTGCGGAAACTGGCTGTGCCGTACAACTACATACAGAAGGTGGTGATGATTTCGAGACAGTCGCCGAATGGGCAGAAAGCCGTGGGTTGCCACAAGAACAGGTCGTCAAACACTACTCTGATGGCCCCATTGCAGGACCGATTGCCAGTATCATCTCGCACAAAGATTCACTGACAGCTGCCGCCGAAAGTGGTGAACCATTTTTGATGGAGACGGACTTCCTCGATGACCCCGACCGACCGGGTGCAGTACTCGGATCGAAAACGGTGCCAAAACGCGTGCGTTGGCTGCTCGAAAACGGTCACGAGCAGGCCGTCGAAACTGCACATGTCGAAACACCTGCTCGTGTCTATGGAATCGATACCGAACAAACACTGGATTCATAGCCACTATTTCAATTAGAGAGAATCATAACACCGCTTTTAATACAGGGTGATCTGTATAAAGCGAAGTAATGAGCAAGCGAGAGCGGCTCTCCGGTGCAGACAACGCGTGGCGACGGATGGGGAAATCGGATAACCTGACGACGATCACGGGGGTATTGTCGTTCAATGAAGAGATTACCTACGAAGAACTGTGTCAGCAGATGGAAGAGCGGTTACTTCGCTTTGACCGGTTCAAACAATGCCTTGGTGGTCGCAAACGGAAGATTCGTCGACCGTACTGGGAGTTAGTCGAGGAGTTCGATCTCGATTCGCACGTCCACGACATTGCGCTTCCAGAACCCAAAGACAGGGCACAGCTCCAGAAATTTGTTGGGACGTTGATGAGCCGACCGCTCGATGAACGCCGACCGCTCTGGGAGGCGTTTTTGATTCGGGAGTTCGAGGAAGGAAGTGCCGTCGTCGTTCGATTGAACCACAGTATGGCCGACGGATTTGCCCTCCTGTATGTCCTGTTCGGGTTGGCAGACAATCCCGAGGAAATCGAGTTTCCGATTGGCGGTCTTTCGACGCCGCCGGCTCCCGACGATACTGATACAGAGCTATCGGAGGGAGAAAGCGCCGCCGCAGAGACAGATACGGATACAACAGTGAAAGCAGATGGGCAAGGGGCTGTTGTGGAGCCGCCGGAAGAACAAGGCGAGAGTGAAGCCTCTCTCCAAGACGAAAGCGAGCCTGAAGAACCCGAACGGAGTGATTCCGACCGCAGCATTTTGAAGACACTACGCAATGCTGGGACGGCGGCCAAAGCCGGCGTTGGATTGCTGGCAATGAGTAATGAACCACAGACATCGTTGCACGATGATATCGGAATCGCAAAGCGGGCTGCCTGGACTGACGAAATGGATCTGGATGCAGTAAAAGAGATCGGCGAGGCACACGATACCACGATCAACGACGTGTTGCTCGCTGCGACGGCGAGTGTTTTCCATCGCACCCTCGAATCACGAGGCGAAGATACCGAGGATATGGTGCTCCGGTGTACGGTCCCGGTCAACCTCAAGCCGATGGACAAACGCGACGAGACACTCGGAAACCACTTCGGACTATCGTTCGTTCCGATCCCGGTCAGCGATATGGAACTCGACGAGCGGATTCGATTCATCCGCAAGCGCACGAGCAAAGTCAAACTCGGAACCCAGGCCTACATCACCAACAAACTCCTCAACATCGGCGGCACCGTCCCGGAACCGATGTTCAATCTTGCACTCAATCTGTTCGAAGATAACGCGACGGCCGTCGTCTCGAACGTTCCCGGACCGATGGATAGTATTGAAGTTGCTGGCAAGGAAGTCGAGAAAATCATGTTCTGGAACCCGCAGGCACTCGATCAGGGACTTTCTGTGAGTATCTTCACCTACAACGGCGGGGTACGTGTCGGTGTCTCCGGTGATGCAAAGCTCATCCCGGAGCCCGAAGAATTGACTGACACCTTCGAAGACGAAATCGACGAGCTGATCGAACGATACACATAAAAATAAGACGAGCTTCTGATAGCTTTCGCCGCTCGGTAGTGTCTCAAGCGTTCTGTTTTCGAGAGTTCCCGATGGATAGTATGTCACGCTACGTTGCTGCTTGTAGGGATATGCATGCACAATTCGTATAGCGATATTCAGTTTATGGGTGGGCACTCGGACAGAATACGTTTCATATTATTGTATTATATATGATGTTATTTTGAAGCAAAGCTCAGAAGCGAGACCTCGTGTCTAGTTAACGACTTCACCACGCTCGGGCAGATGGACCGTCACTCGCTTGTGTTTCCTCCGAGGCCAACCCCTGTGCTCCCTCCTCACGGGCCGCAGGCCCGTTCGGATGGTCAGAGGGGCCTCCGATCTCTCACGACTTGAGGGTGGGACCCCGCCTCGAAGACGGTGAAATCACAGCCCCCTTCCGGCAATAAGTCGCCTATGCAGAAGTTCATGCGACCAGGGGCGATTGCCTGTCCAAAAAAGACCTGGGCAGCTGCAGTGTGCAACACGGCGGGTCAGAAAGAAGACTCACCGCCACCAGTGAGAGCGCAATAATGAAACAACGGGTATCCGCTCGCACATTATCACAGATACGTATATTCGATGGCTTCGAATATCTCG
>LKMJ01001394.1_pt1 | contig 21237 bp, 6 predicted proteins | sample 643391 | NCBI WGS metagenome assembly LKMJ01 (sample SAMN04112250, study PRJNA286221) | soda lake metagenome | biome: soda lake; feature: Kulunda Steppe; material: water; isolation source: sample PL-Br10 brine of Picturesque Lake | place: Russia: Kulunda steppe | collected 2010-07
TAAAGATTTTTTACTATCGTCTAATCCAAAAAAGACTTCTAATAAAAAAGATTGTGTAATATTTATTTGAATTTCAAGGATATATAATAAATAAAATAATGTAACTAAAGATACAATATCTCCAAAAAAATTCGTAACAGCTTCAACACTTTGATCATTATAACGTTGTGCTAACTCAATTGTTTTCGCTTGATAACGTTGTTGAATATTTTTATCTGCTTCAATTGTTTGATAAACAAATAATGACGTGTTTGGTTTTGCTGTACTCATTATTGATTCTATAGGTTTTTTTGTTTCCCCATTTAATGGATCTGAAAAACGATCCAGAGAACCATTAGAATTTGATGCGAGAGTAAAGAATGTTTCGGTAACAGGATGAAAAAAAGATTTTTGATTCAAGCTAGATAAATTACCACGTAACATAGTTACTTTATTAGTTTTGTTGCAGGTACTTGCGGAACATTTTTTTGAATCGGATATAAAAAGATGAGTTGAATCTTTTTTTACAAATCTAGATTTTCGAAGCAATACAGTTTGTATTTTAGGTATTACGTTGTGTGTAGAATCAAATTTGGTTGATTTCAGTTGGGGTGAAAAATTCTTGTTTTGAGACTCTTGAAGGAGTGTATTACTCGATTGTTTTTTATTCAATTCTAAATCTAAATTGGATGTTCTATAAGCATATGATTTTTGAGTAATTCCGGGAGCCGTAGTATTTGGTATGGGTTTAAACTCAAATGAAGAAGATCTTTTTTCTTCTCCATTAACTGATTTTGGATAAATTAATGACTCAAAGTACAATTTTTCTTCAAAATCTTTTAGTTCGGCAAATGCATGTTTTTGTTGATATGAGTTAAGAAAAATTTCAGTTTGTTTTGTATTCCAAAAATATTCTGTCAAAGGTCTTACAACATAAGATTTTGCTAAAAAATTCACTAAAAAAGGTACAAAAAATAAAATTAAAAGACACTTTAAAGTCGTTAAAAACAAATAACGATAGAATCTATATTCTTGAATAACTAAATTTTCAACGTCTGAAAAAACTTGTTTTAAAAATCGATCTAAAACACGACTAAATGAACGAGGGAATAATCCGATTTCTTCATAAGTAATTGAAACTACTTCTTGTTTAGGTGTCGCTTTTAAAGGCGTCGTTGAGAAACGTGCTAGGCCTACGGCCGTCGGATTCTTTTTATTTGTTCTATTTTCTTTAAGCAAAGGTGATAAAGATGAACAAACTAAAAAATGGGAAGACTGTCTATTTCTTCCAGTCGCCGTTTTCCCCGAAAACGGCGAGTCTTTTCCCGGGAACGAAGTTCTTGGGAAAACAGATAAATTTTTAGACGAAATATTGTTTATCTGTCGATTTAGTCTTCCGATTGAAAGAATCTTTTCACGAGGGTTTTTTTGAATCATGTTAGTTTGTTTTTAAAATTTATTATAAATTAACCATTTTGGCTTTAAACGATCAATTAAGACAAAGTTTTCTCTCCGGGCCCAAAGGGTTAGGCCCCAAAAGGGGCCGTCAGACTTTGTTTCCGTCAACTTGGTTTCCGTCAAGTTCGCTTCCGACATACTCATTTTTTCTGTTTATTATATTAATAGAATTCATGACAACTCTTTTTATTTTATTGTCACAAATTCTATTAATATTAATATTTGATTCTTTTTTTAGTAAAAAATTAATCTATCCCTTTACCAGGATTTCGTGACGGGTCATTAGATAAAAATCCAAAAATAAATAATCCAACGAAGAACGTTACAACAGTATAAACAAAGATTTTTAATGTTAACATGTGTTTTATGTGTGTGTTTTTTTGTCTGTATATATAAAAAAAGAGTTTTGTTTCGGTTTACTTTATAGAGAAAATTTATCGCTGATAAATTTAAAGTCTATTAAAGTTTTTTATTAGTTTAGGACTATAAACTTCCTATTGAGAACGCTTATGCCACAACATTTAATTTACCTTTAATTTACCTTTAATTTACCTTTCTTGTTGAAAAAGAAGAAGTGTGAAGCCCGTACAGACTTCACACAAACAGCTTTCTTAAAAATGTTTTTAAAATACTTCAAATAGGGGGCAAAAACTCGAAGAGTTTTTCCAAATTTTATCGTAACTACTTACCGTAATTCCCAATATAAGATTTGTTTATGAAGCTTTAAATTCTGTAAGATATTCTGTAATAGCTTTTTGTAAAAGACTTTCAGCTTCAGGCGTGAAAGTTTTTGTTTCATTTAAAATTGTTTCAATTTGTTTTGAATTTGAAGCTACATAGTTACGAAGACCTGCTAAGAATGGTGTTACTTTTTCAACAGGTAAACTATCTAAATAACCTTTTGTACCAGTATAAATACAAGTTACCATTTCAGTTAATGAGTATGGAGAACTTTGTGGTTGTTTTAAAATTTCACGAAGACGGTAACCACGTGCTAACTGATTTTGTGTAGCTTGGTCTAAATCAGAAGCAAATTGTGAGAAAGCTTCTAATTCACTAAATTGAGCTAATGCTAATTTAAGAGTACCAGCAACTTGTTTCATTGCTTTTGGTTGAGCTGAAGAACCTACACGTGATACTGAAATACCAACATTAATAGCTGGACGTAAACCTGAGTTAAATAAACTAGCTGATAAGAAAATTTGACCATCAGTAATTGAAATAACATTTGTTGGAATATAAGCAGAAACATCTCCTTCTTGTGTTTCTACAATAGGAAGAGAAGTCATACTACCTTCACCTAACGCATCGCTTAACTTAGCTGCACGTTCTAAAAGACGAGAGTGTAAGTAAAACACGTCCCCTGGATAAGCCTCTCTTCCAGGTGGACGACGTAGTAATAAAGACATTTCACGATAAGCTTGCGCTTGTTTTGATAAATCATCATAAACTGTTAATGTTGGACGACCTGTATACATAAAGAATTCCGCTAAAGTAGCTCCAGTGTAAGGTGCTAAATATTGTAAAGTAGCTGGTTCATTAGCATTTGACATTACAATAATTGTATATTCTAATGCACCACGTTCTTTTAATACATTTAGTACTTGCGCTACTGATGAAGCTTTTTGCCCAATTGCTACATATACACAAATTACGCCTTTACCTTTTTGGTTTAAAATAGTATCAACTGCGATTGCAGTTTTACCTGTTTGACGGTCACCAATAATAAGTTCTCGTTGCTTAGTCAAAATATTTAGTTTAATAAAAACTAATACTATCGACTAGGGACTTTCTCTTTAACAATACATTAGAAACTATATTTAAACCATGACTTACAAAGTTTTGACCATAATTTAAATTCTAAACTTTCCGACGGCTTTAAATGGTATTTTAATTCTTTATATTTAAAATAAATAAATAATAAACGCATACGATGCATTTTTGTAGATTTTAAGGGAAACTTTTTTAAGTATTCATACAAGATTTGAAAATCATTATACGATGATAAAGTCCAAATATATTTTTGGTTAGGACAACCATTTTTAATATTGGCTTTTTCCGTATAGATAATTCCCATTTGGTAAGACTTTTGGATCAAATTTACATTGTTGAAATACTTGCTTACTATTGTCAAACGTAATTGGTTTGCTCCTCTTGAGTTTATTAATCTCAAAAGTCTACCTTCTACACCGCTTATTTGAGAATCTTCTTTACTGGATTTTGAAATACTAATGGCTAGACTCCCATCAGAGTCTATTAATCCTGCAAGGTAACAGTTATCTTTTGATAATAGAAAAGATCGATTAATAGGTTGTTTATTTAATAGCTGGCAGACTCTTTCAAACTGTTTTACACGAGCTTCATTATAAAGTCTCCCATTTAGACGATCCACAATATTTTCTATGATTTCTGTCGCTTTCACTCTATAGCGTATACTTTGAGAATGACTACGCTTATGTACAGAACCCGCTTTTAGTTTGTTCTTTATGTCGTAAACGACCCGTGAATCCAATATATGAACAGTTAGTTCAAAACTTATACTTTTCTCTTTTTTATTTATATAAAAACAGCCGTCACCATCCGTCAGACCGGCAAACCATTGATTCCACTTATGTTCTAAATCTGTATTCATATTATTTGTATCCATATTATTTGTATTCTTTTTTTTTTTTCGTTTTTTTTTTTCGTTTTTTCTATAAAAAGAGAATTTATTGAAAAAACCACAAAAATTGACTACTTCAAAATACTTTCATTTTCTTATTTTTTACCGCCGGTGCCTGTGGCAAATTTTCTTTTCATTTTTGTTTCTAATGTTTGCTAGGAAACGTAAAGTCTCTGAAGATCCTACTCACCTTAAAAATTTTTTTCAAAATTGCCGCGTTTCAAATAAAAACGTAGTAGCCGAAAAATCGAATCTTTTTTATCATTTTATAAGGTTTTGGTTTCTTGCTGATTGCCCAATAAAAAGTCGATTTTCACATCAAATGGGACTCTTAAATGTAGGGTCACTTACATTTGTGTACGACTTTTGTTTGCTTAGGGTTCCAGCATATAGTTTCCTGCGTCCAATAATTCAAATTTTTATCTTATCACAAAAACTTGAAGAGTTTTTGTGATAACGACACTTTTTCGCAAAAAAGTTTTATTTTATTATTGAAAGGGCCAAAGTTGACCGCGTCCTACTGGAATCATTGAATCTACTGCAATTAGTCCTGTTTGTAATGGTTCATAAACTGAACGACGAGAAACAATACCTGGGGCAAGTGATTCAATTGAACGTGTATCTGTTGTATTAATTGGTCCTTTACCATCTACAGGTTGTGCCAATGAATTTACTACACGTCCTAGAAAATTTTCACCAACTGGAATTTCAGCAATACGTCCTGTACAACGTACACGACTACCTTCTGTAATTTTTAAACCATCACCTAATAATACTCCACCTACGTTATTTGCTTCTAAATTTAAAGCAATACCTAAAGTACCGTCTTCAAATTCTAATAATTCCCCAGACATTACTCGTTCTAAACCGTAGATACGAGCAATACCGTCTCCAACTTGGAAAACGATACCAAAGTCCACCATTTTAACTTCTGGTGTATATTGTTCGATTAAATCTTTAATTAGATTACTTAATTCTTCTGGTGTGCGCATTGCCATAAAAAAATAGGGTTAAATAGAAAAGAGACATTTGACAAACAGAAATTGCAACTGAATAGTGAAAGGTCCACTTCTTAGAGTTTTTTACTGTTTCTAAGTTTTTTCTGTTACAATTGAATCTGTTATTTAAAACCTCTCAATATGAAAGATTACTTTTAATATCTCTTAAAAAAAGAATTTTCCAGTTAGATAAGAGAAGAAAAGAACCATAGTTCATTTATCTTTCTTCTTTGCTTGTTATCCTCCTTAAAACAAAACGAAATCTAGAAAAGATTTTTATTATTCTTTATCCCGGAGACAAAGTTTGACGGCTCCTTTTGGGGCCTAACTCTTTGGGCCGGGATAAACTCGCCGTTTTCGTAGAAAATAGAAAATTTACGGTATCGCGGAAACTTTGTTTCCGCGAGACCCCTCGTTTTCAAAGAAAACGGGGGGGTCTAAATTTTCTTCCGCGAGTTTTCTGTTCTTTTATTGTTTTTTATGAAAAATTCATAAAGTTTCTAAATTCATAAATTTTTTAGTTTTTCTCGCTAAATCAAATATTTGCGAGTCGCGTTATATAAAAAACAGCACGATTATTTAGTGTTTATTTATGTTTGACATAGATAAACAACTTTGTTCTCAAAAGATTTATATAAATCTTTTTCTGTAGCGGAAACTTTGTTTCCGCGAGACCCTCGTTTTGGTTTAAAACGGGGGTTGCTTTTCTAAATTTATTTGAAGGTCAATAAACTTTTATTTTATAAGTTTCTTTTATATTCTCTTTTAAGAGTACTAAAATAAGGTAATACTACTTTTATTATTATCAAAACAATCTGCAGTTAAAGTATAATTTATTTTTGATACAGATATCTGTGACGAAAGTTTTCGTGTCTTAAGTTATTCTATTTTAACTTAATCTCTATAAAATAATAAAACGTTATTTTATTTTAGCATAAATAAACAATTATCAATAATAATAAAATATAAATATCTTTATCTTTTGTCGATGGCGTTTGTTCTAAAAAACAAGTGTATTCTCAGGTAAATTAAAATGTTTTCAAACGTTCTAGTTTCTATAACACTAATTTAATTCCTTAGGAGATTAGTGGATGAAGACTAACCTTTAACGTTTAAATTTATAAACGTAAATCAAACAACCCCCCGTTTTATTTGAAAACGGGGGGTCTTGCGGAAACCTTGTACTTTGTTTCCACAATAGAATAAAAAAAGAATTGAACCAAAACGTTGATACTTACCAAATAAAGTATCATATATTTGATATATAATTTTATTTAAAAATGTAACACGCCCTGTAGGACTTGAACCCACGACATCTGGTTTTGGAAACCAGCGTTCTACCAACTGAACTAAGGACGCTTTTTGGCTTTTAAATAGTTTAATTCTTTAACAGCAAATTGTCAAGATTTCTTTCTAAAAAAATTTGGCCTTAAATTTATATCCCTATTTTAAGTAAACTCATATTTGATAACAAACTTGTAATTCATTTTTAATGACCAAAAGCTATTAATAATATTAGTATCGAATTAAAACGAGTTTAGTGCACTAAAAACTTGTCTTCATCCTATAAATAAAAAACCAATTTAGTATTGGGTTTTGCACTATTATTTTATTTACTTTTCTTCCGGGACTTTTTCTATTTTTATGTTTCATTCTAATAAAATCTTTTTATTCTATCTAATATATTTAATAGAGCTATAAATATTTTTGTTTAAATAAACTTTATTTTGCTTTCCTGCTTTTCTTTTATTAGGAAAAGTTTCTTACAAGGTTTAGAAGCCCATTGTTTTTACCACTTTATAACTCGCATCAATAAACACAATCACCTAAAAAATAGTTCGAAGCTGTCTTAAAAGAATTGTAGTTATAGAAACTAATAGACTGTTATGAACTATTAAAACGTAAATACCAAAAATTTAACAAGATAGATTTTTTAGTTTGACTCTAAAATTACTCGTCAGTCTAAATGTTTTCAGATTTACTACGTTTTCGTTTGACTTTTTCGTTTATGTTATACTAATAACAATAAATAAGCGTTAGCTCTAGACTCTAAAGCCATTTTGTTAAAGTCTTTCTCCAATAAAATGAAAATAAGTATAAAATTCCCTTTAAAATGAAAAAATTATGAGCGATTCTCAACAAACAAAAGCAAATGTGGGTAGAATTCAACAAATTATTGGGCCTGTACTTGATATTGTTTTCTCAAAAGGTCAAGTTCCTAATATTTACAACGCGTTAATTATTAAAAGTAAAAACGCAGCTGGTATAGAAAAAGCTGTAACTGTTGAAGTACAGCAATTATTAGGTGATAATGCTGTTCGTGCCGTATCAATGCAACCTACAGAAGGTTTAATGCGTGGTATGGAAGTTCTAGATACAGAACGCCCTCTTACAGTACCTGTTGGTTCTGACACATTAGGACGTATTTTTAACGTAATTGGAGAACCTGTAGATGATTTAGGACCTGTTAAAGCAGGTCAAAGCTTCCCAATTCACCGTCAAGCACCTACTTTTGTAGATTTAGATACTCGTTTATCAATTTTCGAAACAGGTATTAAAGTTGTTGATCTTTTAGCACCTTACCGTCGTGGTGGTAAAATTGGTTTATTTGGTGGTGCTGGTGTAGGTAAGACTGTATTAATTATGGAATTAATTAATAACATTGCTAAAGCACATGGTGGTGTTTCTGTATTTGCTGGTGTAGGTGAACGTACTCGTGAAGGTAATGACCTTTATTGTGAAATGAAAGAATCAGGGGTAATTGTTGAAAAAAACTTACCTGATTCTAAAGTTGCATTAGTTTATGGACAGATGGTGCGAGACGTTGCCTTTAACCACCTTTGGTGGGAAGGAGGCGCAGTGTAAGCATGGACTCGAGTCTATGCATGCGCTGTAACTGTAGTTGGTTGGGGGTTCGATTCCCTCCGAGCTGCCGGTGGCTCGCCTATGAACCTTGATAAGCAACTTAGCAAGTTGTGTAAGTTTAGCAAAGGTTTGTAGTAGTTTTATACATAATGGACTATTCCCTAAGCTTCTAGCTTCGAACGTAGAACTCTATTTTTGGAGGAGATGTCCGTATTAGCTCAGCTGGTACGCCGCTTACGTGGGGGTTTCGTTTGGCTCACACGACCGGATAGTGAATAACAAGCGGTAGGAGTATTGGATAGGCCTAAGTAAAACGCGATAAATCAATTACGGAACGTTTTAAAGTCGTTAAAGCTCTACTTTGCTGTATAGACTGGAAACTTTTTCAGATTTAGTACATCCAAAGGGTAGGTAGCTAGCCTCATGCTTTAACGATGTGGGATTCCCTTAGGAAGCCAACGCCCTCCTGCTCTGGTGGGGGGGATATGCAGATATGAGGGGCGCAAAGGCGTAGGTTCTCTCTATGATATCATTATGAGCAAATCAAACAATTATTTTGAGGATTTAGCGTGGGATAAAATTGTGTGGAGCGATTCACACAAGAGAGTCCGTAGAATTCAGAAGAGAATTTACAAGGCTAGTCGGATTGGAGACAGTGGTAAGGTTACTTTCATGCAAAAAATGCTTTTAAGAAACCCACATGCTAAGTTGGTTGCGGTACAGTCTGTAACTACGCTTAACAAAGGAAAGAAGACTCCCGGGATTGATGGCATTACGGCAACATCGGACAGACAGAAGCTGGCGTTAGCCGAGTCTCTGGTTCTGAATGGTAAAGCAAACCCGGTAACAAGAATTTGGATAACCAAACCTGGGAAGACTGAGAAACGTCCCCTTGGCATACCTACAATTAGAGATAGAGCTAAACAAGCCTTATGCAAGTTAGCTTTAGAGCCCCAATGGGAGGCAAAGTTTGAACCAAACTCATATGGTTTTAGACCCGGTCGTAAGGCGCAAGACGCAATTGAAGCAATATTTCTAAACTTGCACTTCAATGAAGATAAGTACGTACTGGACGCAGATATCCGCAAGTGTTTCGATGAAATTGATCACGAAGCATTGCTACGAAAATTGGACACATTCCCGTTAATGAGGGCACAGGTTTCGGCTTGGCTGAAAGCGGGTATTTTTGACGAATTTTCTTCGACACCAGGCGTTTCTGGTCCTTCATCAGTAGGGACACCGCAAGGTGGAGTTATCTCGCCATTACTGGCTAATATTGCTCTACACGGGTTAGAAAATCATTTATTAGAGTTTGTTTCAAAAAGAAATATGCCCAAACCACATGCGGGAGCAGCCAACGGCAGTCGTGCAAAGCGTGCGGCCTTAGGCGTTATCAGATATGCTGACGATTTCATCATTATCCACAGGAATTTGGAAATTATGCAAATGGTAATTCAAGAAACAAAAATCTGGCTAAACGGAATGGGTTTATCCATTTCCGAAGAAAAGACTTCTCTAAAGATGGCAAGTCAGTCATTTCAATTTCTTGGGTTCCAAATAACATACGTTAAAAACAGAGTCTCGGGTAAATTCCGCGTAAAAATCACCCCTAGTAAAAAGAACATTTGTACAATTGTCACAAAAGTTAGGTCCATTATCCAGAACAATAAAGCAGTAAGTTCATACCAGCTAATTGGTAAGATCCGACCTGTTATATTAGGTTGGGCCAACTACTTCCAATATTGCGAATGTAAGCAAGTGTTCTCGAAAGTGGATAATACCATCTTTCAACAGATTCGTGCGTGGGTTTTCCGTCGTGCTGTACGTCAAGGTCGAATGAAAGTTAAAGAAAAGTACTTCCCTAGCGGATCTACTTATAAGTTTCAAGGTCGATCGTATCAGGCGAATTGGATTCTAGTTGGGTCGAAAAAGTCAAAAAGGGATAATACGACAACTATTTATCTCCCAAAAATTTCCTGGGTTAGCAGTAAAAAGTATGTGAAAGTAAAAGGTGATGTTTCAGTATTTGGCGGAAACGAAATATACTGGTCGATTCGTACACCTAGATATAGTATCCTGTCGACGAGAGTAAAGAACCTCCTTCTTAGACAACGAGGTATGTGTACTATCTGTAAAAAAACCTTCTATGAGGGCGATATTATGGAAGTCGATCACATTACACCGAAGTTTAAAGCTGGGTTAGATAGCTACTCGAATCTTCAATTACTACATCGTTCATGCCATGTCAACAAAACAAGACAGGATAGGGCAACGCCTTAGCCTCTAGCCTTCCAAACCTTTTGCAAGAGCTGGGTGAGTTGGAAACTCTCACGCCCAGATCGGAAGACGAGGGGATCGAATGATTCCCCTTAGTTTAACAATGAGCCGCCTGGGGCTCGTATGCGAGTAGCCTTAACAGCATTAACAATGGCAGAATATTTCCGTGACGTTAACAAACAAGACGTTTTATTCTTTATTGATAACATTTTCCGTTTCGTTCAAGCAGGTGCAGAAGTATCGGCTTTATTAGGTCGTATGCCTTCAGCTGTAGGTTACCAACCAACTCTTGCTACAGAAATGGGTACGTTACAAGAACGTATTACTAGTACGAAAGATGGTAGTATTACAAGTATTCAAGCTGTTTATGTACCTGCAGATGATTTAACAGATCCTGCTAGTGCTACTACTTTTACGCATTTAGATGCATGTACTGTACTTTCACGAGGTTTAGCCTCTAAAGGTATTTATCCAGCTGTAGATCCTTTAGATTCAACGTCAACAATGTTACAGCCATGGATTGTGGGCGAAAAACATTATGCAGCAGCAGGTAACGTTAAAGAAACATTACAACGTTATAAAGAATTACAAGATATTATTGCCATTCTTGGACTAGATGAATTAAGTGAAGATGACAGACTAACAGTAGCGCGAGCTCGTCGAATTGAACGTTTTTTAAGCCAACCGTTCTTTGTGGCGGAGGTTTTTACTGGCTCACCGGGTAAGTACGTAACACTGTCAGAATCTATTGATGACTTCTTAAGAATTCTTAGTGGGGAATTAGATAGTATTCCTGAAGCTGCTTTTTATTTAGTGGGTAATATGAACGACGTTTTAGCGAAAGCTGAGACTATTGAATCTTAATACACGCAACGTTTTTCCCGACCTAAATAAACACTAAAATAAATTAAGTTTCTCGCTGAATTAAGAATTTATTCAGCAATTAATTTTTTATTTATTTTAGTGTTTATTTAAATATTCTTATTCTTAAGCTAATAAAGACTGAAAATGAAGATAAGTGTGATTTACGACTTTGCATACTTATTTTCAGTTTTTTTCAGTTTTTTTCAGTTTTTTTCAGTTTTTTTCAGTTTTTTTCAGTTTTTTTTAGCTTATAGATAACGCAAATTTGTCTACTTAAATTTTATTTATTATTCTGTATTAAAAAACAAGACTAGGTACTCATTTTTACGGCTAATTAATTAATTAAGCCCTATAGATTTTTTTGACAATTTTTGATCTTGTATTATTTATTTTGGTAAAGCTCTTTTTTTAATTATTCTTTACCATTTTAATGGTTCCTAATTTATATAACTTTCTATATATAACGTTAGAATTTTTTCTAGTCAAAAAACACTAGGAATAAATAATCCGACGGCCGAAAGAAAACTCGTAGAGTTTTCTCCCGCCTAACGCGTTTTACGGCCCTTCGAAATGAAAAAAAATTCATTTAATATTCCGAATGAATCTGAATAAAAAAAATGCTATTCTATGTTTAGCCAAAGCAATTTTATATAAAAAATAACCTTTTTATAATAAAATTCGATAAATATTTTTATTTTCATATTAAAATATAGTCTGTATGATTTGAATAGATAAGACTAATTGGTTGAGATTTATAATCAACCGTTTTTTTATATTATTCATTTATATATAGATGAATGAAGAAATTACTTTTAATGTGATAAAATATAAAAGTGTTTTTTTTTTTAATCCTTATTTTTCATTTTAATTTTAAGTTAAAAAGGTATGTTCTATTTCAATAGAATTAAAACTTTCATTATTGTTAAATCAACGTTGTTATAAAAAAAACATTTTTTATTGAAAGGCTAGTTATCGAAAAAGAAACTATTACTATTACTATAGGTTTATAGTATAAATCATTTATAGTATTTTGCAAATAGGAAAGAAAAGAGTTTGTTTCGAGACAATTAGTTAGTTTAATGAAAAAGTTTTTATAATTTTTTCTACAGTTGAAAAATCAATTTAATTGAGTAGATATAATATCTACTGTGCATAAGAATTATAATTCCTATTAAATCCTTTTTGAAAGGTAAACCACAAAGAGAAAAAATACATTAAAAATATAAGTTTAAAGGTTATGGTTTTAGAACTATTTATTTTATATGAGTAGTTATTACTATAACTAATGTTAAAAAATAACTTATCTTTGATTTTTTTTTTTTTTCTCCTATTGCGGAAACTAAGTTTCTAGTAAAAATTCTTTGAATTATGAAAGTATTTTTGTCTTTAAATAGTTTATTTTAAAAATGACGAATAGTAGAAAATATAAAACGACAAATCAAGTTGAATATTTTAAAATATTTAACAAATCTAATAGTGTACAAAGAACCGTAAATTCGCTGTATGCGTCTCTAAAAAAACAGAGGAACTTTATGATAAGAAGTATGCCTTTAAATAATAATGAATGGAATATTGAATCTCGTAAAAAACATTCAGTAGAAATACAAAAAAATACGCATTATTATTATTACATTCTTTGTCGTAGACAAGTACAACTTTCTTCTCATACCAAATTAAATAAAAAAAATTTATTGATATCTGGTGAAATAGAACAAAAAGCTTCGCATTCTTTTAAAACCTCTATTGAAAAAAATCTTACTTTAGCACAAACGACTAAACCAGTAACATCTTTAATGTGGACTCTTTTAAATAAAAGAATAAATTCAAATCAGTCTATTCCGTTTCAAGAACAGAAAATGTTAAATAAAGAGTTCATCAAAGAGAAAAAAACAAAATTCCCGAATTTAAGACTAGATGCTAAAATGGAAACAGGGGCAATTGACATTAATCGCAATACAACAAGTTTTTTTCCTTATAGAAAATCATTTTTATGTTATTGGCTATTACCCTTTGTAGGTTTTGTTTCTTCAGCCACTTTATCGTTTAATCCTCAATCTACACAAGAAAAAAGCGTTTCTTTGTTTGACAATAGTCAAGAGTCAAATTCTTATAGCAATGAAAAAAATCAATTTAATGACTCTGTTAACGTTTTCTTATCGCAGATGCCTCTTGTAAAAAAAGATAAAAATTCAAATAAGAATGAAAAGTTAACTGATTCTTTCTTTTTTGCTAACAAAAAAAAGAATTTAACAAAATCATTTAATACATCAGATTTATTAAAATCGAATCTTTTGGAACCAAAATTTTTTAAAAAAAAAGAAACGTCTTTAATCCCTTCTCTTAAAAAAAGCACTTATAGTGAAAAAAATGAAAGCCTTCCCATATCAGACTATTTTGTAAAAATGCCTTTTGTGTCATCCTCTTTCCTGAATGTAGGAACCGGTTTTCATTTTAAATTAAACAAACAATCTATATCAAATCCTTATCCTTATAAATATTGCTTACATTATTTAGAATGTCTGGAAAATACTTTATCCAAACCTCAACAAAAAAACGATTCTCTTTTTTCGTTAGATTTTAAAACAATAAAAAAGAAAAATTTAAGCCTGCCGTATGAATCTGTTACTAAAACAAGATTGGATTCGTCTAATGCTTTTTCTAAAAATTCTTTCTTTTATAAAGATTTAAAAATAGAACAATTAAAATCTAATACAGGCTTTTATTTGACTTCATTTTTTAATAGAGTGCTTTTCTCAAAATCTTTTTTTGCTACAAATAGTTGTACTGGAAAATTGGACAATTCATTAGAAGGTATTAATCCAATTGAACCTTTAAAAATAAATTTAAATGTACCTGTTAGTTACTTATATGATTCAAATTCAGAAGCAAAGACTGAGTTTAAAAGCAATACTTTATTACAGGCACCTTTTTCAAATTTAAAAAATTCTAATGACACTTTTTCTACGAAAAAGTGTCGTTCTCACAAAAACTCTTTGAGTTTTTGTGATAAGATATACTCTTCATTACGAAACATAATTAGCGAACAAATGTTTTTTCCTGCCGCGAAAACTAAGTTTTCGGGAGACCCCTCGTTTTCAATGAAAAAGAGGGCTGTATTAAAATTTCCACAAGAAGAATTTAAAAACTCTGAAAAAAGTCGATTTAATTCGTTGAACCAACACCGTTTAACTTATTTAGATACCTATTTTAATAAAACGAATCCTGTTACTTCGTTTATAAGAGCCTCTACTCTTTTAGACAAGTATATGATTTATAAACCCATTGTTAGTCAAGTCAAAAATGAAAAACAGCCTCCGTTTTCAACAAAAACGGAGGGTTCCACAAAAACTTCGTTTACGCAACAAGTTCTAAATTCACATATTAACTCCTTTTTAATTAATAAACTTTTTTCGTACTACTCAAATCAATTATTTGATGACAACAATTTAGAATTGTCTAAAGTCTCTAATTTAACAAAAAAGAAAACTATAAACGATTCTTTTTCAGCATTTCAACCTGTATTTGGGACACCAACGCAAGCAGATAGTTTATATATTCTTTTAAAGAAAATTTCTTCTTTTGATGATAACAAATCTAAAGATTGGTGGGGTTCTGGTTCTGAAAAAGAGTCCTCATTAAAACGTAAAATAACGGAAACAAACTTCCCTAATCCTTTCGGTCCTAATCTTTCGGGGTCTGATTCTTCGCTACCGGGGGTAACCTTCACAAACGATTTCCAAAAACTTGCCGTTTTGTACGAAAACGGCAAGTTTTGTCCCGGTAACGAAGTTTCCGGGACAAAAGAATTAAAAAATCAATTAAATAATGGTAAGAATAATTCTTTGTTAAACTTAGAAAAAAACAAAGTTTTATATCAATTATCTAAAGAAAAATTATATAAATTTATATTAATTGATTTAGCTAACAATGTCAAAGATATAGCTTCGCCTTTAGATTCTTCTTTTAATAATATCTCAAAATTAGCGGAAGGTACTTACAACGAAACAAGTTCTTTAGTTCAATTTAAACATCCTCTCTTAATGTCAAATCATATAACTTATCCTGAAAAAGTTATCTCGCCAAATAAAAAGAAAAAAAATACATTTCGAATAAAATCTTCGATTTTATTCGAGATCTCCGCGTTTTCTTCGAAAACGCGGATATTGTTTGATTCAAATCAGTTAAATAGTCTTGAAAAAGATTCTTATAAAAAGAATTTGGTAGAGCCAAAAAAAGATTTAAATTTTAATAATACGTCTCTAAAAAAGATTATTCAATCGAATATAGAACAACGACCGTTAATCTATCAGAATCAAAACGATAATTGTTGGGCTTCGGACAAAAAGGGTGGGGCCGTTGTAAATGAAAATTTACAGTTTCCTTTTGTCCCGGAAACTTCGTTTCCGGGAGAAAACTCGCCGTTTTCTACGAAAACATCGAGTTTTTACGGCCCTTCAAAAAACACATCAGTAATACAAAAACAATTTTTACCACAAATGTCTTTTGCAGAACAGATTAAAAATTATCTAAATAAATATACTTTATATGCACTTAAAGATTTTCTTATTTTAAATAAAATAAATACTCATTTAAAACCTATTAATACAGAGCCTTATATGAAAAATGTTCTTTTTCAGATGAAAACTGATTATTTAGCTAAAAAAACGGAAAACTTGTTTCCGGGAGAAAAGAAAACCAAACTTTTTGTTTTAAATATTCCACGAATAATTGATAAAGATGCACAAAAAACGATTCAATATGAAAAAAAGAAATTTTTAAATCAGCCTGATAAAAAAGTTTTTTTAACTCACGAATTCCCATTTAAGTTTTCTAAAAAATACCAAAGCGATAAAAAAGCAAAGTTATTACGTACATACTTCTCAATCAAAAAAACGACTAATCTTAAACAAAGATTGTCTTCTCAGTCAACTTCATTACAAGTGCTTACAGCAACAGATAAAAAAAGAATGAAGTCGATATTAGATTCATCTAGTAAATTGAAGAAAAAAATGACTATAAATTTAATGTCAAAGTCATTACTCCAAAAAGAAAACTTTCAAACAAATAATCCTACAACAAATACATTAATAAATAACTTGGCCGAAAAACAAATAACTTCGTTAAAATTTCCATCTAAAAAAATCTCTTTTTCTTCTATGTCGACTAAAATAAAAATGCCAAAGATATTTTTAAACCAATTTAACTTGCCTATCCAAAAGAAAATGAAAGAAGTAGAAACACAAATAATTTCACCCCGTCTTTTAGTTAATAATAGATTATTTATGAATACAAATTTTGTGAAAGAAGCGTTAGATGATTTACATTTAAAAAATATGAATGAACCTAATGAAGAGATTCTAAGAAAACGCAAATCTATACAAAAAAAACGTCGTATAACAAAATTAAAAAAAGAAACACGAAGAAGAAAAAAACGTATGCGTTTTTATCCGAGACCGTTATGGCTACGTTATAGATTTTATTCACAGTTCTTAAAAGATAGACGTCATAGTAAATCAGTTTTTCCTTTTAACAACTTTATTCAAGACAAAGGAACAAAATCTTTAGAGAGAAATCTTTTAAACTCTGATCATTTTTCTATGAGGAGCGTTTTTCCTTATCATGCGGGTAATGCATCTGTTGATATATCCTCTTCGGTTATGGGAGAATTAAAAACCGCTTTTTGGAAATCATATTGGTTACGCTCAAATTTAAAACCTTATTTAAATAGAATAAAAACATCTCTAAGAGATATGAAAGAATCATCGTCACAGCCGTCGCAAGCGAGTTCTTTTTTTCAAGTCGGAAATAATCAGACAGGAAAAGCAGAATCATCACCATCGACTGTTTTTTCTAAAAAAAAGATTAATTCGTATTACAAAACAGCTCATTATTTAGCTGAATATAACCAAATTTCTGAACAACGTATTCGACAATTTGTTTCGCAAATACGTGAAAATTTAACATTAAATGGAAATGCTAAAGTACGTCCTTCACGTATTATTGTTCAATTTACACCTTATAGTAAAACTTCTAAAATGAAAGGAATTCATTTTTTAAAGCGTCCAACTTTAAGATATGATGCTTTATCACGTTTACGTTTATATTGGGCTCTTTCAAAAGGAAATAGTAATCTAGTAATCTCAGGTGCTAGTGGTTATCCACCTAGTACAGAGAATTTAAATTCTCATTTTTATAATAAACGTAAACAACTCTGGACAACAGAAAAATTTCGTCAACAAACAAAAGAAAACAAGACAAAAAAACTTTCTAACAATTTAAAAACAAAGCTTCAATCTTTTCTAAATGATACACCATATTTTATGTCGCAAGATCGTGGTTCTTTAACAGATGCTATGCTTCTTAAAAGCTTAAGAAAAATACGTATCCAAAATGATAAATTATATAGTTTAAGTTTTGTTCATAATAAAGAAAACAATTTTCTAGATAGGCTGGCTCCAAACAAAAACAATTTTTCTACAAGTCGTAATGAAAACCATGATTCGAATCAATTTAAAATACGTTATAATCGTTTAAAAAATTCATCTATAGGAACTGCTAAAGCTTATCCTTTCATAAGTGGAAAAACAAGTTATTGGTGGCTTCAATTTAAACCTACAACTATCAATGGATTAGGATCATCTATTTCAAATTCAATTAATAATGGTTCTTCTATTCAAAATTTATTTGGACAAAACTCTTTTTCGAGTATTTCTAATAAAAATATTCAAAAAAATTTAGTAAGTTCAAACAACAATAGTTATATTGATTCATCCACTATTGATAAACAATCTAATGAATCTCTTTTACAAATTAATACATTGCTTTTCCATTTTTGTAGTTTGATAACACTTTTAAGTATTTCCCAAATACGTGGCTTATTAAAATTTACTTTTATTGGTTTAAATAAAATTTTTACTTTGTTCGAACGTTTAACTCCTTCTTTTTTATATAAACCTTTTTTCACTACAGATGCATATAGTAATAAATCATTAAATCTTAATACAAGAATTCCTTTTGGTCCAAAGGTTTTATTTAAGAAAAACAAATTTGTATCTCAGATGCTTGCTCCAACAATTTCAGGCTCGTCGCTTAAAGCATCTTCGAGAAACACGACAGAATCTAACTTTAACAAAGAAAACCCAGTAGATTCCAGAATAAATAAACAATTTTTAAATATACTAGATCCTTTCTTTGTTGCGGGTAATTACAGTCTAAAAAAACAGAATGTTGGCAAAGATCGTTTTTATATGGATCGTTTTTTACAAGATAGAGTTTTTGATTTAAATAAACGTAATGATTCTTTTCTTTATTTCTTTTATGCTACACCTTTAGAAAAAAATTTAGTTTCGTCGTCTATTTCATTACCACAAAATGGTTTAATAGATTCGTTTTTTAAAACACCATTAAAACAATCATTTTCTGAGCAGTTTTCTAACACAATTGAAGAAGAGCAATTAACAAAAGGATCTCGCCAACTAATTAGCGCATTTAATCTTCGTTTTTTACTAATGGAAAAACAATTTGGATTAACAGAGAAATTACAGCCCCCGTTTTCAAAGAAAACGGGGGGTCTCGCGGAAACTTCGTTTCCGCGACAGAATAAATCTATGGGTTTTAATATGGCTTCATCACTAATTGGTTTTTATTCTTTATTAAATTTTTCTGTTAAGAAACCTCTTGTTTTTCTCAATAAGTGGTTTTTAAAATTAACAGCTCAAGAGCTACGTAAAAAGTCGCTCTCTATAACCCCTAAATCTATCTTTAATTCAGTTGATGAAAACAAAGAAATGTTAACGAAGGTACCTCTAACGGATATGAACAATAATGGTAAATTGATTCCATTATTTAATAGTAAAATTGTTTTATATAGTTTATTTGGATTAAAACAAATACTTGGTTATTCAATTCAGGTTTCGCAAAATTTTTCAACACTATTAGGCCAGCGTGCTAAATTAGAAAATGGGTTTCGTTCAATTTATATGTTTTTTGAAAAACCAGGTGTTCTAATTGTCGATTGGGTTGCGTATTTATTTTTAGTCGAATGGGCTTCTGATATAACAAATACATTGCCCGAAAATGTGGATACACAAATAGTGGGTTCTCCTTTTAATAAATTAACGCGCACAATTTATAGCGTTTCTCCTTTACTTCCAGGATCACAGTTCATCTTTCAATCTACAGTTTTTAGAAGTCTTACAAATTCTGGTATGAACATGACAAATGGTATCTGGAGTTCTGGTTTTGTCTCTAAAATAACTCTTCTGAATTTAGCAAGTACGTTTTTAAAACGTCGAATGTATCATCTTTATGAAATTTTAGTTCTTCAATTTTATCAACCTGATACTGATTTACTTGTTCGACAAAGAAAAGGTATTGTATTTTGGGATATTTGGGGTGACTTTTTAACACAAACTGCAGAAGATTCAAACATCAACATTTCTGAATTAACCTCGTTAAAAGAAGAGCAGATGAAACTTTTAGAAAACGCTTCTTTAGAAATTGCAAAAGAATCGAATCTTCAAAAAACTAGACCTACTATAAATTTTATATCTTCTAAAAAAAAGAGTAATCTAACTAAAAAGGAACAAACAAAAAAACTGTCACCACAGGTTCCTTTTATAGAATCACAAAAAGGTTCGACTGAAGAAAAATTAAGTCTTCAAAGAAATATTATGTATTCGAAAAAAACATCTCTTTCATCTATAAAACGTTTTAAAGATCAAATTTATAGTCAAAAAATAGGCGGGGCGGTCCAAAAGACTGTTTTTAATGTCTCATCTTTTAAACCTACGGCAGGAATTAAAAGTTTATCTTCTTCGTTCTTAGGTATTCCTTTACAACCACGTTCCCAAAAACAAGAGAATCGTTTACATCAATGGGGTTCGCAACAATTTTTAAGTTATGCGATAAAATCCAAAGATACAGAATTATTCATAGATTTGCATCCACCACGTGCATTATCAAATTTATTAAAAACTCAAAAAGACTCTTCTCAACAACTTCGTTCAATCTCGCCATTAGGTTCTTTAGTATGTCAAATTTTTTCAGGTATACTAACTAAACAAATTTCAAAAAATATCTTAATTATAGGAAACTCAAGTCAAAAATCAAGCCCCGTTTTCTACGAAAACGGGGGTTCTCGCGGAAACGCAGTTTCCGCGAAAAGAAAGAAACAAAATTCTACGTCAGGAAATGATTCAGCTCTTTCCCTTGAAAAAACTTTATTGGTTCAAGCAATTGCAGGAGAAACTGAATTAAAAATTATTACTGATAATGCTTATCGATATGCATTGGTTTATCGCGGTGTGGCTGTTGGTATTAAATTATTACGTGACGTTTTTGATTCGTTATCGTTACAAACGCCTTGTTTCTTTTTAATTGAAGATATTCATGCAATTGGTGAAAGAAGACCTTTTCTAATTTCAGATGATACACCAGAAGGTGAACAAAATGTTGAAGTTCACGAAAAAAATCAAGTATTGTATCAATTAAGTAAACATGTTATCTCACATTATAAAAAACCTTATAAAGGTGATTTCTCTTTGTCAATTCCAACAAATCATTTTTGTTTCGACTTTTTCAAAGGTAGAACTTCAACAAGTTCTAAAATAGGTAAAGCTTCACTTTCTCGACAAAAAACGGTTTCTCCAAAAATTCCATATACTGAGATTTCAAATGGAGAAAAAAACAAAAAAGGAATCGCAAAAGTCTTAAAATCACGTCTAAATCGCTCTTCTGTTGAACTTTTATCGCCGCCTGCTACATCTCCGTTTAGCGTTCTTACTCTTAAAGAAGATAAAAAATTTAAAACAAAGAAAAAGGTTTCTGATTTATCATGGACTGGCAAAACAAGTGGAATTTCTCAAGGAGATAATATGAGTTCTCAAGATTCTCAAAAAACAGGGCCCGCTTATTCAATCCGTTCTAAAGTAGCTTTATTGGCAGATATGGCTATTTCTTCTTTATCTGTTAAATTAGATATGATTACGGACTTATTAGTAATCATTGACAGTGTTAAAGGAAATCGAGGTTTCGTCGTTTTTGCTACAACACATATTCCTTTTGTATTAGATCCTGCTTTAAGACGACCTGGTCGACTAGATGAAACAATCCATTTTGGTTTTTCTTCAAAAA